>Ga0208865_1000132_pt1 | contig 24703 bp, 18 predicted proteins | sample CryBogCBE02Aug09_FD_184565 | JGI IMG/M metagenome (GOLD analysis project Ga0208865, IMG submission 184565) | Freshwater microbial communities from Crystal Bog, Wisconsin, USA - CBE02Aug09 (SPAdes) (version 2) | ecosystem: Environmental > Aquatic > Freshwater > Lake | place: Crystal Bog... | reverse complement strand
AAACGACGCACAAGTTTCATCATTGGAAAATGTGGAGTAGACCAAACACCTGCTCCTCCTAATTCAGATTCTGCATTTGTATAATAAACCCAAGGGAGACCTCTATATACACCACGAATTCCATTTTTACCACGCATAGTAGTTACAAATGAAACGTTATGACCTCGCGATTGTAATTGTTTAGCAATAGCGATGTCATGAAAAAATGCACCGCACGGATCAGGCATAATCTGTGCGAAGAACACGACTTTCATATTATTATTTATTCCCAGACTGCTTTCTGACGAACAAGACGCGTAGGATCACCTCCGCGTGCCCAAGGTTGAACAAAGTTATTGACTTCTTTCATTTCGTCTTTTACGGAAGGAATTAAAGGATCAAATTGTTGAGGAAAGAACTTGTCGGATACAGTAGAGCATTCCTTGCGTGTTCGGATGGGAGCACTTTGAATTAACTGACTTTCTGTATCCTTGCTGTAGACGGGGGGACCACCGCCCATATTTGGTGTTGTAGCCCAAGGACGAGCAAAGAGCTGTTGATGTCCCTTGAGACGCTGTGTTCCAGGATCACCTAAGGCAAGACGAGAGTATAAATCTACATCACAACCTCCAGCGGCAGTGTTACCAAAGTTACCAGTATAGTTCATGGTGACAAAGGAAGAGGCAAAGTCGGCAACACGGTCAAAGTCCTGACAAGGTTCTGGTGGAGGACGAGCAGTTGAAAGATAATAGTTCTGTTGTGCCTTGTTGTCACGGTAATCATAATCCTGCTGAGTTACATCTGACTTGTAACGGGTAGGAGCATAAAACCACGAAATTGGGTTTGAGGTTTGAGGTTCTTGGTCTGCCATGCTTATTATCTAAAACGGATAAACTTTCAGCGAAGACAACAGAAGGCAACAAGATGTCTGTTCTTTGTCCTTGTGATTGGATAGACCATGACGAATACGGAAAATATGTAATTGATATCTACGGACGAACAGATGAAGGCGATTCTGTAATGTTACGAGTGCGCGGAGTAAAACCTTACTTCTACGTAGCATCGGAGTACGACTTTGCAAGTGAAGAAGAGTTAACAAAGCAAAATATAACGAAAATCAATATCACAAATGAAGAGAAATATGATGTGTTCGCAGGATTCAATAATTATGCTACAACCAAGGTCCAAAAAATTGAAGTAGAATCTATGAAGGATTTCAGGGCGGTCGTAAAGATAGCAAAAGACGCATATGAAGAAGGGAAACCAGTATACAAAGTATACGAAGCAAACTTACCTCCTCTCTTGCGTTTCTATCACGATTACGAGATACCTCCTGCTTCTCCCGTAGGTTTCATTAAAGGAGGAAAAATCAAGGATATGGAAAAAGCGTGGTATGTAGATGTATCAAATATCAGAAGCAAGCCATCAAATGATGCTCCACTCAAAATAGCTGCGTATGATATTGAATGTACTTCAGAGAGCGGACAATTTCCGGTAGCCGAAAAAGATCCAGTTATTCAGATTGGTATTACAATTCGTTGGTCTCATAATATGTTATCAAACGTCCAACGAAGAGTCTTTGTTCTAGGAGATGTAGCACCGTCTGATGATCCAACGGTGGTTTTCAAGGGGTACAAGACGGAAGGAGATATGATTGAAGGATTTCAAGAATTTGTTCAAGACGCGGATCCTGATGTTATTTGCGGTTACAATACTTATGGTTTTGATGATAAGTTTCTAGCAGAACGAGCAAAGCGTAATAATATCAAGTTAGATCTTTCAAGAAGTAAGATTTATGGAGACATTATGCAGAAAAAGACATTTGAATTGGCATCAGGAAAATACGAAGTAGAATATTTAAAAACACCTGGTCGTTTAACGATTGATTTATTACTGAATATGCGAAGAGAACAAACTTTAGATTCATATAAGTTAGATAATGTCGCATCTACATTCTTACGAGATAAAGTCATAAAGTATGAAGGAAACACTATTTATACAAAAACAACACGAGGATTAAATGCAGGAAATTATGTAAGATTTGATGTTGTTGGAAACACGATTAATCCTTACCAAGATGGTCGCAAATTCTTAGTAAAAAGTTTAACAAATAAAAGTTTCGTCATTGATGATGATAAATTGTTTACAGATTTAACAGACGAAGAAAAGAAGACATTAGAATGGTCATTTACGAAGGATGATCTTCATTATCAAGATTTGTTTAAAATGCACGAAGGAACACCAGAAGACAGAGCAGTGATTGCGAAATACTGTATTCAGGATTGTGATTTAGTGCTTACATTAATGGCAAAGTTGGATACATTGGTGAATGCTAGAGGTATGGCAGATGTTTGTTATGTTCCTCTTCAATTCCTGTTCTTGAGAGGTCAGGGAATCAAAATCTTCTCACGCGTTGCTTACGAAGCATCAAAACGAAAACAAATTATTCAAACACAAGAATCGTTGGAAGGTGAAGGAATTGGATATGAAGGTGCGATTGTCATATCTCCTAAAATCGGCATGTACCTAGACACGCCGATCGCAGTTCTTGACTTTAACAGTCTGTATCCTTCATCAATGATTGGTGAAAATCTATCACCTGATACTTTGGTATTTAAAAAGACATATGCCAAAAATGGTAAACTTATATCGTATGAAGGTTTACCAAAAGAACAAGTAGCAGGACTTGAAGGATATCACGAAATATCATACGAAGAAGACGGTTGTAAATGCGTATGTGGTTACATGCAACCTAAACCAAATCAACCTTTATCTGTTGGTCTTATTCCAACCGCTCTTCAAATCATGTTAAAGAAACGAAAAGAAGCAAGAGTTCATTATGCGAAATACGCAGGAACTGATGACGCACAAGCATCGGTGTATAATGGTCTTCAACTTGCTTACAAAGTTGTTGCGAACTCTATTTACGGTCAGTTAGGTTCAAGAACATCTGCTATTCGTAAAATGTGTGTAGCAGCATCTACAACAGCAGTAGGAAGACGATCTCTTCTATTTGCGAAATCTACCGTTGAAGAAAGTTTGGGAGCAGAAGTTGTGTATGGCGATACAGATTCTATATTTGTAAAGTTTCCAGGCAAGGATCTGCCTAGTTCTATCAAAGCAGGTCAAGAAGCAGCACAATTAATTACATCGCGTTGTCCTCATTCTGCGTTTGTCATCGGTTATGAAAAGACCTTCTATCCGTTCATTCTGTTCTGTCGCAAACGATATGTAGGAATGAAATACGAAGAAGATCCAACCAAATGTAAACGAGCATCTATGGGTATAGTTCTCAAACGACGAGACAATGCTCCGATTGTGAAAGATGTATACGGAGGAGCACTTGACATTATTCTGGAAAAACGAGATGTAAAAGGAGCAGCACAATTTGTGAAAGATATGTTGGTGAAAGTGATGAAATCTGAATTACCTATTCAGAAGTTTGCGGTTACAAAACAGTTACGAGACGATTACAAGGCAATGGCGGAAGGATATACAGGACACGCCACAGTTCCAGCTCATCGTATTCTTGCCGATCGTATGACTGCTAGAGATCCAGGTAATGCTCCTTCTGTTGGTGAGCGTCTTCAGTATGTGTATATCCAAACGGACAAGAAACTACAAGCAGATAAAATTGAAACAATCGATTTCATGCAAAAAAATAACTTGAAACTAGATTCTCAATTCTATATTACCAATCAAATTCAAAATCCAGTAGCTCAACTGTTTGCCTTATGTATTGAAAGTTTAGACGGGTATCGCGAACAAAAACCTTCATATTCAAAATTATTGAATGAAATGTTAGAAGACGGAACAGATTTAGAAGAAGCAACTCTCTCGGTTTTGAAATATAAGGAAAAACAACTTGAATCGATGCTGTTCTTAAAAGCAGACTATATCCAAAATGTAATTCGTGCTTCAAGGACAGGTCCACTCGACAATTGGTTTAAAAAGAAGTAACCTGTAAATCTAATGAACGACGAAATATTACGTGCTGTTTTAGACTTGACATATGCTCGGGCTAATTTTTTTCGTCAAAACAGTCGATATCATACTGCTAATATGAGTCAATTTTTATCAAATGAAGCATGGTTAATAGGTTTACTTAATCGTTTTCCCGTTGAACGAAATACTCAAAGAAGACCGCAAGTTCAGATCAGAACAAGACTTGCTTTCAATGATTTAGATTCCTTGTTTCCTGATAACTTTTCCTGGACTGACTTTTTAGAACATGTGACTATTCGTTTGACTCCTGAACAACTTGAACGAGCAACACACGATTGGATGCCTCCTGCTGATTCAACAGAAGTATGTTGTATTTGTCAAGATAACCTAGGAACAATGTCATGTATTGAAACCACTTGTAGACATCACTTACATCGTCAATGTTCAAATGAATGGTTTGCGATGAGCAACAAATGTCCTGTTTGTAGAGCAGATTTACGAGAAGCACAACCTACTAATACAAATGGAACAACCACTGGTAGCAGTTTGCACACCGACATACAATCGTAGATTTTGTCTAGATTTTTCAGTGGAATGTTTTAAACGACAAACATATACAAATCTTCACTGGATTGTAATTGATAATTCTGATGATCCTGAAAAAGACTGGTCTCCAATCCAACAAAAAGAAGGAATCAAGGTCACCTACATTAAAGTAGAAGAACGCAAACCTGTTGGTTTTCTTCGTAATGTTTGTTTGAAAGAAGCACTCAAACTCAATCCTGAATTTATAGCATTCTGGGATGATGATGATTTTTACATGCCTCAACGCATTTCCGTTTCAGTCAAAGCATTACAAGAAAGTCCAAAACACGATATTATTGGTTGTGCGGTTATGACAGTATTTTTAACTCGTGAAAATGTCCTTATGGATGTTGGTCCTTACGGTCATAATCACGCAACTGCTGCTACCTATCTATTCCGTGCAAAGTGTGCGGAAACTCGCTACTTCTTGGAAACGGCAAACAAAGCAGAAGAAGGAACATTTACTCGTGATTGGACTCTTGAAATGATCATGCTTCCTGCGACTGATATACTTTTAGTTATAGGTCATAGTCATAACACTGTAAATAAAAGTGAAATCTTCTCAGATCAACGCAAATTTGGAGGACGCATTCAAAATGCAGATAATGCTAAGAACGTTGTTCGTTTTCAATGGGTAAAAGATTCCAAAATGTGGGAGGTACTTCGTAAAACGTTTCTTGATGCTTAAAAAGATCTGCGATTGTGTCTCCTGTTAAAGGTATTTGTTTAAGAACATCTGATTGACCGTACTGAAACCGATTCATTAAACGACGAACATCGTGTTGACATTCTCTGACTACTTTCTGGAACTCTACAAATGGCATAGGAGTATGTGTTTGTAGATTTTCATATATATCTCTTGCGTTCAAAGGCATACAACGATGAACCGTAATATTTTCAGGTGCTCTTTTGAAAATAATTGGTATTTCGTTTGAAGTGCAAATAATTGGAACGACTCGTTTAGGATCTTTGATCCATTCTAAAACCTTGCGTTGAGCATGAGGATCACTTCCGTCTACTTCATCTAAAATAACACATGTCTTACGAGGTTTAGCATATTTGATAATGGATGTAAAGGAAACAGGTGCCATACATGAATCACGCAAGGAGGTTACATCTTCATGAGAACGAAGAGAACGAGACGCATTTATTTCAAGAGGTTCGTATTCAAATGTACGAGCAGCTGCAAGAGCCATAGTTGTTTTTCCAATTCCTGGAGAACCAGAAATAAGCACACTCTTTGTTCTAGGATTTGTTTCAAGATACTTTTGAAGAATAGACTTTGCTTCTGTATGTCCTATAATATCTTTGAAAGTCTGTGGTCTGTATGTTTCCGATAACATTGTATTGTTATACGATTATCTACAAAGTCCTTTCCAAGAAGTTCCGCAGGATTTTACTATATCGCATTCTTGACCTTTGTACAATTCAGGATCAAAGGGTTTACATTTTGTTTCGTAGGATGGTCTGCATATACCATTTTCAAATATCCATAGATCAGGACATGGATTTACATAACCCTGTAAATCTTTCCTTTTTACGATGATGGTGGGATGAGCAAGGTTGAAATATCCCCAACAGAAAACTGCAAACACTGCGATGGTTATAACGATTACCATGATATCTTTTGAATAAGTCGTAAAGAACTCATACATTCTTCTTCTATTTATTTACAAGAGTATAATGAGCGTCGTCCCTGCTCGACATGTCTGTAATACATTTTATACAACGACCCTCAATCCGATTGTTCAACATCACATTGACTCGTTCAATGATTTTGTGGAACGCAAAATTCCAGTCTTTTTACAAGCATCAAACCCAATTAACCTTGTCTTAGCAGATAATCGTGCTGTTCGTATTTACTTAGGAGGTAAGGACGGCAAGAGTCTTGGTTATCGTCCTCCCTTAGATGAACTTGAAGCCGCTGTTATGCCCAACACCTGTCGAGTTGAAAACAAAACATACTATCTTGACTGTATTGGAGATATCGAAGTAGAATACCAAATAGGTAATGAAATAGAAAATGCTAAGTTTGAAAAAGTATTGTTGGCCCGATTACCTTTGATGTTACGATCCAAGTTCTGCTTTCTTTCTTCCTTGACTCCAGAAGAAGCATTTGAACAAGGTGAAGATTACAACGAATTAGGTGGTTACTTTGTCATTGACGGAGGTGAGCGTGTTTTGTTGTCTCAAGAACGACTTGGTAATAATATTTACTATTCTTCTAGACGACATGTGACTTCGGTTTCAGAAGAAGAACAGGAAGGAGGAAAGACTGAAGACAGAGGAGAAGATTATGAATATGTAGCAGGTATTCGTAGTATTTCCGAAGACGGAACACGAGGTCCTTTTTCTCACTTTTTAGTTATTCCTCCCAAGAAGCGTGAAATGTCTCTTGAAGAAATCGAAATGCGAAAAGGAACAAAGAGTGAAATTGTAGATTACGGAGTTACTCGTGTTCGAGGTATTCCAGTTATTACTTTGCCTGGTTTTCGTATTCCAGTTCCAATTATAAGTATTTTTCACTTGCTTGGGTTCACCGCAGATAAAGATATTTATGATGTAGTTTTGGCAGGAATACCACAAGAAGACCGAACAGTATATGATGATTTATTTTTACAATTCTTTATGGGACATACTATAGAATCAGATTTGGAAACTTTACGCGTTGCAACAAAAACACGAAGTGAAGAAGAAGTATTCTATAACTTACAAGCTTTATTACTTCCCCATGTAGAATCGGAAAAAGATGATGATACTGCTACCTTGTTTCGTCGCAAAGCATATGGATTAGGATACCTTATGCGTATTTGTATGGATGTTGCTCTTGATATTCGAAGACCTTCAGATCGTGATCATTTCCGTTTCAAGAGATTTGATGTTTCGGGTGATTTATGTTTTCAAGAATTCAAGCGTATTTTCAAGATTGCCTCCAAAGACATGAAGTTAAAGATGGATACGCGTCTTCACTACGAAGAAAAGTTGTATTCAGGAAAGGCAATTACAAACTTATTACAACGTGAAAATATTGGATATTACTGGAGAGCATACAGTTTCATAAACGAGTTTTCTAAATCGTTCAAAGGTATGTGGGGAGGAAAGAACGGTATTTCTCAGATTTTGAATCGTGTATCTACTTTGGGTGCTATTTCTATGTTGCGTCGTTCATCTTTACAAATTGATGCTTCAAAGACACCAATTGGTTCTCGTCGCTTACACGGAAGTTCATTTGGTTTAACCTGTCCTTCTGATGTTCCTGACGGAGCAGATGTAGGATTAAAGAAACATCTTTCTATTTTAGCAGTTGTATCTACCCAAACTCCATCTGCTGATCTCAAAAAGATTTTGAATGAGTATCCAGGATTTCGTAAATCCGCAGATATTCATCCTGCTACTTGGAATGCTTCATGGACGAAAGTATTAATTAACGGAGACATCTACGGAATTGTAAGTGACAAGACATCCGTCATTTACGATAAGTTAATTGAGTATCGTCGCAATAATCCAGGATACATTTCAGTCGCATGGAACCGAACAGACAATGAACTTATTCTTTCCTGTGATGCTGGTCGTCCTACGCGTCCTATATACCGTCCAGGTATAACTGCCGATCAAGTTCTTTCCAAAAATAATTGGAAGGATATGAATGCTCTTTTTGATTTTGTAGATGCAGATGAGGCAGATACTATTCGTATTTCAATGAATCCATTATCTAAAACTTTACCTTCGGAAATTCATGGTGTATTCATGTTAACACCTCTTTCTGCGGTTATTCCGTTTGCCGATCATAACCCTTCTCCTCGTGTTGCTTTCTCTTGCCAGCAAAGTCGTGCAGGTGCTTCTTGGTACCATTCCAACTTCAATAAACGATTTGATACAATGACCTTGATTTTGAATTCTCCAAAAAGACCTATTTGCGAAACTTGGTTGTATCCTCATGTATTAGGTAGAGGTGGTTGTCAACCATATGGAGATAATGCGATTGTTGCTATTTCTATGTATACCGGTTTCAATCAAGAAGATTCTATTATCATCAATGAAGACTCAATGAAACGAGGACTGTTTATGACCACTTATTTCCATTCTTACAATGTGAAAGAAGAAGTCATTAATGAAACATTGAAGACACATACACAATTTGGAAATCCAGCATTAAAAGGATTAAGATTAAAGGCAGATAAAGATTATTCTAAATTAGATGAAAATGGTATTATTCGTTTAGGTTCAGAAGTAGATGAAAATACAATTATTGTAGGAATTATTTCAGGTGAAAATGATGCTTCTGAAGGAGTGAAACGCGGTCAAAGAGGACGTGTAGACGGTATTCAAATGTTTACTTCTCGTGAAGCAGTTACACGCGATGGTGTAGAAGTTCAAGTAGCATTACGTGGAGTTAAAATTCGTATCGCAGAAATGAGAACACCTATTTTAGGAGACAAGTTCAGTTCTCGTGCAGGTCAAAAAGGAACTGTAGGTATGATTATGAACCAATCAGATATGCCATTTACCGCCAAAGGATTAAGACCAGATATCATTTTAAATCCACATGCCATACCTTCGCGTATGACTACAGGTCAAATGTTAGAATCTATGTCTGCTCGTATTGGTGCAAATTTAGGAACAATCGTAGATGCGACTCCATTCTGTGTCCAAGACCAAACAAATGAATATCGCGAACTTCTTCGTAAAATAGGTTTGGAACCCAACGGATCAGAAATCATGTATAACGGAATGACGGGAGAACAAATGGAAATGGAAATATTTATTGGTCCTACTTATTACTTGCGTTCTAAGTTGATGGTAGAAGACAAGATCAATTATCGCGATACAGGTCCTAAAACTTTATTAACTCATCAACCTCTTGAAGGTCGTGCGAATGACGGAGGACTTCGTATAGGTGAAATGGAAAGAGATGTATTAATTGCTCATGGAGCAGCAGTATTTACAGAAGAATCATTCATGAAAAGATCCGATGAATCAGAAGTTTTGTTTCAACCAGAAACAGGTCTCCTTGATACTACAGGTGAAGGACCAATTGAAACTTTACGCATACCTTACTCTATGAACCTGTTCGTCAAGGAACTCGAATCAATGCACATTGCTACAAAAATTTTAGACATTTAAGAATATGGCGACTATAATAGGTAAGAAGATGTACGTGACCAAACGTGACGGAAGACGTGAAGAAGTATCATTTGATAAGGTTCTACACAGAATTCAAAAGTTAGCAAATGAAGCTGGAATTGAACATGTGAATCCTGCTTTAGTCGCACAAAAGGTCTGTTCACAAATCCAAGATGGAATAAATACATCAGAATTAGATGATTTCGCAGCAGAAACAGCTGCGATGTTAGTTGGTCGCTCACATCCAAATTATGGTAAACTTGCTGCTTATATTGCAATAGATAATCACCATAAAAATACACCTGGAACATTTGCTGAATGTTCTGCTCGTCTTTTTGACGCAGGTGTTGTTTCTACCAAGATTTTAGAAGTATCAAAGATGGTAGGAATTCAAGAAATGATTGATTATAAACGAGACTTTGAACTTTTCGATTATTTTGGATACAAGACTCTCGAAAAGAGTTATTTACAAAAGGTTGATGGAAAAGTCATTGAACGACCACAACATATGTGGATGCGTGTAGCAATTGAAATTCATACAGATGAATATCCAACTGAACATTTTCATTTTCCAATTCAATATGTTCCTAATATGCGTCGTATAGCAGAAACATATGATGCTTTATCTAAGGGTTACTTCATTCACGCAACTCCAACATTGTTTAATGCGGGAACGAACCATACTCAATTATCTTCCTGCTTTCTTTTGGATATGTCAGAAGATTCAATTAAAGGAATCTACGAAACATTAGGTGATTGTGCTCAAATTTCTAAATGGGCAGGTGGAATAGGATTAGCTGTTCACAAGATTCGTGCCAAGAACTCACGCATTGTGGGAACAAACGGAAACTCTACAGGTATTGTTCCAATGTTAAAAGTATTCAACGATACTGCTAAATACGTAAATCAAGGTGGAAAACGTAATGGTTCTTTTGCTATATATTTAGAACCCTGGCATGCAGATATTGAAGACTTCTTGCGTCTTAAATTAAATACTGGAGCAGAAGAAGACCGTGCTCGTGATTTATTCTACGGTCTTTGGATTCCTGATGAATTTATGCGTCGTGTAAAGGAAGGTAAAGATTGGACTTTAATGTGTCCAAATGAATGTCCTGGTTTATACGATTCATATGGAGATTCATTTGATGCTTTATATCGTGATTATGAAGCACGTGGTTATGGACGCAAAACACTATCCGCTCAAAAGTTATGGCAAATGATTTTGGACGCACAAATCCAAACTGGTACACCTTATCTCTGCTACAAAGATGCTGCAAACTCAAAATCCAATCAACAAAATCTTGGAACAATTAAAAGTTCTAATTTATGTGCGGAAATTATTGAGTACACTGATCCTACAGAAACTGCAGTATGTAACTTGGGAAGTATCTCCTTATCCAAGTTTGTGAAAGATGATTTAACATATGATTTTGATGGTCTTCGTCATTATACTGCTATTTTAGCACGCAATCTGGATATTGTTATTGATCGTAATTTCTATCCAACTCCTAAAACAGAAACATCCAATAACAAACATAGACCCATTGGAATTGGTGTTCAAGGACTAGCAGATGTATTTGCCAAGATGAAATTATCATGGACTTCTCCAGAAGCATCCAAATTAAATCGTCATATATTCGAACATATTTATTATGCTGCTTTACATACTTCTTACAATATAGCAGTTGATAAAGGTGCTTATTCCTCCTTTGAAAACTCTCCTGCGTCTGAAGGAAAACTCCAATTTGATTTATGGAATGTAAAACCTGAAACAGATTTAGAATGGGATAATTTAAGAACTCGTGTAAAGAAAGGAATACGAAACTCTCTTTCTATTGCATTGATGCCTACTGCGTCTACTTCACAAATATTAGGCAATAATGAATGCTTTGAACCATTTACTTCAAACTTATATGTTCGTCATGTTTTGGCAGGAGACTTTATAGTTATTAATAAGTACTTGATTTCTGAATTAGTAGACTTAGGTATTTGGACTACAGAACTTCGAACATCTATTATAGCAAACAATGGAAGTATTCAAGGTATTCCTGAAATACCAGCAGATATTCAAGAAAGATACAAGACTGCTTGGGAAATACCAATGAAGACAATCATTAATATGGCTGCTGATCGTGCTCCCTTCGTTTGTCAATCTCAATCTTTGAACTTGTTTGTTGCTGATCCAACATATGCTCGTATTTCCAGTATGCATGTATATGCTTGGGAAAAGGGACTTAAAACAGGATGTTATTATTTGCGAACAAAGGCCGCCGCTTCTACCCAAAAATTCACTGTTGAACCAGAGGCGCGTCAGCCAGAATGTCTCACCTGCTCTGCGTAAAAAAATCTATCTATTCAAGTATAAACAAGATGAGCGGAACATGGTCCTCTAGTGAAGCATTCCCTTTTGGCGCAGCCCCAGCCACTGGCGGTCGTCGTCGTCACAGTCGTAAACATTTAGGTGTTGGCGTCATGGAAAAAGGTGGTCGTCGTAGACACACAATGAAAATGGAAGAAGGCGGTCGTCGTCGTCATCATTCAAAGAAGGGTGGTGAAGAAGTTGCCCCACCTTCTGCCGAAATCAAAGAAGACGCACAAGCAATTGCAGCTGCCTCTACACCAAAGACAATGGATGCAGGTAAACGTCGTCATACAAAAGCAAAGAAGGTCGCAAAGGCACTCTTAAAACTCTCCAAAAAATTAGAAAAGGGAGGTCGTCGTCGCAAACATTAAATAGTTTAACATTTTTTAGGTAGAACAAAAGTTTTACCGCTAAAAATGTTTATTTCTTGAGTCTTTCACCAATAGTTGAAAGCATTTTAAATAAATCTTCAGTGAATCCGAAATGACAACCGTTAGGTTCCATTCCTTTTGGAATTCTACGACTTGATGTTGTTTTAGGATGAACTAAACTTACAATGATTTCTTGTGGAGAAAGTTCAATTCCTTGTGCTTCACGACCTTTAAGAAACAAATCACCTTCTGCTATTTTTACATCTTCGGGAAATCCCTTTTCTTCCCAGAACTTTTTGGTATAACACATTGTTGCTTCTGACACCCGCATAGACTGTGGCAGACGCATTGGTGGAACATTTACAAATGAAGTGTAATTCGCAATATCGTAAGAAGGTAAAGTTGTACAGAAAGCAATATCTTTCTTTGCTCGTAACATCATTGACACACGGAACAGAATACTGTTTGGAGGATAAATATCGTCATCGTCCATATGAATGATGATTGGAAACTTTGCCATTTTTGCCCCTACATTACGTTTCTGTGAAATAGTTTTACCTGCGGTCATAATGATATGTTTCGCATAAGGAATATGACTTACAAACTCTTCACATGTATCTTTACCGTCATCTAAAATGATCCATTCCAATTTATCTTTTGGATAACACTGAGAGTCAATACAACCAGCACAAATTTCCATAAACTCTGGACGATCACGTGTAGGTGTAACGATTGTTACTCCTGGCAACTCTTCTTCAGGAATAGCAGTTTTATCTACCGAGAAGTCTTCAATTTCGCTATATGGTTTCAAAAAGTCAATAGTATTTTGAACCCATTTATCGTGTCGTTTTACAAATATATCTTGATTCTGTTCTGTTATTGTCTTTTTCTTTTTATAAGACATTTCTGAGTATTCTTTGAGTGCTTTTACAGTTGCGTCCACGGTAGACTTCACAATAATACCAAGACATTCAGGATGTGGAACACTTTCTTCGTTTTCTTCTTTTACCCAGATTCCCTTATACTTGAATTCTTTGAATGGCTTGATTTCGTTTAACATTAAAATTGAACCACTTGAAGCAGCTTCATTTACCGCATGACCAAACCCTTCAGCACCAGAAATACATATAGATAAACCACATTCATCGATTAAGTCATCGTATTCACTTTGCTTCATGGTTTCCGAATGTAAAATTACTTTGTCTTTCACTGAATCAGGAAGAGTCACACTCATACGAGTTCCATCATACACTACATGTAATTCAGGAACTTTGATTTCTTGTTCAACTGCTTTTACATATGCATCAACAATAAGTTGAGGATGACGATAAATGTTTTTACCTGCTAAGTAAATTGCCTTATGGAAGTTCTTCTTATCTGCTGGATGTTTTGCAATAGATGTCCAACCAATATATTTGACATTCGAATGTAAGGGTTTGAATATTTCTACTGCTTCGTGAGTCTTACACCAGATTTCATCAATATCGTGTAAATATGATATCCATGTTTTGTAGGTCCATTCAGGATTAGGAATAAAGATGTTCTTGGCAGCATACGTAAATAAAGAAGGATTGATGACTTCAATAAATACATTATATTCTGCTTCTTCACATTCAGGATGTGCGACATGAATACGACGAAACTTTACATTTTCATCGGCAGCAGTCCAGATACCCTGTAAAATATCCACATCTTGTGCTAATCCTGTTTGGTTTCGGTGTGTAGATATGATGTTTAGACGCATATTAAACTCTACGCTGTTTAAATGTTCCCTTTATTTGACGAGGGACTCTTCTTGCAGTTTTCGCACGTAAGTTCATAATAGACAAATACTGTGTTCTTGATGGTTTTCCTTTTTCACAAGGATGAATGACAATAGATCGATCATAAAACCATTCGGTTATTTGATCTGTCCATTTCCAAAACTCATCTGCACTTTCTATTTCCTTTGCTTCTGATAAACTATCAACATACTTGTCTGTAAAAAGTTCACATTCATCTTTTAGGTCTCCGAATCCATAAGCACTGTCAAATATTTCAGCACAATACTGACCGTAAAAAGGTTCTACTAATCGTGTTTTTGGATTCCAAACAATCTGTTCACAAGGCCGAAACGAGTCCCACGCAGTATCCCATACGAGTAATCTGCGTTGGTCTTTGGCATAAATGCGGTCTTGAAATTTTACTATATCTGCCATATTACTACAAAACAATCTAAAAGAATGACTTGAATTCCGCACCCTTGGTTCCAACGATATGTGGATTGATAGGACGACTGATTTGTTCTGGATAGTCTAAGATTTGGTTGCGGTTGTAAATATACATATTGATAGCACCCAAGATATCATCAACACAGAAAGCCATGACACGATTGTTTAACATTTCTAATTCTTCACGTTCATTACCTGGAACGTTCAAACTGTATTGTAAATAGTAAGCACGCATAATTGTTTTCAAATCGTCAGGGCGCTGAGGATCAATGATATGTTTCTTGTCGCTCTTGATCCATACGCGGTAACGGATTTCGTCTTGAAGATGTTTGATGTTTTCGTCAGAGAAGAAGGCTTGGTTGAGAAGGTTAGGTGTATGAATACGAATTGTGGCCTGTTGTTGAAACTTAGAACCGTATGCTAACTTAGGATCTTCGTAGTGTGTAGAGAACATACGAAATGCCTGTGTAGCACGTGTTTCTTCGTCTTCTAAGTTAGGGACGTAACCAGTATGTTTAGGAGCACCTGGAATAGCGGATTCTATATAGTAACGATTTATTTCATCACCCTTGGTTGGATAAAGTTCCCCGTATTGAGGTTGTGTTGCCATTATTACTAATTCGGGATGATTTTCTTGATATTTGTCGGATCAGGTTCCATTGTTGTAACTTGCATGACGAAGGTTGCTTGGGTATTGATGTTCATCATTGGTAAAGGATAATCCTGTGAGAATGTTCTATTATTCATGAAAGTTAAACCTGACTGAGTTACATTTGCATACTGAAGAAGACTTATATGTGAAATAGTTTGAAGAACACCGCATATCGTAGTTACTGCATTTGATAATCCTGTGTAACCGGATGTTAACTTTGGGACGGCGACAAATGATGTTCCTATATCAGAATTAGGAAATGTATAGGAAGGAGTAAAGTCGTTTGAGTTTATAGCAGTTACTAAAAAGTTGTTCGACATAAGATGGGACAGGGCAGCAAGTGAAGGAGAACATGAAGTATCAAACCCAATCTGAGTTAACATCGGTGAGTAAAACTTAATTTCATCTCCTATACGAAGATCTGTATTTAAGAAAGCATTACAATCTGTTAATCCACTAGACACATTACTTTGATTTTGAGTTACAAAGAATTGAACATTTCCAATATGACAAGTATCAAAAATCATAGATACAACAGAAAGACCATCTACTTGAGAGAAAGGAATACCTGCATTGTTGTAAAGTTGAATATTTGCATTTGACATACGAGCTAAAGGTGGATCAAAGGAGTACGCTTCTTCGTTCCATGGATAGTAATCAGAGTACTGAGCTGGATAAGAATTTGTTCCATCATACACATTGCGTGTATTCTGGGTGAGAATAGAAAAAGAGTTTTGAACAATTTGTGAACCTCCGTAATAATTACCTTTTAGATTTTGGATTGTCATCAAAATGTAAGGCTGCATATGGAAAGCATCTGGATAAGTAACATTTCCAGAAAATGTAGTTGGTTTATACGGTTGAGTTCCACGAATAGGAAGAATAGCACGAACTAGTTTGATTTCAGATACATTCGATAAAGCTAATTGAGTTGAAAACAAATAATCATTGACTCCGTATCTAGAAGGTTGAATATCTATACCTATTTGTGCTCCCATTGTTTGAGCAGGATCATACACTGGATAAAATGTTACTGATATATTTGGATCTGAAAATGAAAATTTCTGAGGAGCATGTATAAGCATTCCGTTTGAAAATACAATAGACCAACCGTATGTAGGTGTTACAAGACCCTGATTTATCGTACTGAAATATGAAGGAACTTTTGCACCAGCAGGAAATGTATTTGGAGTATTATTAGGAATTGTTTGTAATTGACGTCCAGCAGGAACTTTGAGAGACGTTATAGGTGTTTCGTATGCAGATAATGGAATCGTAGGATTGTTGAAGTAAAAAGCAACCTGTGGTCCGTCGTTTGATAAAGGTGTTTGTGTTCCAAATGAAAAAACGTTGGAATAAGCATCAGGTTGAACGGTCCAATCTCTTTGTGCTGTATCAATTACAACCATACGTTGTCTAGGAACCATAGAAGGAGGTTGTTGAACGGGAACAGATAAAGACTCTGCTACTTCTTCTGAATTATTAAGTTCTTCAACAGAAAGATGACCTCCACTGATATTTGTTGGAGGCACATAGTTTATAGGTTGAACATTTTGTTCTGTAGTGGCTGTATTTAAAAAAGCGACCCTCGGATCAAAGTCGTATTCATCTCTTGCTTCTGCGTCTGAATTTACCAACAACGATTGGTAACTCAACTGAAATCCAGACATACTTATCTTTTATACAGTAAGATTCTCTAAATCTTGAACCCAGAACTGAGAAGGTGTCATTCCTTCAATTTCCTTGATTCTGTTTCTCAATCGTTCTAATTCTGCTTCGTGTTTTGCTACATTTTCTAGAGTCATACTGCTGATAGGCAACTTCAACAAATCTGGAATATCTGTTAATTCATGACCTTCCAATATCTTGACACATTCTACATGTGGTTTCTTGCGAAGATCAATAACATCATTACATATGAGAAGTAAGAACTTCACAACACTGCTATGCCATGGAAGTTTAGCACGAAGTTCTGCCAGCATATTCTCCTTGCGGGTTCCGTATAATGCAAGACGAGCATGTGCGTATTCAATCAATATTTCGTTCACATTCGCATACTTCTTGATATTACCATATGCATTGAACGCGTGCATATTTGTAAGTTTCATCTTTGACGACAACCCTAATTTCTTGACCGCTTCTGCTACAGGCATATCGTCCTTGAGAACGATTTCGAAGTTTACATCCATATCCGTAGATGTGTCCGTGTAATCTTTGACGAAGTCCTTCTTTTCACAAAGAGCATCTAAGAACTCTTTGAAATCGGAAGTCCAGTATTCAATTGGTAAATCTTGAACCAGTAAGGTTTTGTTTTTAGCATTGTATGAATACTTGCCTGTGACATCATAACCATCAGCAGTAGGTGTGATTTCTCCTTTGAATCCACGATAGTAAGGAACAAGATTCACTTTTTCCAATATATCCTTGTCTCCCTTCAACCACTTGAGAAGAGCGTCCTTGAGAGCAAGTGGGTCATACGATGGAATAAATGTTGAGTATCCAGTTCCAATACCTCGTGCTCCGTTGACCAACAACATCGGAATGACAGGAGCATACCATTCAGGTTCTACCGAGAGACCGTCATCATCTCGGTATTTCAAACATGGCAGATCATCAGATGGAACCAAATCTTTCATATACGGTTGAAGGTATGTGAAGATGTATCTTGATGCTGCTGAATCTTTACCGCCTTGAAGACGAGTTCCAAATTGACCTTTAGGAACTAACCAGGGTAGATTGTTCGAACCTACGAAATCTTGTGCCATACCAATGATCGTTTCGTTCAACGACATTTCACCATGATGATAACCTGCGTGCTCTGACACATAACCCGCAAGTTGTGCGACTTTGACTTTGCTCGTCAAATTACGCTTGAGACAACCAAACAATATTTTGCGTTGTGATGTTTTGAGACCGTCCATAATACTTGGAATAGAACGTTCTAGATTATAGTGACTGAAGTGAATCAAGTCTCGATGAACAAACTCTGAATAAGGGAGAGTTCTGTCTGGATGAGGAACCACAATATCCTCTGCACGATGACCTTGTAACCAAGTCTTGCGGTCATCTGCTCTAGACTTGTTGAATGCTAAATCAATAGCACTTGAATCAACTTCTGCGTTGAAACGAAATTGAGTGATATTCAATTCCTTGAAATACTCTTGGGCTTCTTCGCGTGTAGAAGTACCCAATCCTTTGTAGTATTGAATAGCCCAACCACGCGTATCGTTCTTTTTCCATAATTCGTATTCATACTGAGTGTAGAATACTTTTGTTTCCTTTCCTTTTGTTGCCTTGACAATTGGTGTAGCCATAAATGTCAAGAAACCAGGAATTTTAAATAACTCTGTCCAGAGTTCATGAAATAAGTTAATAAGTAATCCACGAATATGTGATCCATCATAATCCTGATCCGTCATAATGAGAATGCGACCATAACGCAAACTCGATACATTCTCATACGTCTTACCCGATTCTAATCCAACAATCTTCTTCAATTCTGCAATTTCTTTCGCCAATTCAATCTTGCTTCCTGCTGTATCCTTCACATTCATTATTTTGCCCCGCAAAGGGAACACTCCGAAAGTCTGGCGTTGAGTCTTTGTAAGGCCGCTGAGAGCCATCGCTTTGGCTGAGTCACCCTCAGTGAGGATGAGAGTGCATTCGGCAGACTTTGCGGTACCTGCGAGGGCTGCGTCCTCAAGTTTGGGGATACCATATATCTTGGAGCTCTTACGTCCATCTGACTTCTTATTTTCCTTCTCGTCTTTTTCCTTCTGTGCGACCACCAACTTATCTACCAACTCTAACTTTGATCTCAACTTCTTGAAGAAATCTTCAGGAAGTTTACAAGTAGAACCGAAAGCAGTGCTCTTGGTAGTGAGCGCTTCTTTGGTTTGTGAAGAGAACGATGGGTTCTCAATAGCGGCAGTAATCCATACTGCGATGTTCTCTTTGACCAGAGATGGTTTGACTTTGAGTTTCTTTTTGGTTTCAAGAAACTCTACCAAATTATTGACAACTTGATTGACAATATAATCTACATGTGTTCCACCTTTTGATGTCCAAATACCATTCACAAACGACACTTGAAGAAATCCGTCTCCAGGTGCGTCTGCGACAACTACATTCCATCTATCCGCTGAATGTCCAACTACATTAGTTTCCACAAACTCCTTCGCATATGCCGTCAAATCACGACACTTGATTGTCGTCTTTTCTTCTCCATGAACCCAATGAACTTTTACTTCACTTCCAACCGTCATTGCCAGATCCGTAGCACGACGACGAAATACACCAATCAAATCTGCTGTGATTTCAGTCATTCCAAATCGTTTGAAATCAGGCGTCCAAGAAACGCTGACATACGATTTTGTTTTACAAGATGAAATCTTTGGAGGATTGACTTTTGTCATGTTATCTTCCCATGATTGTGTATACTTCTTTTCCCGTTCCGAATCAACTGTTTCCACCGTCAACTTCTTCGCAAAGATGTTTGCGAGTTTTACTCCGTAACCGTTCTTTCCACCTACCAATTTCTTCTCTTCCTTGTCATAGTTTGTTGAAGTCAAGAGTTCTCCAAAGATGAGTTGTGGAACCCATACTTTGTACTCTGGATGTTCTATGACATCAATTCCCTGTCCGTCATTTTTAACTGTAATAGTCTGATTGTCTGCTGAGATTTCAATTGTGATATTTTTGACTGGATTGTCGGACCCCCGTTGACGCATACGAACGACTTGATCGTGTGCGTTTACGACAATTTCATCAAACAATTTGTAGAAACCTGGATTAAAACTAGATAAGTGCTTTTCGATAAACTTTTCTTCTTCGACCACATACATCGTTTCTGATGTAGTTTCGATAGAACCGACATAGGTGTCGGGTAAAGATAAGATATGTTCTCGATGTGTGTGCTTTTTATACGCTTCTGCCATACTGGGGGGTATGGTGTGTGTCCTCCCACATGAAAAATCGGTCCGTTTTACAGAGAAATTGCTTAAACATATAAAATGCCACCTGCTGCTAGAGGAAAAAAGGCAAAAAAGGTTGAAGAAACCAAAGTTGAACTCCCTCCCGTCATTTTCTTTTTGAAAATAGGTAAGGATTTTGATTTCGATGAAGAAAGAGTAGATGTTCCTGCTCCGTCTAACGATGGACCCACCCAGTACTCTGATATTCTTTTGAATACAGAAACCCAAGAAAGACGATTCGATGAAAATATTATTCAGGATTTAATGTCAAAACTTTCACTCATAACTTCTTATCCAAAAGGTGCTGCATGTCTTTGGTGCTGTCACGGATTTTCAGGTGATTCCTTTTTTATTCCAACGCACTACGATGTATATACAAGTTCATACACTGCAGAAGGAAACTTTTGCAGTCCAGAATGTGCTCTTGCCTCTATTTATAATCAACCTAACTCTACCGAAACAGAACGATGGACCCGTCATTCACTCTTAAGAAGTTTTTACAGAGACTTCTATGAAAATAAAGATATTCAACCTGCTCCTGATAAACGAGTTTTACGATTGTTTGGAGGCAACCTTGATATTCAACAGTATCGTGAATTCTTTCGTAACTGCAGTAAACCTTTACAAATAGCCATGCCCCCAGTTCGTCTTTACATGCCTTCTGTAAACACTCAGGCATCCGTTCGTGATGTCAAGTCTTATGTTTCCTTGTCCAGTGAAACTGTGAATAAGGCATCTCAACAACTTCGTCTCAAACGATCCAAACCTGTCCACGAAGGTATTCCTACATTAGACAAGTGTCTCGGTCGTTAAACTTTCATAACCAAAATATCCTTAACAAGCAATGGCATCATTACAAGAACTTTTAAAGATGTCTATGCTTTACCAAGTCATGACAACAAGCGGAACAAGTTTCCGTCCCATAATCGCATATGTTGGATTAACTTTATACGAACGCATACCCAACTGGTTATGGTCCTTTCGTGGATTTACAAACAAAACGTACAACGGAAAACAACCATCAGCCGTCATTGAATGTGAACGAGGTCCTCCTCCTCAACAAGGAAAAGGCGCTGCTCCTCCTGCTTTCTTAACTCGTATGGATGCCGTTATTCACTATGTATCCTGTTCCCCTGCTACAAAACGATTATTATCTATTGCCAATCACGATTACCTTCCATACGAATTTGAAGAAGTCCGATTAGATGAAGATATCTATTTTCGTTTAACGCATGTTGATGTAGACGATGGAAATATTAAGAACATTAAGTTTCAGCTGATTTCGTATAATCATCCTATTCAAACTCTTCAAAAGTTTGTTGATTCTTGTAATCAAGATTACGAACGAAGAATGTTGAATAAACTCGGAAATGATTTATACTTTTTTGACCAAATTGTTGAAGGCAAAAAGAAACGGAGCAATCAGAATCCATTACCCTCCAGTTTCTTGGTTTACACAAAGCATAAGTTCTCTACAACCCGAACATTTGAAAACGTTTATTTTGAAGAACAACCTATCGTTAAAAAACGCGTTAATTTCTTTTTGGAGAAGCGTTCGTGGTATGAAAAGAAGGGTATTCCTTACACTCTTGGGTTTTTGTTTCATGGCGATCCAGGTACTGGTAAAACTTCAGAGATCAAAGCAATTGCAAATGTAGCAAGAAGACATCCAATAAATATTCAGTTATCTGAAATCAAAACAAAGACACAATTGCGTCATCTCTTTTTCAGTGATGATATTCATGTCTTTAATGGAACTGTTTTGGAAAAATACACGATTCCTATTTCTGAGCGTCTTTACATTATTGAAGACGCAGATGCTATGGGTGATGTTTTACTAAAACGCGAATGGAAGAAACCAGAAGTTCATAATGCTCCTCCTAAAGATCCATTTGCTCCTGAATTAGACGATGATATCATCAAAGATCCAATTGATTTATCCTTTTTATTAAACTTATTAGATGGAACTCTTGAATCATCGGGTCGTATTTTAGTATTTACTTCTAACTTTCCTGAACGCTTTGATCGTGCATTAATTCGTCCTGGACGCATAGATATGATCATTCATTTCAAGAAGTGTTCTCGTAAGGTTCTCCGTGAAATGATCGAAGGATTCTATGATATTAAAGAATTAGATCATCCAATATGGGATCATCCGGAAATTGACGAAAAATGGAGTCCTGCTGAAGTGAATCAAATATTGTTTCGTAATTTCGAAGATCCTCAACAGGCAATGGACGAACTTTTACAAAATGATGTTACCAATCCTCTTTTAAAGAAAGAAGATGTTGATTCTACGCCATTGAAAATAGACCATATACATATTCCTGAGACTCAGGTGGAAGACCAAAAAGTATAATGTATACAAAAGATGCTGCTAAAGGAATAGAAGCAAAAATAGCAGTAGTCACCATCCATCCGAATATTCCACCTGCAGATGGGATGACAACAGATGCTAATAAACCTAAAATTGGAAAGAACCAAACAACCAAAAAGAAGTTACTGTAAGGTTTGATAACTGGAAATTTGTCTAAAAATATAGTTTCGACTGCATACCATCCTGCTCGTGAATACGCCAAGAGCAAGATGATTAGCAAAGTATAACCAAGATATCCGCTTGCTGAACCAACAGTTGGTTGAGGTGTTTGTTCGGGATGAACGTCGGCAACTGGATCTTCGGAGTTCATTATTATGTAGAGAATACGAGATTACCCTGTCCGTTTGTAACTTTCAAAAAGTTATAAGATTCAACATAGAAAGTTGCAGAATAAGCACCGTATTGAAGAGGGTATGTTGTAGGTGGGATAATGGTCAATGTCTGACCTGCTTGAAGAAGAGGTGGAATACCTGGACCTGGAGAAACTGTTGATCCGTTTGGAACTAACGTAGGTACTGAATTGAAAGCAGTATCTTTTACGATACAAACAGCTGATGGACTTGTAATTGGAACAATCTGTCCAGAAGCATTCACAGTTGTAGTAATGGCAGGAGGAACCAATAAAGTATACTGAACATTTGTGCGATTAAACATAGAACCGTTTAATGTTCCTGATGGTTGAGTAATTGTATTTGGATCAAGAGCAAATGAATAAACATTAATTCCTGGAAGAGCGGTTGTATCTCCACTTGAAAATTTGTAGTTTTGAATAAATCTGTAAAAGTTTACATTTTTAGTATTTTCACGTTCTTGACCGTCTAGAACAATTGTTCCTTCTTGTAAGATATCTTGTGAGTTCATACTGTTTGATAATTGAATACCTGAAGAGTAGAAAGAAGTAGGTGGAAGTGGTGAATATACATTTGAAGGAAGAACTGATGGATTTACTGGAGGATAATAAATATTGTCCCAATTTGTGTAGTTGTCCCAATCATTTAACAAAATACGATCTTCGCGTTGAAAGAGAGACACAACACGCGTACAAAGATTATACATTGGAATTGGAAGATTGTTTAATCCATATTGACCGTCTTTACGCATATACTGAACCTGTGTAACCAAGAAAGATCGTTCATAAGCAGCAACGTGTGCTCGTTCGGTATCGGTCAAGAATATATAGTTTGCTTCGATGTATGGATTGAAGTTCCAGTTTTGTAATGATAAATTTGTTGGATTTCCTTGAATATCGGGATACGAAAGAAAGTTTTGAATACCACGGAAAGGATCGGATGGATTACCCACAATACGAGTTAAAAAGGTAGAACTACCTTGATTTGCAGGGTTTACATCAATCATCGTAAAAAGATTGTAAATATTGTTAAACGTAATCTGTATTTCTACTTCTGATTGAACCAAGGAAACAAGAGGTAATGATTGACCAATATCTTCACAGAACCAGAAAGGAAGAGGAATAGTTAATTGACGACCTGCAATAGAAGGAGCAGGAGGATTTACACCGTCTACATTAATTGCATTTGGATACTGATTAAAAAGACCTGGACCATTGGCAGGATCATACATATCAGGTGTATTTCCTACCATCTTATCTAAAATAGCACGCTTGGTAGAATCGTTCTTGAGATAACTTGCGATTTTCATCCATTCACCTGTCATAGTCACAATTGGAGTTCCGTTCAAGTTAATAGATGCCTGTTGAATCATATTGTAACCGAGATTACGAATCCACTGAAACTGAAACTCTTTAGCAAGATGAGTCGTTGGATCTACTTCCACTAAGGGCGACCAAATATCTGGTATGTCTACACATAAATAACAGTCGTGAAGCATATCAGCATATCTAGGAACTTTAAAACGAAAGGTCTTGTTTCCTGCGATAGGAAGATTGGTATCTGTTACACTATTTGGAGGTAAATGAAAATGCTCCATAGCAAAATTGGTATGGCGTTTATACATCTTCGTAAAATAGGTCATAGACGGATTGCCATTTAAAAAAACATTTTGGGCACCGAACCCTGTTAATTGAACAAGTCCACCTGGCATATTATGTTATATGGTATGAATAATGTATAAGCACCTTCCGTACATCATTATTGGAATCCTTGTT
>Ga0208865_1000122_pt1 | contig 25376 bp, 31 predicted proteins | sample CryBogCBE02Aug09_FD_184565 | JGI IMG/M metagenome (GOLD analysis project Ga0208865, IMG submission 184565) | Freshwater microbial communities from Crystal Bog, Wisconsin, USA - CBE02Aug09 (SPAdes) (version 2) | ecosystem: Environmental > Aquatic > Freshwater > Lake | place: Crystal Bog... | reverse complement strand
CAGACCACTTATTCTTTGCTCTTGCAGACCCATCAAGAATCTTAAAGTCCATGCGTACATTTTCTTTAACAAATTCTTGGATACGCTGGTTTACTTTTTGAGCAATAATTTTTGCAACTGGATTAGGCGCATTCTTAACAGCCCATTCTGCAAGCTGTGGAACATTTTTAATTTTCAACAGTTCATTATGGATAGCTTGTTTGCTTTTGCCCGCCAGTTCATAAACCTTGTCTAAGTCTTCATTAACGGTAGTTCCAGATTTTGGACCGCTATTAGGCTCTTCAGCAGCAGGAGGAGCAGTAAACAAATCTGCTTCAGGCTTTTTGGGCTTAGTTGCTTCATAAACCAACTGCTCAATAGATTTCTTAGGTTCTGCACCAAACAATCCTTCTGTTGGCCTATTAACTTCATTCGCAATGTTGGTTGCTAAATTCTTTAATGCTTCTGAAATATTCTTTGGTGAACGTGGATTATCAGCAAACAAACCTAAGAACTGCATTGTTCTAGGCGAAACTGTCATGTCTGCTTGCTTTACCAAGTCTTCTAACTTAATACCATTTCTACGAGCATTAACCGCTAACTGGGTAGCCTGTGCCACGTTTTCACGGATATCGTATGCTCCAGCACCATCAATCTGTGCCATCTGTGGAGCTGCTTCAGAAAGAGCTCTGAGGATGTTGCGGGCTTCAGGATCTTCTGATTGGTGTGCCAGCGTTGTTAAGTCATTATTGCCGTATGCCTTATGGAAAATAGCGGCATTAAGTCGGTCATGCGCCTGACGAGTAGGTGATCCATCTTTGTCAATCAGATTAGCTTGCTCTGATGTAGGCATTGCAGCAATAAATTGACGGATAGTGTTAGGCGTTATGTTGCCGTTGTCATCAAATCCAAGTCCTGCAAGATCTACTCTGCCAGCATCATTTTGTGCTTGCTCTAGTGCAGATAGATTAAGAGTGCCTGATGTATTGGAAAGGTCACCAATATTAGATGGTATAGCGGCAGGATCAGCAAAACGAACCAATACCGGCTCTTTCATTCCTTCGATTACTTTAGGATCAATACCATGCCCTACATCTTTAATCATGGCCGCTCTGTAATCTTCTGCAGTGCCCTTGTTATACGCTTCTTGTAGGCCAGCAGTACGACCGTTACCAACTACGGCACGTAAGCCGCTATGATCTTTACCATAGTTTTTATTAGCGCTACCGTCTGCATTATGAGATGGCAATAAGTCTTTAGCCTCTACTACAGCATATTGAACGGGAATATTTGTGCCGTCTTCAGATTTAGTCTCAACACGGAATCCTCTTTGTGATTCAGGAATTTCTGTTGGACCGGTAACGATTGGAGCTCCAGAACCAGAAATGGTATTGGAAGGACCAACAAACGCATACATAGGTCTTGCTGCAATACCTTGCATCTGCGCTACGGAAGCTGGGGATGAACGGTCACGGTTCTGATCTGATGTATTGCCTGCGCTGATACCAACTGGAGTAGCTGGAGGTTTAGGCTGTTGAACTGGAGCTACGGCAGCAGGAACCACAGGAGCAGCAGGAGCTGGTGGTGCAGGAACCGCCATTCCAGTAGGGGTAGTCTGTATCTCTGGAATCTTAGGGATTACAGGGGCTATAGGGGCTACACCAGCTTGCGTTACGGGCTGGTTAGTAGGTAGGTTAGGCTGAACGATTGGAGTCGCTGGAGGCTGTTTTGGAGGCTCTTCTGTTGGAGAAATGCCACGTGCAGCAATTTCTTTTCTTGCAGCGCCACGTTCTCCAAAGCTTCCAACCATACCTAATGGAGCCAATAAGCCAACTTGATAAGCTGTTTGACCATATTCATGCAAAGCGTCAGGAGTGGTTAACGATAATCCAGCCTGCGCTCTTTCCAGCATTTGCTGTGCAATTTCGTTAGGAATCTCAGCAATAGCACCCTTTGCAGTACCTCTCACTGCCGTCTCAAGAATAGACCGTTTTGCCATTTTTTCTACGGCTTCAGCACTGGTGTTTGCTAACTGTTTAGGAGTAAACCCTAATAATTTACCAACAGTAGAGCTACCAAATAACATTTGAGTTTCAAAGATATCTAATGCAGTTTGTCCTGCGGCAGCGCCAGCAGCTTTCATGCGGTTAATATCTACGGGTTTACCCTGAGCTATTTGTTCTTGGGCTTGGCGTTCAATATCAGAACCAAAAAATTGTGGGAACTCAGCAAGTGCTTGACCTACCATCTGACCAAATTTAGCACCAGCAGCGGCTCCTGCCACGGTTCCTGCGGGACCAACCGCAGATCCTAGAGCACCACCACCAATACCGCCTAAAGTTGCTCCTACGCCCATTGCACCGATTTGCGGTACTTGTGCAGCAACAGCTTCTGGAATCTGTCCTATGGCTTTTTTAGTGGCTGCTAATAACCCTTTTTCTTGATACTCTTTTTGAATACCCTCTAGGCTAGGACCTTCGTATTTTTGTTGAGCTGCCTCTTGGCGTTTTAAACCACGTTTAGCAGCCTCTTCAGGGCTACCTGTTAAAGATTCTAAAGCTGTTTGTGTTGGAGATAGGTAGCTTTCTACGCCACTTTCAAAAGCAGCTTTTAAATTAGATTGTTGCGGAGCTCGCTCAAAAGTTAATCGTTGTGCAGTTTCTTGAATAACAGATGGATCTGTTCCGTCTGGGAACTCTAATCGAGTACCGTCAAATAACTCCGCTGTAATTGGCATGTACTACCCTTAAACTTGTTTACCGGTCTTGTCAAAACGCATTACATTATCGCCACTAGCGACTGGGGTTGCATAATCAAACCCATAGTAATTTTTGTGTAATACATTATAAGTTGGATCTTTCTGTTTTGCTAGAGCAATCTGTCTTTCAATAGATGCGGCAACATCTGGATCTGAAAGCGCTTTGGTTGGATCTAACTTATAGTAAGCCAATACTTGGTCACGAATCTGCTTGTCTTTGCCTTCAAGTTGTTTACCAGCAAACTCACGTTTCTTTTCTTCTAATGCGGCTCTGCTGATATCTAATTGAGCAGCTCTATTTCCACCGGTAGATTTGATAAGTTCTTGTCTGTATAGACCAGTACCTATTTCTTTGTTTAATGCAATTTCTTGTGCGGCACGAGACTTAGCGGCATTTGCAGCATAACCAAGGCCCTCCAGTCCGCCAGTAGAAACATCACCAAGCGTAGTATGTACTTTGCCGGGCTCAATAGTGCCAGCGGCCTTAAGAGTTCCTAAACCAGCAGCAAGGATGGCAAGATACTTATCTTCTTCTTTTTGTGCTTTAAGGTCTTCACGAGACATATTAAGTCCAGCAAGATACTTATCCCACATAGATTCTTCTTTGGGGGCTTTGGCTGCAGCTGTAGGCACTTGGAATTGATCGCCAGTAAACTTGCTATTGAGCATATCAATAACGTTAGGTGAGCTTTGTAGGTTTCCTGCAGCAATATCTCTTTGATTTACGCCAGCAGTAGCTGCCGACCTAGCACGTTCTCTATCTCTTTCAGAAGTATCCATTGGAGCAACTTCTGTTGGTTGTGAGGCTAATGTAGCTGCAGGTGTTGCGCTATCTGTATATGCTCTTCTTGCGGCAAGAGTGCGCTGACTTGGAGCAGGAGTCATCAACTCTTTAATGCCTTCGAATGCACGAGCTTGTGACCTTGGCAATACTCTTGGAGCAGCTACTTCTGTAGGCGCAGCAGGCACAGGTTCTGGTGTATATCCAGACAATAATTGGCTACCAAGTGCGGCTTGAGGAACCTGTGTAATCCCTAAAGCGCTGGTCGGAGAAAAGCCAGTATTAGGTGTTCTACCCAATAATCTAGCATTTTCTTGAGCAATCATTTGTGAATAATCAGGTTTGCTGTAATCTAAATTTGCTAAATAATTAGCAAGCATTTCATTGCCTTCACCAGCTTCAGGAACGTCCTGAACCAAGCTACCAAATGTTTTTGAATTACCAGCATAGCTAGGAATAGAAGCAATACCACCATCAGCAAAGTTAGCCGTTGCATACATGGCTCCTTCTTGCTTAATAATAGCATTCGCTAATACTTGTTTTGCTTCTGGTGTATTAGGAATTTCTTGGTTTGGTTTAATGCCAAGAGCTTTAGATACGTTGCGGATGTAGGCTTCTGTATCATTCTTATCGCTTTTAGGCGCATAAACATTTAAAAACTTTTCAGGAGTATTTAAGCCGCGATTTAACTTAACATCAATATCGTGATTTAAAGCATTTAATCCAGCCTCTGGGCTATCAAACAATGCAAATTTACCCTTGCTTAAACCAATTTGTCCGGGGTAAGTAAAGCCCGAAGGACGTAAGTTTCCTACGTTATATTTACGAGCTTGATCTTGATTAACAGAACCCGCTGTAGATTGTACCGGTGCTTGTTTAATACCCTGCTCTACATTAGGAGTTTTGTTTACATACGCAGGTTCTTTTGCTACAGCAGCAATACCTTGGTTTTCTGCAGCCATGTTAGCAAACTCTAAGTCTTGCTCATCTTGGGCTTGCTGTAAGTAATCTTCGTAGTCTTCTGCATCTACATCACCACCGGCTGCATAAGACATAATGCCGCCTTCAGCAGCACTCATCTCTGGTAGGTTAGATGAAGCCTCATCAATACCACGGCGTTGATCTGCCGCCATTAAAACCTGTTCAGCGACTGGTGGCTGTGGTGGCACTGGTTTGCCAGCTTGTGCTTCCTGCTGCTGTTTCATCTTATCTTGAATAAGAGGAATGCCAACATATGCAGGTAATGTACCGTCTTTAACTGCTTGTTGTAATTGCGCAACAGTTAACTTTTCTGCTGCACCCATACGGCTCATTAGGCTATTAATCATGCTGCGCCTTTCAATGTGTTGTATAGGCTTAAATCAACCAGACCTCCACTTGCGTAAGTCTTACCCTTGAGCTTAGTAATACCGCCTTCTTTAGAAGTTTGTGCGGCAACTGGCGGTGGAGTATTAACGTTAATCGTAGGAGAGTTTCCTGAGTTCAATGCACCATAAGCACCAATACCAGTTAAGCCAATACCAGCAAGCTGACCAAACGCTGAAGGAGGAGCGGCTTGTTGAGTTGTGGTGACATCGGTAATTGGCAAGCCTTGTGCCAAAGACTTCAACTGTGTGAGCTGCTGCATTGGGTATTGCTGTGCAGTCTGATAGTTCTGCATTGCTTGGTTGATGATGTTCTGTTGTTGCTGTTGTTGCTGTGTACCATACTGGTTCTGTAAACCAAGGATGCCTTGTTGAGCGGCTAATTGTTGACCGCCAATATTTGCCAACTGTCCAGCACCTTGTAATGCAGCTTGATTTGCATTCAAAGCAAACTGACCAGATTGGTTATATTGATTTTGTGCAGCATTAAACGCTTGGTTATAGGCATTACCAATTAATTGATTCTGTGCCAGCATCTGGTTCTGTTGATTCAAACCCTGCTGTAATGCACTACGAGTTCCGCCAAATGCACCAGCGCCTGTCGCTTGACCAGCCTGTTGAGCTCCTGCAATGCCGTATTGTTGATTAGCTAATTGCAATGCTGGACTAAGAGCATTCTGAATATAAGGGTTCATGTAACCACCAACATTTTGTTGGAAGTCATATGGATTAGCTGTGTTAGCTAAATTAAACATATTGCCGGTAGCGCCAGCAGCAGCGCCTGTAGCAGCACCATATTGTGCAGGAGTCTGTAATTGACCGGCACCTTGGAATGCTTGGTTTTGTAAACCAGTAAATCCTGCTACAGATGATTGAGCAGCTTGCTGTGATGCAGGAGACATACCAGCACCTTGATATCCATAAGCGGTATATGGATTAATGCCGGTAATGTTTCCAGATGAAGGATCTACGTTAAATACTTGTTGTTGAGCAGCGCCCAAAACAGAAGTAATGTACGGAGCAATGTATGGAGAAAGGCTAGAGTATTGGTTAGACTGCTGAGTGGTTTGAGCTGGAGCAGCAGATGGTCCACCGCCACCACCACCATATATACGACCTCCGCCTACCTTTTTCTGGGTAACGGATTCGCCTAGGGTTTCACCTAATGCGTACAATTCTCTTCTTGAGTAACTTCTCATATCTTTGCCTCTACAATTCTGTAGCGTTCTTCAAAACCATATCTACTCCACAAACGGGCTATAGACTCTCTAGCAGCACCTTGTATTTTTGTTGCTCCAAGTTGCTTAAATATACTTGCCATCTGAGCATACGTATCTTTGTTAGATATTAATCTACCGCCAATAAACGTAATAAAAGCAATCCGGTCATTTGGCATATTTAAAAATGTTACCGTTGCCGCACCGTGTATTGCTCCCTGCTCATCTACTGCTACCAATAACAACCACTGCCCAGTACAAACGTATGATTTTACTTGCTCTAGCGTGTAATCATCACCACCGTATTTTTGCGCTTCTGCTATATGTTTTTCAACATCTGGCCATACTTGAGCGCAATAATTAACGTTTACGTGCTTAACAATCATGCTGGCATGTACTTATCAGCTGTAATCTGTTTACCTTGTTTCGTAGTCCCAGTACGGGCTTTACGAACTTTATTCATCATTGCATATAACTTTTTAGCACCAGCATCGGTAGAACCTTTGCCTAATTCTCTGACTTTCTCTGGAGCTACGATAGCTTCACCATTGGCTACACGAGCAGGCTGTTTGCCTTCAATGCTGGTATGGATGTCATCACTCATGCCATCGCCGTGTCCCATAATAGGACTAGCACCTAGATGTCTTTGCAATGCTTTTAAACCAGCATCCGTAGAGCCGTTACCAAAATGGCTTACTACGTCAGCAGGAACTACAAAAGAACCTTCTTTTAAATGAGGAACTCCACCCGTACTGAATGATGCGCCAGCCCTAGGAGTAGGTTGGTTGCCCATTAAAGACTGAATACCTTGAGATGCCTGCTGTGAGGTAATCCCATATTGTGACATAAGGTCTTGTAATTGCTGTGGTAATGCAGTGCTTTTTTGCATTAAATCTGCAGGTGCTATGCCTTGGCTTGGTACAGATCCGGGCATTGGAGTAGGAGCGCTGGAAACGTTTCCACCTGTAGCATAACCATATGCTGATGCACGTAATGGTTGATAGTTAGGCGCTAGTGTTCTGCCTAGGCCATAGGAAGCAGCAGAAGGCGGTGTATAGCCGGGCAAATAGTTAGGCTTCATTGCATTAGACTTTTGCAATGCTAATAGGGTTGCAATACCAGCAGCGCCTAAAGTGCCTTTTTGAGTCCAGTTAAGACCTTTTCCAGAAGTATCTGTAAGGTTTTTCCAATACTGCTCATACCAAGGAGTGCCTGCAGCTTGAGGGCCACCTACTTGTAATTGCTTTAATTGATCTGGAGTAGGGGTTTCTATGTTGGTTTGTGGCAACTGATCCGTTGGAATTTTTGGAAAACCATAACTTGTAGCGTCTGGACCAGATTGCAAAAATGGTTGCATACCGGGTTGGTTTGGTTGCCAAGCGGAAATATCTCCACCCTCTCCCGGCAATACAACGTTTTGTCCTTGGTAAGTCAGCGAACGATCAGGAATCTGTGGCGCAGCAGGAACATTAGATACTACGTCCTGATTTACAGGAACTAATGGAGTTTGGTCATTAGATGCTACTGGAGCATATTGGTTAGGATTCTGTACAAAAGAATCCATTTGACCTTGGTTCCAAGCTTGTAATTCTTGAGGGCTTAATGCGTTATTAACGTTATTTAAGTTGTTTGCTACACTAGCCCCAGTTGCCGCTTGGCTTAGGCTTGGAAGAATAGAGCTCATGCCCTCATAGCCTAACTCAGCATCGGTTGGACCCATTAATTCAGCGCCAACAAGAGGGGCGTCTGCGCCTCCTGTAGCAATCAGGGATGCTATTCCTAGTCCAGCTCCCACTGCTGGGAGTATTGCATTGCCGCCGCCACCGCTCATAATAGGTCCTTTACCTCAATTTTATTGGATTTTATCATTTAAACTGCCGATCCGGAAGCATTTACCCATTTTGTTCCATTCCACCATATTGGATAGCCTAGAGTGGTATCAAAGTAAACCTGCCCTGTTTGGCGCCCTGTTGTGGGTCTATTATTTGTAGTGCCAGAACTTGGTACTTGGGTGGCCTGAGTATAGTTATTGAGCTGGTTAAAATACAGACGCATCGTATTGAGCATCTGGTTCTCAAACTGGGTATCATAGGTTTGAGGAGCAGCTACCGGTAAGTTTGGCGGCGTTGGGTTTAACGGAGTACCGTTATAGTTGTTATAAGTTGGAATAGTCATTAACGGCGTCCATCAGGTCTAATATCAATACGTGGAGCGCCTAATTGCCAAGCTACACCCTGTCCAGTAGACTCTAATCTAAATGCCATTTGACGGCCTCGAACACGGGTATATACCTGCCCAGTAAACTGATTAACCGTATAAGCTGGCACAGAAACAGAAAAGTCTTGACTACTTAAAACCTGTGGATTATCTACGTTAGTATTGTAGGCTGAACCAGAGTTTTGGCGTGGTTGTAGCTGGATAGTTACCGACGGCTGGTTAGTTGTAGAACTATTAAAGTTTACGTCAGGCAACATTCTCCAAACAAAACCAAAGCTCTGCCCGTCACCAATATCAAAGTCTGAAGACTGAATATAAGCATCTATAGGTTGGGTGCTGGAAGTAGACTGATCGTCGTTGCCGTTTTCGTGGTAAAGCAATCTACCGTTATAGTCAGCTGCAATTGGGTAAGGTTGGGTTCCAGTTTGTAGCCAAGCACTGCGAGCCATTGTGCCGTAATACCAACATTGGTCTAAATAGTTATAAACGATGTATTTATCTACAGATGTATTTAAACTGGAGTTACTAACATAAAACCACCAGACTTCGTTAAAGCCTTCATTAGCGCCAGCAAATACTTGGTAGCTTTGATCTTGGTTAATATCTTCAAATAAATATTGTTTTAACGAGCAAGGTAAAGTTTTTACTGTACCGTCATACATATAGAAACGGTCACGACCCATCCAATAGGTAATATTGTTTACGGTAATCGTAGCGTTTGGACCCATAACAGATATGTTGTCCATCAAAATCTGGAAACCCCAAACATATGGCGCACCAATATATTGCATGGAATATATTGCTGAATCTGTCCAAACCAAAATCTCTTGGCGAGTTGCACGGGCACACATAATGTATGAGCCGTTTGTTAAAGTATATTCACCCGACTGGTTGGTAAGTTGTGGAATCCATTGATATTGGTTAGCTTGATCAGACCAGCGCACAGTCATAGGATTAAATGCGGTATTGGCATTATTTGGACTATATTGGTTTGCCCCAAAACAGATAATAAATTCTTGAACCTCTGATGAAATAACTTGATAGGTTTGAGTTGGCACAAACGCACCAGCATAAGAAAAGTTATAGTTGCCCGCATTAACACCAGTTGTAGGTGAAGTAATCGGTACAGATGTAGATCCGGTTATGTAGCTTGAAGCCACTTGAGTTCCCGCAGTAATGTGAGTACCAGTAATTTCCATGTAAGGAAAAATATACGGCGCATTAGCTGTGCTAACCGTTATGGTTGTAGCGCTGGCAGTAAATGTAGAAGCATCGGTAACTGCAGTTGTAGAATTAGCTAAGTTGCTTAAATATTGAGCGCGGGTTGATACTGTTCCGCTATCTTGCCAATAAAATACTGGACCACCACGAGGAGCTAATACAAGGTCAGCACCAAAATTATCGTTAGACCAAAGGCGTAACTGTTGTCCAACACCCGAAGAATACGCAGAACCCCACGTTCCTCGACCCCAAGGACCAGCACCCCATCCTGTGCCAATGGTATAAACGTTTAGACCGCTAGGATAGTTATAGGCCGCAGTTACTGTGCCACCACCAGTTGCTGTACTTGTTGCATTAGACCCAGCATTAATTGTGTATGTAGTTGAACTTGGTACAGTTAAGACTTGATACTGTCCACTAATAATTAAACCGCCAACCGCCGTTGCACCAGAAAAATTAACAAAATCCCCAATACCCGGATTATAGGAAGCGTCAGATACAGTTACGATTGATGAAGCTGATGCTGTTGTAAAAGGGTTAGTTAACATATCTGTTTGTATGATTGGGGTAACATCGTTATAGACACCACCGGTATAAATGTAATAGTGGTTATTTGTGCCAACGCCAATATACTGAGTACCAACACCAGCATCTCCATCTAACCATACCCAAATAGAACGGGCAACTCCAAGAAATTGATTAGGAGATAGCTGTGTCCAGCCTCCAATTTTTTCAGGTAAACCAGAACGAAAGCGTATTTTATCACAGTCGTACCAACCACCTTCGTTACTGTAAATAGTGCCTTCTCTATAAACACCCGGCCTAAATTGTAATTTTTGTAACGGCATTAAACCACCTCAAACCGGTTAGATTTTGTTAAATTGTCTTGCCTTGAGATTACTTTTAAGTTAGATGGCACATGTAAGCCTGATACATTTTTTCCTAACAAAGGAATATCATGGTCCACTTCCCAAGGGTTACCAGTTATTTTAGTCAATAAAGCCGCTAATTGATACTGAGTTTGTATGCGCTCAAAATCAATAGGAGTTAACCAATTTGGAGTTCTAAGTCTAATATGTTTTTTACGCCTAGTAGTATTTGCTATTACTCTACCGGGGTTTGCTTGTTTCCAAGCTTTAGTTCTAGCTCGCACTTTTTCTGGATCTTCTAAAGAAGTGCCTTTATTTGCACGGCGAATGGTTTGAAGTTTATTCTCCCTAGCTCTATAAGCGGGATCTTTTCTTCTTTCTTTTTTCCATTCTTGTTTGTTAAACATGCGGGTTTACCCTAGTATTTGTTTTGCTTTAGTTATTTTAGCAATTCTGTCATCTAAACCCAAGGTCCCGCCGTTAATTCTTTTGGTCATCTGACCGTACTCTTGAGCATCTGCTAGGTCATTAAGACCAGCTTTATTCCAAAACCAGCCTGCGCTCAAAGACGCATATTTAGGATCAAGCAACCAATTAGGGTTCCCAACAAAATCCACACCCAAACCAGATCCGCATCGCTCATAGTTCTCTTTGCCAGTAAGCTGAATTAAGCCTCTGCCGTGGTATTTCCAGCCATCACCAGACTCCTCGTCACCATTGCCCATACGACCCGCATATACCTTATTAGCGATCTTTTCTGGGTTATTAGCGTATTGAATAGCATATTCTAATGTAGTAAAGCGAGATGGCCACACCTTCATCAAAGACTCAGCTTTGTAGTGTAAGTTCTCTTCTAATGTTTTAAAGTTATTAGATTCATGCATGCATTGACCTAAGAAAGAGGCCTGACGTTGGGTGGTGCTGATGTTGTACTTAATAAAAGTATCCATCAATGGTTGATACCATTTTGTATCAATTCCTAGCTGGGTTAATTGTTGTTCAGTCATTTAATGCCTACCTGTTCATTTATCCACTTTTGTAACTCAACCAACATTAAGGTTGTTTGGGCGCAGTTTGCAGCAAGTTCATTGTAGGAGGAGACAACATCAGCTGACTTGGGGGCTGCGGAAATGCCGGACACGGAGCCGCCACCATTGTTGCTCCACACGCTTGTAGACTTGTAATAATTACGCAGAGTATTAAGCTTCGCATCGTATTCATCAGATATTCCTTTAGTTACTAATTCATGTTGTTTTTGGATTGCCGCTGTTTGGTCCGCTTGTTTTTGTGCAGTAATAGCAACTTCATCTTTGAATTGAACAAAACGCAAATGCTCCACATAAAAGCCAGCTCCAAAACCGCCAACAGCCAAAGCCAAATATATATAAATTTGGACACTAGACCCACCTATAAAACTGGTAGCTAAACTAAATAAATTTTTCCACATTATTGTGCGTCCGGTTCAGCACCAGCCATTTGTTTACCAGCAACAGAAGCAGCACCGGAACCAGAAACAATACCTAATGCACCAGCTAATTCGGTCAAACTAATATCTTTGCCGGTATAAATTAAATAAATTGCGGAACAACCAACAAGGAAAAAACCTAGCATCCATGCCCATTTAGCAATATCGTGTGTCTCGTTGTCTTTACCAGTTAGAATATGTTTTAGTATGTCGTTCATTAAATTACTCCCAATACAAATTTAAGCCATAAAGTCACAATCAAAGCAGCTACAAAACAATAAAACTGCACCCGCCTTACTTCTTTTAAATCATGCTGGAACTCTTCGTTATCTTTTCTTTGAAGGTTTTCAATATCCAGCTTAATTTTTAATACTGCTTCCCACTCTTTTGCACCGTACTTCTTTACAAAATCAATTTTCAATTTTGCCTCCTCATCGGAGATTTGTTTCTTACGCTTCCACTCTTCAAGCGCTTTAATCAGCGCCCTTTCTTTCTTTACTTCTGCTTCCCGTCTGGCACGGATGCGTTCTTGTGCCTGACGCTGCGCTACTTCTAAACCATCTTTTTGTATATTTTCAATCTGCTTAGAAACTGATTTACTTGCTTCACGAGCAGAATCTAAGCTTGCATTAAGCCCCTTTACTCCTTCCGAGAGTCCTAATGGGTCTGGCATAACACACTTTTTTCACCTTATGTTTTAATAATAAAGCTAATACCAAGGTATGGAGAAATGGTAGTTGCTGCAGTACCAGAACCAGTATTACCAATAGATACAGAAATATTAGTAACCTCAACGGAAACGTTACCGCCACCAGAGTTACCAGAAGAACCCATTGCCGCACCCGCTCCGCCGCCATTGTATGCGCCGTTATATAAAGCATGGTGGTAGTGACCGGGATCTGTAACAGATGCGCTATGGCTGTGTGCTGGCAAATTAGATGTACTTAAAGTTGTAGTAGAAGAACCGCCAGTAGCGCCAATCGTAGCCGCAATAGTACCTTTACCAATAGGCATTCTATCTGTGTAGTTTGGTAGGTTAAATGTTGTAGATCCGTCACCAGAACCAAAAGTTGTTCCGACAACCCCATAAAGAGCAGAGTAGGTTGTACGAGAAACAGCAGAGCCATCACATAATAAATACCCACTAGGTGCGCTAGTTGTAGGCCACATAGAAATCTGACCGGTAATAGTAGCGCCTGAAAGAGCGGTTTGTACAAAAGCAGTAGTAGCGCCTTTAGTGGAGTTATCAGAACTGCTTGGAGTAGGCATTAAAGGGCTTGCAGAGAATACAGAAGACGCCGTAGTGTTTGTAAATGCAGCCGTTCCAGAAATTGTTAAAGATCCAGCGGTTACAGAGCTAGCAGTTAAAACGCCTGTATCGGTTACGCCAGTTGCAGTTAAAGTACCATTTACAATAAAGTTACCGGCAGAACCTGTTTGGGCTGAAAAAAATCCAGTAGACCCATCACAATAAACTTGAGCTGTGACTCCGTTAGGAATAGTAATAATAGAACCCGTAGAAGCACCAATCTGGATAGCGTATCCGCCAGTAGTATTATTTGAGACAATATAGAATTTAGGCACTAAAGGCGCAACGACTTGGTATATACCCGAATTGGTTCCGGTAACGTTTAATACCATATTACGGGCTTCATCTGAAACACCGTTTAGGTTGGTCATCGTATAGTTAGCATTTGTCATAGGGATATTTACTACCCCAGCGACAGCCTGTTCAATCAAAGTCCAGTTAGTATTGGTAGTATTACCCCATGTACCAGATTGGTCACCAGTACCAATTTCTTGGATTTTTAGACTAGTTGTATACGTTGATGCCATATTTGTCCTTTAATACTGTGTATTATTAATTTGTTGCCAGTTAGGGTTTTGATCGTCCCCTGTATTTGTCCAAGTAATACTTTGGTTATTGTTTACAGCCTGCCAAGTTACGGTCTGGTCATCATCAATTCTAAACCATCCATAGGCAATTTGGGTATCAATAAATGTGATTAACTCGGCTATTGAAGGTTTAAAATTAGCCTGCGCTGCCCAAACATCTGTTAGATTGAACGACTCTAGCACTGTCGTAGCAAACCCAGCGTTACCCGTGTAAGCATCTGAAAATGAAGGGTTTTCTGAAATAGCGCCTACAAAGTTAGCATTTGCTGCCCAAACATCTGAGAATGTAACCGTATCTGTATCCGTTACGTTGGCATTTAAAGAACCGGTTTGAACGGCTGTAAGTGTAAACGTTTCCGCATCGGTAGGGGCAAATGCCGCCTGAGCCGCTTGGGTTGTAGTTAAAGTAGTTGTTTCTGAAACTGTCAGCGTTCCAGTCCAGTTTCCAGTATAGGCATCCGATAAAGTAAAAGATTCATTGACAAAAGGACGGAAATCAAAACTTGGGCTATCCCCGTCCGTACTAGTAAAAGATTCAGAATCCGTTACATTAAAGGCAGCAGGTCCAGCATAAGAATCGGATAGAGTAAAGCTTTCAGAAACCGAGACAGGATAAGACGTTCCCCCTAAAGAGGCAAACGGTGACTGTGCAAAGGCTGAGATTCCAAACATTAGAAATATGCTGTAATAATAATAATGCCACCAGAACCATTTCCGCCAGCCCAACCAGATGTACCAGCAGCGCCTCCAGATCCAGCAGAACCAACTGAATACGCATAAGTAGCAGACGGAGACGTAATTAATTTTTCCAAATAACCGCCAGCACCGCCACCACAAGCTGCATTTTGACCAGCGGGAATATTACCAGCACCAGCACCACCTGCGCCATATCCAGTTGCAGCATATCCATTTACACCTGTATTTGGAGTGGATCCTCCTAAACCTAATAAATTGCTACCTCCAGCGCCAGCATTAGTACTTTGAGCGTTGTTAGAAACGCCCATACCGTTTTGACCTGTAATATTAATATCACCACCACTAGCGGTACCACCAGAACCACCAGTAAAATAATTTGGCGATCCTGAACCACCATTACAAGTTAAAAATGCGCTACCAAAAGTTGTGTTGCCACCACTTGTGCCATTTCCTGGGCTTGTTCCGTTTCCTGATCCACCAGCACCGCCACCAGCCATACGAACAGTAAGATAAGAGCAATTAGCTGGAGTTGTATAGGTACCAGATCCAGACGTATAAACAGTTACGGCTGGACTAGAGGACATCATTGCCCCTTGGACTTTAGTTAGAGCCATTTGGTAATCCTTTAGCTGGTACTTCCCACAGCCATGTTGTTGTGTTTAATGTTGCATTTTCAGATGGTTTTGGTGGAATAAATACATCATTTTCTCTGTCGTATGTAAAACCAATTCCAGCAAAATTACCACGAAGCGGAGTGCCACCTAAAAGATGTTTGTTTCCTTGGGTATTGTAGGATGTTTGAATCCACTCACCGGGACTTGTATCTACAAATGTATCAAAAAAGTCTTGTTCTGCAACAATAACTTGCTCAACAATTCCGTTGTGAACTTTAGCGAAATGACTCATGCCGTATATGTCCCCGAAGATTTAAAAATCATTACTGTATTTGAACCATTAGTAACTACTGTTGGACTTCCAGTTGTAGTACCAGAATATGTCCCAGTTGGAACAGAAAGAATAAATACACCTGAACCACCTGATGGAGAAGTTCCACCAGATAAACCATATCCACCTGAACCTCCACCTGAATTTGCAGAGCCGTTGGTTGGATTTGTTACTGTTCCACCACCACCATTACCTAACGCACCAGTTCCACCACCACCATAACCACCAGCAGCAATCGTTCCCGAGTTATAAACAGAACCAGAACCACCACCAGCAAAATAAACCGAAGAACTTACAACTTGACCAACTGAAGCGGATGTTGCTTGAGCTGTGGTAATAATAGTAGTTACAGCACCAACACCACCTGCACCAGCATTTGTTCCGCCATTACCGCCAATTCCACCAGCACCGCCACCACCGCCAGATCCATAGTTTCCTGATGCTCCAGCAGAGTTACCGCCAGCATAGCCTTGACCTGAAGTTCCTGATGCACCTGTGGTATAGGAACCTGAACCACCACCTCCACCTGAACCCCCGCTTGAAGGTGCTCCTGAACCGCCACCACCGTCAGCGCCATAACCACCACCAAGAGCGGTTAATCCAAAAGCAGTAGAGTTTGACCCGTTTGCTTTGGCGCCACCCGCTGCTCCAGCTCCAACAACAAAAGTATATGTTGTGCCAATAGATAATGAATAGGTTCCTGTTAACAAACCGCCAGCACCGCTTCCACCAGATGGAGCACCACCAGCACCACCAGCTACAAGTAAATATGTTCCTGTATAAATAGGTGGAGTTGAAACTGTTGTCCAGCTAGTACCGTTGTAATATTCTAAGCCACCATAACTTGAATTATATCCAGTTAATCCAGCGACACCCGTAGGGCGAGTAGCCGTAGTCCATGTTGGCATTTGAAGTGAACCGTTAGAACCGAGTGCTGCTAAGTTAGCTGCTTGTGTCATTCTGCTGCCTCCGGTGTATTGCCTTCAGCTACCCATTTTAAGTAGGCTTGGTAGTCTGTGTTGGATGGGTCAAATGGAATTAAAGCTCCGTCTGTTAAACGAATTACGCTATATGCTTTTCCGTCAGGTGCGTTTTGTTGTAATTTATACATTTTATAACTCCGCAGAAAGAACCGCTACAACATTACCAGAGCTACCGCCACCAAGATAAAAATTGGTAGTTCCACCATAAAATCCAACTTGATCAGGTTGTGCATAAATTGTTGGTGTTGTGCCACTCCATGCGCCACTATTTTGAAGCGTTAAAGAAGGTGCTGACCTAAATGTTGCTTTTAAAGGCCACCAAGCCCAAGTAGTTCCGCAATTTGCTGATGATAAATAAATTCCAAAACCATTTGCTTCAATAACTTGTGCATAACGCTGGCATAAAGCTAATTCTTGACCATATTGGCGATACTCATATCCAGTAGCACTACTTCCTACTTCTAGTTGAACACCAGTAATGTAGAAGGTTGCACCGCTTGTTCCTACTACGGATGTAGCACCTGTGGCTGAAAAATAGTTATTTGCCGACCAACTACCAGCAGTTCCGCTAAATGAAGAACCACACCCTAAACCAAACGCTACTTGAACTCCTGTGCCATTATTTGTTACCCATGTTCCGCTTGTTGGGCCAGCAATAGTTATTGAAATTTGCGTCCAAGTGTTTGCTGAAGAAATGGTGTAAGTGAAGGGATATGCATAAGAAGAACCTTGACCATTATTTAATGCACCACCAAAAATTCCTGTTAATGAAGATTGCACCCAAAATGACAAAGTAACTGTTTTTGCATTAGCAGTTCCCCACCCTAAATCTGCAATATTTAATCCTTCAATTCCTTGATAAAACAAAAAGTAATCACCACTTCCTACAGAATATGCAGAAGAAGAAGTAAAACTTAATGAATTAACAAATCCTGCTGGTGCAGTAGATGATTGATTGGCGGTTCCTTTTGATGATTGTGATGCAGTATAAGACCATCTATCAACGCTATATCCACTAGAAGTTACACTTGCACCACGCTGAAAAATTGTCATCGCACCATTAATAATGCGGTTCTTCATAATAGAAGCATTACCAGCACCAAGGCTTGTATTTGCTACCGAAGTATTAATCTTGTCTATAGTCGGCGTTGTTAGGGTTACGCTTGACTGGATGTTGGATGTGCCAACAGAAGCTGGACTATTAGGAATAGCATTTAATACGCTTGAGACGTAGAAGCTTTCCGTAGTAATAAGGTCGCCAGCGGTAGCGCCAGTAGCAAGGACCACGGTTGTGCCGTTTGATGCAGTGTAATCGGCAGAACCCAGCAAAACTCCGTTACGGAAAACATCTATATACCCCACTGTATAAGAAGGCGGTGTGAATGTAGTCTGTCCAGCGGTCGCCGTAAATTCGGTTTTAGTTCTATAAGCTGTAGTTGTTACGCCTGTTACTGGAACGCCAAGATAACGGCATGAGATGTTGCCTGTACCAGATGGAGGGGCAGTTGTGAAGTTAAGCGTGTTACCAACTACACCATAAGTAGATGGATCTTGAACTACACCAGAAACCACAACCAGCACGTTAGATGTGCCAGCAGGAGCCACCGACATTGTGAAAGCCGTAGTAGAGCCGTTACCGCTAAATTGGTCGGTAACAAAAGCCGATTGGTATATGGGGTTTCCGATGTATGGCATTTATTGTTTTACTTCCATTAAAGTAATCATTCCAACTGCTCCACCAATACAAGTAACAATAGTATTTGTATACGCTGCACAATAAATAGTATATGTAGTGCTTCCTGTAGTTGCTGGGCTATCTAAATATTGTAAATGTGACCTGCCCCATCTAAATACGTTATTGGAAGTGGACGGGTTTGTAGAAGAATAGCCTTCATCGTAAGCATTTGTATCTGTAAAAATAGCCGAACCACCACGATAAATTGCTAGCCCTGCTCCATATGCTCCCGATCCACTTACAGCTAGAGGTATAGAAGTTGTTATATATATTTTGCTGTTGGAAAATTGAGGTGTAATTGTTGCAGCTATACCTGTAGTTGCGTAAGATGTAGAAGAGTAAGTAGTAGACGTATTACCAGTACCATAAACAAGCTGAATAATACTTCCAGCGGGCATAGCACTAGCTGGTAAAGCCGTAGCATTCGTTAAGTTAATAGCTGATGGTGTACCTAAATTAGGTGCAGTCAGCGTCAACGGAGCGTTTAAGCCATTTTGGTTTATCGTGGAGATAGCCATTATTATGCCTTTGGATACTTATCTTTTACTGCTTTAATTTGTGCTTTCCAACCATCATAGCCTTCATGGTAAAGGGTATCAAGCTGGTCTTTAATAGATGGATATTCTACATGGCGTTGGTACTTATAAGCTTCTGGGTCACTCCATGCTTGTACAGCATCTAAGTCAATTTCTACTAAATTACCATCTTTGTCAAAAGCACCAGCTTCATCTGAGATAGTAACAACTTGTGGATAAAGTGCATAAATTGCTTTATGGCTCATGGTGTAACTTCCATAACTGTGATGGTAGAAATATAAGTTCCAGTTGCAGCGTTGTTTGCATTTAAACCGTTTGCGTTTACGTTAGCAGTTGAACCGTTATTATTGGAAATATATGGTTGATAGGTAGTTGCACTAGTAGTTGCTGGGCTATCTAAATAATTTATTACAAGATTATAAGTATCGCTTACATCGTTTACACGACCAGCACCTGTGGTTGCTTGAGTTCTAGAACCTGACGCAGTACCAACTGCACCAGTCAAAATTGAACCATTTCTATATAAAGCAACAGGCTGAAAAACAGTAGCAACAGAATTTCCACAAACAATATTAGCAGTTACCCATATTTTATTAGATGCGGAAGTTGGCGTAATAGAAACAGACAAACCAGTAATTGCTGTATAAGAAGTTGACGTTGTTGAAAATAAAGTAGTAAGCGTTGTTGATTTAACTTGAACTACTGCGCCACTGGAAGGGGTTACCCATGTTGGAGGTGTGCTTGTACCAGTAGATTGAAGAACTTGCCCAGAAGTACCATAAGAAGGACTTGTACCTACACCTAAAGCACCGTTTGCATTTAAAGCTAAAAGACTTGTACGAGCAGAAGTACCGCCGTTATAAAGTGTAATGCCATCTGCTGCACCAGCAGTAATACGCCCATTGCCTGTTACATAATCAACAATAGTTCCGTCAACAAATGAAGCACCAAAAGAACCAACGGCTAAGTAACCGCCAGAAGCTGTAATATCACCAACAACAGATGGGCTTTGAGACAGAGCTGCGTAAGTAGTAATTAAACTTGTGTACTCAACCCAGATATTGTTTGAGCCAGCTAGTGGGGCAGATGTAAAAGTAATTGATGATCCACTAACTGAATAGGCCGTACTTGGGTTTTGGATGACGTTATCAACGGCAACAATCATCTGCGTAACAGAAGCTACTGGGCGAGATAAAGTAAAAGTTACAGTTGAGCCATTACCGCTAAAGTAATCAATAGCGGGGGTAAAACCTTGGGTCTGGACTGTATTACCAATAAATGCCATATTAGACCGCCGTTAGAGCTGAAACCCAACAATCACAGGATGTGGCTGCACTGGCTAAAACATAAAGCGAATCGCCCGTTATCAGTACAACCCTATTGCCTTGTATGACTTCCAAAGAGCCCCCAACAGGTACAGTAGCTTGATAAACCAAATAGTAGTTCACTGAACTACGGGTAATGTAGGCGCTAACTGTAATTGGCGCTGCGCTGGTGTTAGACAAAATTAAACTAGATACGGCTACAGTTCCTGAAGCAATAGTAGTAATGACTGCTGAACCAGTAGTTGGTACGTTTTTATACGCATACGAAGTGTTTGAATAAGTTGCCATGTTAGCCCATCATAAAGGATAAGAAGTACGCTTGGTCTACAGAAGCTGCTGAATTTGTTGCCCATATAGGAGCTGCGGTAGAGCCGCTAGAAGTTAATATTTGACCAGCACTACCATATAAACCATTAAATGCTACAGCGTTGTTGTTATTGATTGTAACTGCATCTGTAGTCTGTGAGTTAGTAACAAGGTGTATAGCATTAGAACCGTAAGTACCGATTGCTAAATCTGTAGAAGCAGCGGCTAAGTAAACGTTTCCAGCAGCGCTAAAAGCTCCAGTACCAGTAAAGCCGCCAGAGTTAATACCAAACTCACCAAAGTTAGTGTTTGCCGTGCCGTTGTTATTTGATACGTTAAAGTTGGTTGAAGCGTTAGTTGCAGAGCTGGTGTTTTGTAGAATGACTTGGTTATAGCCAGCCGTTGCATTAGCAAACGAAGCAATGATGCCTGTATCTGTATAGTTAATTGCAGAACCAATAGTTGCTACACCATTGGCATCATAGTTTATAGACTTTTCAGCTGGGTAAGTAACAAAGACAGTTTTGGAACCTGTAGTAAAAGAAACCAAACTACCGCTATTAGAAGAAGCGAGTACAGTAGTACGAGCAAGAGTAGAACCGGTAGTTGAGTACGTGCCAATACCAACCTCCCAATTTGCACCGCCTTGGTCTGCGATGGTGTAGAAGGTTGTGTTACCGTTTCCGATGACGGCAAAACTTTGATACCCAGTGACCGCTCCACCCAGCGTAACAGAACCCGTACCAGTAGTGGTCGTAGTTTCTTGTACACGATCTGCTAAGACTAACGCCATGTTAGCCCCCTATTAGCCAGCTGCGCTGAGTGTGTAGGTTACGTTAATGGTATCGCCAGAAGTTACTGTTTTGGAGCCAGCAGTAAATGCACCAATACTAAACAAAACACCTGTGGTATTGTCAATTGCAGTAGAGCCGCCGATATTAATAAAAGCACCATAAACAGTACCAGAGCTAGTCATTGAAAAAGTAACAGCTGCGGATGTAGTCAATACAGATGGGTTAGCAGATGTCGCTGAAGAAAATGATGGAGTCTTACGAGTGCCAGAATAAGTAGGGGCATTAGCGTTACCAACTTCATACCAGCCCGGATGTGAAGACTGAGTATCTGAATAAGCTGGAGTAAACGTAGCAGAACCGTTAGCGCCACCTAAACCCATAACAACAGTACCACCGCCTGTATTAGCAAAATAAGAGTTTAATAAACTTTGGCGACCTACGTTAGTAGTCAAGTTTTCAATAGTGTCAGACCACTTCTCAACGCCGTTAGCATCAAAACAAGTAAATGTGTAGACACCTTCTAAACCAAAATTATCAGCTGAAGCACCGCCAAAAGCAGCACTAGCTCCAACGCTGTCACCAATTTTTGTAATCTCATCACTCATAAATACTCCTAATCTGGACTGCTATAGTTAATACTACTAGTGGTAGTACCAAGGGTTAAAATTGCGGACGAATAACTCGCCGTTGGAAATTGCACGGTAAAGCTAGTAGTACAGGTCTTGTCCGACCCAAAATTTAATACAAAACATGCTGCTCCAGTAGTAGCATTGTATACTAATGCCCCCCTAGCGGTAAAGGACGCTGGGTTCCAAACTGCGTTTTGGAAAGACACGTAAGTGACGTTGTACTGGTTATTTTGGGTAGGTGGTACGGAGATAGTCAATACTTTGCCCCCAGCTGTATAGCCGGTTCCTACTACTTCATTAGTGGTTGTGTAAGCCGTAGTCTGCTGCCCTAGGTTTGCCAACGCATTGTACAGGGCTATTTTATAAGTCCCGGTGGTAAAGTTTTCATTACCGTTTAGCAAATTCTGCTGAAAAATTGTGCAGGAAGTCTGGGTAATCATGAGACCACATTACCTTTAAGATTAATATTAAGCTTGGTCTGACCGTCCCTGTAAGCATCACCACGATCAAGACCGTCACAGAAGCGTCTAAACTCTAACAAAGCCTCATTATATTTTTGCTCGTAGTATGCCACTAAGTCCTGCTCTTGCTTCATAAACAGCATAGCTTCACGCATAGCGCCATAGAAAAGAACGGGGTCGTAGTTATCGCCAAGCCAGCTTGTGCCAGATGCATTAGATACCGTAGATACAGTAACTGTAAATCCAGAACCGGTAGGTCCTAAAGAAGAGCAAGACAAAATGTCTCCTACAACATAGAAATTCCCACCGAAAGTAATATTACAAGAAGTAATTGCGCCACCAGTAATAACGATATCTGCTGTAGCATTGGCTCCTGAGCCTCCTGTTAATGGAACGTTTTGGTATACACCGTTGGTATATAGCGATCCTGCATTAGAAATAGATGAACCACTAATTTGACCTTGCACAATGGTAGGTGGGTAGTAGTAATAGTGCATCTCTACTGGATAGGATTGGTCTGGCGTAGGAGCTACCATCAACGTCATTTCGTTAATATTGCTGTATTGCGAACCAAATAGCGCATAGTACTTAGGAGTGCCGCCCGGAGTACCTTGATAGGTGGTTCCGTTACTAGTAGCAAAAGGATAAGCCTGACGCAAGAAGTTAACATCTTTGTTAATAAGATAGTTATACATGCCTGTAGTTGGGTCAATCACAGCCACAGAATAGTTAGCCAACCAGTCCATAGGCAAAGAAATGTATTGGTTTCCTGCGGTCATAGTACCGGTTACATTTTTACGTAATGACGGTACGTTTACGGAGTTATATATACGAGTTTCAGCTTCCTCAACAAACGTGGGGATATTAGCCACGAACAGCTGTTCAGTGTTCTCGGCGTAAGCTTGAATCGTGTTATATAACGTTTCGTAATTCATTATGCCATTGGACCTCTAGACATACGACCTTTAGTTGCAGCCCCAGCACCACGCATTTCAATACCATCAGTCTTAGGACCACGAGTATTGTTACCAATAGATACACGCATAGCTGGCATACCGCCCGGAGTTACTTCATTTGCTTTCATGGTATTTGGGTCAGTTGCATAGCCAACACCTAAATCAACATCTGATGTTCCAATAGCTTTTCCAGACATTTTGTGTGGTTTAGCGTAATCTTCAGCGGATTTATTATCTTTTGCATGACCAGTACGCATAGGCGAGCTGTTCTTTTTTGTAGGTTTAATTTGGGTTGCCATATTAACGACCTCTTGAGCTAGACTTCTGGTTCATAGCACGAGCCATATTACGACCCACAGCTTTCATTTCTTTACCAGTTACGCCGCCTTTTTTGAGCTTGGAAAGGTTAGTGCCTTTGCCGCCCTTGTGTTCTTGAGCATCATGCATTTTAAAAGCTTTTTTAACAATAGCTTTATCTTGCTTGATATCTTCTTTCATGCTTTCCATTTTTGCCATTTTACTGCTCCTTATGTTGTTACTACAGTTACTGTGCCTATTTTAATCGCTAAATTCAAATCATTGGGACTAAATGCATCCGCAAAACTTCTTGGACCACCCACTGGATTCCAGCCCCATTGAGTCTGTCTGCTACCGTCACTAGGATATCCGGCATTATTTACACTATTGCTAGCATTAGGATTGACATACAATCCCGTGCTTCCAGATGAATAATAGCTGACATCCGGCCTTGGATCCCTAACTCCTTGCGGGTCATTAACAGGATACAAACCTAGTTGTAACTGTGGCTGATCTGGATCCCAGCAAGTTGGACAAACCCTAATATTAAAAGGTTTTGTCTTAATAATCTCAATTTTTAACTGATGCAACTTATACCGCTGTCCGCACCGGTCACATTCGGCTATCGAGTGCTTACCAGAAGCATACTTAGATGCGGTCATAATTACCTAGAATAGAACAAATTACGGGGCACAAACCGTAGGGATGCCTTTTCACGGTCTTCATCAGCAGCTAATTGGAACTGTTGCTCATAATCAGCCTTTAACATTGGTACTCGATTCATATCAATATTAGGTAACTTCATGGATAGGTAATAAGCCAATCCAGAGGCCATAGCAGGGATAAACCGGAATGGGATATCCTCGGTATTGATACCGGTTCCTGAGTCCTGTATACGGCGCATACGGTAGTAAATGAACGTGTATTGAGTGCCAGATACGCCAGTAGGCCAGATATTGATATTAGGCAAGTAATTGTTGTATACCAAAGATCCTGCTGTATGCGATGCAGCAGTTGTGTTATTCATGCCACGGTAGCAGTTAAGCAACTGGTTAGCATTACCGGCTGCTGCGGTTCCTAGGTTTTGGTACAGAATGGTTTCACCGTCAATATTGATGTAGCCTTGACTACGCATATTAGCTGTAGAGGTTACATAGATAGTGGTATCTGTAGCGCCAATAGGGTATCCGCTAGCCAAAGTTGTTACTGGAGATGCGTCAACGTTTCCAGATTGACGATCAATCCACACTTGAATAGGACGTCCTTGAGCGTTCTTAGTAGGAAGATCTAAGTAATCATCAGCAGAGATGCGGGTAATATTGATATCCACTTGGTTTTGACCAGTACCCTGACGAATAACGTGGTCGTATAGGTCAATCGTATCTACAGGAATTGGATAGCTAATCTGCCCGCCGTTAATGTTGATAGGAATCTGACCTTGCTCAATAGTCCATAAGTTGATTCCACGGTTAGCCCACTCAATAGTAAGCATATTAACGCTACGAGCAGCCGTTCTAAAGTCGTAACCAGAACGGGATTGCGTACCGCAACGCTCAAAGGCTTCCTCAATGAGATCGCCCATGTCTAAATTAAACGATGCGGTTCCGGATGTAGCCATTACTTAGCCTTTTTAACAACTTTAGTTTTCTTTTTGGCAACAGTTTTTACTGGAGCTTTTGGCTTACGAGTGGTTGCTTTCTTTACTTGTGGACGTGGCTTAGGCTCAAACGGTGGAGTAATTTGAACTTGAGATGGACGTGGTTCTGCAGGAAATGGCCAAAAATCTATTTCCTTGTCAGTAGCAGGACCAAATCTACTAATCGCCCACTTAATAAAGTTTTGTATGCGCTTAATCACTTTTTTAAACCTTTTAAGGTTTCCGCCAGTCTAGCCCGCTTACCCATCGTACCGGGTTTCTTTGCAGCTGCAGCTAGTTTACTGGCTGG
>Ga0208865_1000098_pt1 | contig 29393 bp, 44 predicted proteins | sample CryBogCBE02Aug09_FD_184565 | JGI IMG/M metagenome (GOLD analysis project Ga0208865, IMG submission 184565) | Freshwater microbial communities from Crystal Bog, Wisconsin, USA - CBE02Aug09 (SPAdes) (version 2) | ecosystem: Environmental > Aquatic > Freshwater > Lake | place: Crystal Bog... | reverse complement strand
ATCGGAAAAGAAGCCGCAAGAAAATCTTGGAATAAGATAAGACCTAATTTACAAGATGTTCTTAAAGCATTAGCTTGGCAAAAACAAAGTAAGCAATGGTTTGAGAAGGGTGGGCAGTTCATACCTAATCCAGCGACCTATTTGAATCAACATCGCTGGGAAGATGAACCGCCTGAAAGATTAACATTCTAGGAGTTTAGATGTTAAATGAACTTATGTGTTTATCAGCAATTATGTTTGGAGAAGCAAGAGGTGAACCATCGGATTTAAGTAGAGTTGCAGTTGCTTATACTGCAATCAACAGAAAAGCCGATCCACATTATCCCAAAGATATTTGTAAAATTATGCAACAAGACAAACAATATGAGTTTTTAAGCAAGATAGGTATGCCAGAGGAACATCAATATAAATATCTTGAACCTATAGCGAAAGCTATTCTCGAAGGTAAAATTGATGATCCAACAAGAGGTGCAAAATGGTTTCATACCAGAAAGATTAAACCTTACTGGATTAAAGGCAAAGAAATTAAATTGGCTTTAGGAAATCACATTTTTTATTAACAAGACTAGGAAAAGATATGACAACACAAAATACAATGCCAAATTTGGAAACATGGGTGAAACAATTAAATGGGACACTTAATGTTTCCGAAGTGGCTAAAACAAATGGTGCTATGAAAGAATCGGATTTTGTAAAAGAATACAGAGTTTACTTAACCATAGAAGGTAAATGTTTAATGACATTGACCAATGGCAAATTTCCGCCTAAAAGAGCAATTCCTAATTTAAGATTAACATTTAACGAAACAACTAATCGTTTAATGAGCGCAACAGTTTTGTCTGGGGGTAAAGTATGAGCATCAACTCGCATTTAAAAGTTCACAAAGCTAATGCGATAAAACACAAAAAAGCTAAAGCTGGATTGGAAACTTTGGTGCATCCAAATTTACCTATGAAATCTTTAAAGCACAAACCTACAAAACATAAACCTACTAAAAAGAGAAAATAATATGGAAAATAAAATTTTAGGATATTTGCTAGAGGAAACAGATTATCAAGGAAATGTTGTTTGGAAAATTATGTCATGGACTGAACCTAAATTAGATTGGCTTAATGATTTAAAAACTAAAAAACATAATTTAACGATTACAGAACTTGTGGCTGGCAATATTAAACATATTGATGGAGTAAAAAAGTATGATTCATCTAAATTTGTGGTGGGTTTATAAATTGGTTGGCTTATTGCTATGGTTTGTTATATTATTAGTTTTAGGCATGGTTCTTTTTTATCTTATAGAGGATTATTTAGATGACTAAATTAATCGCATTATTAACAGCATTATTAATCGCACCATCAGCTATGGCTCATGGATACTATGGTGGTTATCATGGCGGATATGGCAGTCATTATTATCATGGCGGTGGCGGTTATGCAGCTCCACTTATTGGTGGGATGGTTGTAGGCGGTGTAGTAGGTTATGCATTAGCGCATCCAGCAACATCAGTTACTCCACCACCGATTGTTATTTACCATGATATTCCAGTTGGTTATCATCAAGAGCTTATTAAAGATGCTAACTGCAATTGTTTTAGAAATGTCATTTTGCCAGACTACAGACCATGAAATTAATAGATTGGTGTATTAGGGTTTTAGTTGCAGGCGGTCTGATTGGATTTTTAATTGGACTATTTACAATCATAGATTTAATGTTGATAAGATGAATACATTTAGATATTTGGTCATCGATGATTTTGGCGATGCAATCAGAAAGTTTATGACAAAGCATGAAGCTATGTTTTATGTTTTAAATAAGCCACAACATAAGATTAAAAAATTAGATGTGCCAAAAATTAATATATTTGATTTAATCAAGGATGAACCATTATTTTAAGGAAACTTATGACACCACAAGACAAAATAGCATTTAAGCAAGTTATGGATACAGTCACAGCTTTATATCAAAAACCACAACTCGATATTGATACTTTAAGAATTTGGTTCAATAAGCTAGAAAAGTTTGAATTTCATGTAGTAACTAAAGCATTTGATAAATGGGTTGATAACAATAAATTCTTTCCCAGTATTTTTGATATTTTGCAACTCTGCCGGGAAAAACCAATAGAGTTTGTTCAATTAAAAGCTCCCACATTAACAAAACAACAAAATCATCAATATTCGCATGAGGTTCTTAAATTCATGGCTGAACAACAAACTAATAAACCAAAAGATATGAGAGCGTGGGCAAAACGCATTATTGCTAATCCTAAAAACTATCCAACTATATCTTTAAAGTTTGCAAAGGAAGCTCTCAATGCAAATTAAATGGAAAAAGATTAGCGAATGGGCTATTGAATGTGGTCAAATCAATGTTACAAAAGCAAAAGTAATGGATACTGAAAAGTTTGTTGTTTGGAATCAAGGAAAGCTCGTTCAAATATATAAGACATCAAAGGAAGCTAAAGATTATGCAATTTCACTTATCGAAACAATTAATGCCAACGCTGATACTGGAATTAAATCGGTTACTAGAAAAAAATCAACTATTACTGATTACAATTAAATCAAATGATGTCCGTTCTAAAGATCAAAACAAGCGGCTTTGGGGTTATCTTTATAAGTCTGTCGGTGATTTTCTTGGGTATTCAAGCATGGAAATACATTATTTGTGCGGTGCTATGTTTCTTACATCCGATATAACCATTCATGGTAAAACTATTCAACACACTAAAAGCACAACTGATTTAACTGTTTCTGAAATGGCAGATTATATGACGCAAATTGAAGCGTATTTTGCACAATTTGGATGGTCTGGCGAATGATCACCATTCCATTAGATCAAAATATAGTTTATTACTGTCGTGGTTTATTAAAAAATAATAATTTTGGTCAGCGTGGTATAGCTGATGGAAACCAATCCGAACAGTTGCGAGGTATAGTTGGTCAATGCATGGTTATGGATTTGCTTGGTTTAGCATTAATGGAAGCTGATGGATTTGATAAAGGCATTGATTTTACATTTAATGGCAAAACCTATGATGTTAAAACAATGGGCAGAACTGTTGATCCGGAAGATTACTATGTAAACAATCTTATTAGGCATCAAATAAATTACAAAGTTGATCGTTATATATTTTGCAGTTTAAACAAAATTAAGATGAATTTAACTATATGCGGATGGATTGATAAAGATAAATTTGCAGAAAAAGCAAATTTTTATCCATTAGGAATGGAAAGAACACGCTCTGATGGCACTTCTTTTAAAACTAAAGCTGATCTATATGAAATTCCTAATTATCTTTTAAATCAACTTAATTCAATTAGTGATCTAATTACACTATGATTAAAGATGAAAGAAAACATTATGACAAATTGGTTCAGATTGGTTGCATTGTTTGTAGGAATCTTGGCTTTGGTTATTCAGCTCCACATATTCATCACATTAGGCATGGGGTTGGATTGGCTATGCGTAGCCATTGGAGTATGGCTATCCCTTTATGTCCAAATCATCATCAAAATGGTGGTTATGGAGTGGCACTTCATTCAGGGCAAAAGACATTTGAAGCGAAATATGGCTCGGAAGTAGATTTATTGCAACAAACTTTAGACTTGCTAAATAAGAAAGGATAAGTATGGTAGAATTTATGATAATTGCCATTTGCATTTTTATGGCTTTACAGGCTTTTAAATAAGGATCAAATATGGACAAAAAGGTATATTCAATTAAAGAAGCTAAACAGGATTTAGGCACAAAGCCAACGATTGGTGAATTTTGTTTAACTATGCTTCATCAAGGCACTAATTCACACATTATTCATTTACAAACTAAATCCAGAACTGAACACAAAATCTTGCAAAAGTTTTATCGTAGAGTTGTGGAAAAAGCAGACGATATTATCGAAATGTGGCAAGGCGTAAATGCTCCACAAATTATTGAATATCCTGATAAATGGATTCCGCCTTTAAAAAATGGTTTAGATGACATTATGCGATTTAGAAAATACATGGAAGATAATCGAGATGTATTAGGTGATGATTCTGGATTACAAAACCAAATGGATGACATGATGGAATTAATTAATGCTATTGTTTATAAAGAATCACGATTTGTGGAAAAGAAAGGTCCATAATGTCCGATAAAACATTAAAAGAAGCAGTCCAATACATTGCTAATGTATATAAATCTGTAGAACAAGAAGCTAAATCGTGGAAATTTAACCAAAGTGATATTGATTTTGAATTAAAGAAAACCAATCCAATGACAGTTGAATATGGTATTTTAATGATGATCAAACAAAGCGTAGATGCCAAGAACGCCACAAAGCACTAAATGTCGTGAATTAGGATGCATGAATCCTAAAACTAATAGATCAACATTTTGTGAACAACATGGTGGCGGCGCAACTGAAAAGATTAAGCAAAATAGTAAGCTATATTCAACATCCTATTGGAAACAAGTTAGATTACAACAATTAAGTGCCAAACCATTATGTGCTTGTTGTTTGTTAGAAGGTAAAGTAGTTCAAGCAACAGTTGTGGATCATATATTTCCACATAAACAAGATTCGGATAAATTTAAAGTGAATAATTTTCAAAGTTTATGCCCATCTTGTCATACAAATAAAACATTAGAAGAAAATAATGGAAAATATCTTTATTACTCACCTAATGGAATAATTACTTATACCGAAGCAGACTATGGCAAAACTATTGACCAAACAGAATTTACGAAAGATTTATAAATTATTTTGCACTTTACCGCCATTCAATGAATACAAAATGCCACAACCACAAAAAGTCCAATTCGGAATCATTGATACTAATGATGTATTGGGTTATTTTCATTCTGAACCTTACAGGATTGAAATTGATGTAGCTAATGACAGTTGGCTGAAACTATCGGAAACTATGTTGCATGAAATGGTGCATTTATGTAGATGTCATAATAATCACAATGACTTTACAGAGCATAATGCCAAATTTGAAATATATGCAAAAAAGATTTGTTCGTTATATAATTTTAATTTAGAGGAGTTTTAAAATGAAAGAAAAATTAAAGCAATTAGGCGATTTTTTATTAGAAGTTGCATTATTTGGTTTTAGAGTATTTTTATCTGTTTCATTTGCGCTTGTGAATGAATTAGTTGTTGTTTTAACCAAATTAGACACATTAATCAATAAAGAAATTACAAAAGTTGATGTTCAAGTTGCAAAGCCAGTTCAAGCAACACCAGCTCCAACAGGATTGACAATCAATTGAATTGGTTAATACAAATTGCTCCAACTATTGCATCAGCATTAGGTGGACCATTAGCTGGAATTGCCGTAACTGCATTATGCAAAGCAATGAATTTGAATGAACATGAAGTTCAAGGCATTATTCAAACTGGAAAATTGACATCAGATCAAATTGAGCAAATTAAGTTGGCTGAAATTGAATTAAAACGTCAACAACAAGAATTAGGTCTTGATTTTGAAAAATTAGCAGTTGCGGATAATGTTTCTGCTCGAAATATGGAAATTGTTACAAAATCTCATATTCCGGCAATTTTGGCATCAATTACAACAATTGGATTTTTTGGTATTTTAATTTTATTGTTTTTTAATAAAGTTGATCCAGCTAATAATGCATTAATGATTATGTTAGGTTCTTTAGGAACTGCATGGACTGGCGTTATATCGTTTTATTTTGGTTCATCTCATGGCAGTCAAATGAAAGATCAAATGCTTTATAATTCAAAACCAGTAAATCCAAATGAACAAATAGGATAAAAATGCAAATATCACAACATTTTACATTAGAAGAATTAACATTTAGCGAAATTGCACTACGAAACAATATTGATAACACACCAGACAATATTATTATTGGAAATTTAACTCGTTTGGCTAATTTGCTTGAACAAGTTAGAACATTAATTGGCAAACCAATTCGAGTTAATTCAGCATATCGTAGTTTAATTGTAAATAAATTAGTCGGTGGACAATCTAATTCGCAACATTGTTTAGGTTGTGCCGCCGATATTCGTATTGATGGAATGACACCAGATCAAATCATTAAAGTCATAATGGATAGCAATATTCAATATGATCAAATCATTCGTGAGTTTGATTCATGGGTTCACATATCAATACCTAATGGCGAAGGTTATGTGCCAAGACACAATGCTTACATTATTGACAAGAATGGAACAAGACCTTATCTCGCATAATGCGAAAACTTTTACTAGGACAAGACATGAATCGAACCGACATCTTGCGTAATGCAACCGAAATCATAAACCATGATAGGCAATCTACACATGGCAATCCAGAAGATAGCTTTGCCAATATAGCTAACTTGTGGTCAGCTTATCTTGATAAAACAATCAGCACACAACAAGTTGCAATAATGATGATCTTATTGAAAGTGGCACGAACAAAAAATGGCAACAATCACATTGATAACTTTATTGACATTGCTGGATACTCTGCATTGGCTGGCGAAATAGGATTGCGTAATGATGGCGAATAATAACTTAAAATTTCTTTGTTTTGCAAACGAGCAGGCGGGGACACAAATTCCTGCATTTGAAGTTTGTGAGGGGGGTGTATGACACAAGCACGCAACAAACTCCCACCAGAGCTTCACATTGTGCATGGCACGCAAGGAAAAAACATGGGAACAACCTTGCCTGAAAAAATTAAGCAAAGGATTCCCAAAGCGTATTGGCTTACCAACCCTTCTGCATGGAATGAGGATCGGTTCATCGAGGAAACTGCTGAATATCTTTACGCAGTTTATGGCATAGGCTCTGAACAAGATCAACATACTCTTTCATTCCTGGCAACTCAAATTACTTTGTATATTCAATGTCTGGTCAATGTAAAAGAAAACGGCATTGTTACTGAATACAATAATGGTAAGACACTTGGTCCAAGTCCATATATGGCTTTAATGGATAAGCTCTTGCAACGCATCATTGTTTTAATGAACGAACTTGGATTAACGCCTAGAGGTCGATTGGCTAAAACTTCTACAGACGATTCTAGTCTTGGCGATTTGATGGCTGGTCCAGATAACTTTAAATGAACGATTGGCAAGATGGAATCCAATATGCCATTGATGTAACAAAAGGTAATATTGAAGTATGTAATAATGTGAAGCTGGCTTGTCAGCGTTTTTTGGACTTCATGGAAAACAAACAATGGGAATACGAATTTGTCGTGCCTTATGTTCGACACTTTTTAAGATTCCTAGATGTTCTCAAACACACCAAAGGACCTGATGCTGGTAAGCCAATCACTTTAGAACCATTCCAACTTATGTTGGTTTGTGCTATTTACGGATTCCGCCACAAAAAAGATCACACCAAACGAATGACAACAGATGTCATTGTGTTTATTCCTAGAAAAGCTGGTAAATCTACTTTAACTGCGATCATTGCTTTATATGAATTAATCTATGGTGAAGCTGGTGCTGAAGTATTTACTTTGGCTACCAATCGTGAACAAGCATCTATTGTTTTTGATGCGGCTTATGGAATGATTCAAGCCATGCCACAAACTGCCCAGAACTGGTTTAATTTAAGTAAATACCATATTGGCAAAGCTGGCGATTCACAGTCAATGTTTAGAGCATTATCTAGGGACAATAAAAAGTCAGGTGATGGTAAGAACGCCAGTTGCGCCATTATTGATGAAGCGGCGCAGATTGTTGATCGTAACTCTATTGAGGTTATTCATTCTGGAATGGTGGCTCGTAAAAATCCATTAAGGATTTATATAACGACTGCATCATTTACTAAAGACACCAAGTTCTATGAAGATATGACGGCTTACGAATCCATGCTTCATGGTGAAGCTCCAGACAATCCACATTGGTTTGGTCTTTTATATGGACTTGATCCACAGGATGACTGGCGAGATGCTAGAACATGGCGAAAATGTAATCCTATGCATGGCATATCTATTTATCAATCTGCCATTGAGGAAAGAGCGGCTCAAGCGGCTTTAAAACCAGCTTCATTAAATGAGTTCTTATGTAAGACACTTAATGTTTATGTATCTGCTAATACGGCATGGATTGATCGTCAATATTGGGATGATTCTATAGACAAACCTAAAGATAGCCCGGAATCAGTTTTTATTGGTTTTGACTTGGCGGCAACTAGGGACTTAAATGCAGTCTGCACTTTGAAACGATATGCAGATGATGATTACTTTGCAGAGTTTAAATTCTTTTTACCTGAAGATGCAATGGAGTTGATTCCAACTCATTATCGTGGTATATTTGAGCAAGCGGTTCAATCTGGCATATTGCACATAACCGAAGGCAATGTGATGGATGATCGAGAGATTTCCGAATATATCAAAAACCAATGTTCTTTATATGATGTTAAAGAAGTTGGCTATGATGCTTACAATGCGGCAAGTTTAATTGCACGATTACACGATCATGGCATACCAGTTAAAAAGGTTGGTCAAGGAATGGCAGTTTTAAGTAACCCATCCAAACATACTGAAAAACTGATTATGCAACATTCTATAAAACATGAAGGAAACCCATTTATTGGTTGGCAACTTGGAAACTGCGAAGTTTACGAAGATGTCAATGGCAATATCAAGGTAAGAAAGAATGAAGCAGATAAGTCTGCGAAGGTTGATGGCATTATTGCGCTTATAATTGCAATGCATTGTTCACTTGATAATCCGATTGGATCAGATTCATACGGATTTAGAAGTTTTTAAAGGAAAAATATGGCAATATTTGATATATTCAACAGAAAAGGTAAGGGTTCAAAAGAATCCAATACACTTTTTGGTCAAACTGCATTAGGTAACAATGTATTAAGAAACATATCTAATGCCAAACAAATCCCAGTTTCAAACCAACTTTTATATGTAACAACATCATCTGTAACGGAATCAGGTCGAATTGTAGATATGTCGGTGTTAAGCCGCAATTCTACAGTTATGAGTTGCGTAGGCGTTAAAGCTCGTGCATTAGCTCAACTTCCAATTAAGATTATGGCTTATAACGATAAAGGTTTATTGGTTGATGCACTTTTAGATGAATCTGTTGGTCCAAGAGATCAGATTAAAGCAAAACAAGTTGCAAGTTTATTAATGCAACCAAATAACTTTCAATCATCATACGAATACTGGTATCAATTTGTAATGTGGTTAGATTTAGCTGGTGAAGTATTTACTGCTCTATGGCGTAAAGACCAACAAAATATGGCTTTAACTCCATTGGAAATGTATATATTAGATTCAACTTTAATCACCGCTCAATTAACTCCAACTCGTTATCCACAATATAGATTATCTACTTCTACATATGGATTTAATAAAGAAGCTCCATTAGAATATTGGCAAGTGATTCATTTAAAAGAAGCGGCTTGGCAAGGTTCAGCCGGCTTCAATAAAGGCACATTAGCCGTAGAATTAATTGGTTTAGATCAAGACATTGATAACTATGCCAACTTTGTAATGATGAATGGTGCTAAACCTTCTGGAATGTTTACAACAACTCAAGTTATTCCAGATGTTAAATACAAAGAGATTGCCGCAAGACTAAAAGAAGCATGGGCTTCAATGACTGGCTCAAGATCAACTGATCAAAGCAAGCCCGGTCAATCAATCTTGCTTGATAATGGTATGACATATACTCCAATTCATATGCTTACACTTCAAGATGCTGAAGCGGCTCAATTGAAGATGCAAACTATGAAAAGAATTTGTGGATTGTTTGGTGTTCCGCCAGCTTTAATTGGAATGGATAGTGGTAAGTTCAATAACACACAAACATTGTTAGATGAATTTTATAAATCTACAATGAATCCATTGATTATTAATATTGAACAAAAATTTAAGACAAGTTTGTTAGCTGGATATCCAAATCTATGCATTAAATTTCAGACACAAGATTTTCTTAAAGGCGCACCAATCGATCAAATGAATTTTGCCGTTGCTGGTATATCTGCTGGTATAATGACACCTAATGAAGCTCGTGAATATTTAGGTTACGAGAACAAAGAAGGTGGCGATGAATTACAAGCTACTAAACCACAAGGAATTACAGTAGGCGGCGCACCAAAAGACATAACCGGATCATCACCACAAGATACAGGCGGTGGCGGAAATACATCTTCTGTTGGTAAAACTGGCAGAGCTGGTAAAGCATAATGACACTAGAAGATTTGCTTAAATTATTAACCCAATCGGCTAACAAACGCAAAAAGAAACCGATTGAAACCAACGGAATGAAAAATAAGGGAGTGCCAATCAATGACTAAAGATTTACGAAGTAAATATAGCAAGTATGTATTTGAAGCTAAAGTTGCTTTAGGGGTTTCTGCTGATGAAGCTGAAATGCCTAGCGGCAATATTGAAGCCATGCTAACTACATGGGGTGCAAGAGAAGGTGCAGATGGTCGTAAATTCAACTATCAGCCAGAACCATTTAAAGCATGGGCTGATGAATTTGCTAAATCTGGTAAACCATTACCTATGTATTTCCAACACAATGATATGTCAATGCCAGTTGGCGAATGGACATCATTTGAATTTGATGACACAGGAATGTTAGGTAAAGGCAAACTTTTTACTAATACAACTGCTGGTAAAGACCTTTATACAATTATGAAAGAATCACCAGCAATGGTTGGTGGTGTTTCAGTAGGTGCATGGGCTGATGAATACCAAATGGTTAATGATGAAGGATCACCATTAGATACATCTGATGATGATTATGAAAATGGATATTTCCAAATCACTAAAGGTGGTTTAAAAGAAGTATCAATCGTAATGCAACCTAATAATCCAATGGCTGAAGTTAAAAAATTAGAATTTTTTAGAGAAGATGGAACTGCTAATCTTAAACATATCGAGAAAGCATTGCGTGAAGCTGGGCTTTCAAAGAAAGATGCTACATCCGCATCTAGCAAGTTCAATGAAATTCTTAAAATTCGTGATGAAGTTAAGAAACAAGTTGAAACCGCTCCAAGTCAAAGTGAGTTTGATGCGGATGACGAAAAGGCGATATTGGAAGCTCTCAAAGAGCGTTCATTATTAAAGAAATTAGACAAACGACTTAAATAAGGAAAAATTATGTCAGATAAAATTATTCAAAAGCTAGACGCAATTGAAGAAAAAACTTTAGCTCGTCAAGAAGAAATCATCAAGTCAGTAGATGAAAAACTTGAAGCTACAGTTGCTTCATTTGATGAAAAGGTGCAAGCACTTGAAGCGAAAGTTGCTTCAGTTCAAGCTCCAGCAATCGTTAAGATTGAAAAAACTGTTCGTGGTGATGTTAATAAAATGGTTAAAGAACAATTAGCCAGCTTTATTAAAACAAACGGCAGATTTGAAAAAGAAATCAAAATGTTTGAAGATGCTTCACAATATGATGCATACATCAAGGAAAGTTCTGGTTTAACTGGTTCTGGTGCTGGTGTCGGTGGTAGAACATTCTACGATCCAGTATTCCATCCACTTCGTTTAATCAACCCAATGCGTGGTGTATCTCGTTCTGTTGCAACTGATGGTTCAACATATCAATTCCGTGCTAAAGTTGGTAACGCTGGTGCTATGTGGGGTTATCCAATCAACAACAATACTTCTGCTGGTTCTGGTGTTCCTAACCCAACTACAGAAAACACAAACATTTGGCAATTAACACTTCAAGACATCAATACACAGTTCCCAATCAGAACTGCGGCTCTTGATGACATCGATGGTTTAGAATCAAATGTTGTTGATGATATGTTAGCTGAATTTAGCCAACAAGAAGGCTTATCAATGATTCAAAACAATGACCAAGCTGATCCAGCTACTGTATCTTATGGTGGTTCAAATGGCTTGCGTGGTTTAAATCAATATGCTGGTGCTAATTCATCTTACACAGGCGGCACATTTACTACTGCGGCTTTCGGTTCATCAGGCACAGGCTCAACAAGTGGTTTACATTCATTAAGCACATACGATCAATTAACATCAAACGGCGATAATGTAGTTGCTAATGCAGTTACTTATGCTGATATTGTTAATTTCATCTATAGCTTGCCACAACAATATTGGACACCTAATGCTAAATTTGTTATCAACCCAATCATGCTTTCAGCAATTCGTGGTTTAACAGATTTACAAGGCAGACCAATCTACATTGATGGTTTAGCTCGTGAAGATGGTATCGTTGGTTCTTTACTTGGCTTTGATGTTGTAGTTAATAAATATGTTGATTTACCAACAGGAACTACTGCATCTGTAGGCACAGAAAGCAAATACCCAATGTATTTTGCAGACTGGTCAAGATTCCATACTATCGTTGATCGTTTAAATATGATCTTGCGTAGATATGATCAAACTTTACCGGGCTACATTACATTCTATGGTGAAAAACGACTATGCACTTCAGTTGTTGATCCATTTGCTGGTGTTCGTTATCGTTCTACTGCAACTGCTACTAACTAATAGCAGTTTTAATGAAGGAATAGGCGGTTTAATCGCCGCCTATTTTTTTAACTAATTAGGAAAAAATTATGAAAGCATCTAAAAAAGTTTTAGAAGGTATAAAACAAGCTATACTCGAAGGCGAATCAAAAGTTAGCTTTAGAGAAGATAAAAAATCTAAAAAAGATGCACAAGAATCTGAACAAATTAACGAAGCATCTAACATTACTGGTTCAGGTAGCGGCGTTGGTGGTAAGGTAATATTTGATGAAGCATTTGCGGCACTTCGTTATGCCAATCCTTTCCGTATGGGAAGCCGAGAAATTATTGTTAATGGTTCTGATGCTCAATTCGTAGCAAAAGTTGGTAATGCGGCAAATTCAACTAATCCATTTGGATATACAGTTGTGCCTAATAGTGGTTCACCAAATATTGCTACATCTATCTGGCAATTGCCAGTTCGTGTTTTATCAGCAGTTTTGCCAGTTCGTAGTGCAGTTTTAACTGATGTTAATGCATTAGAAGAAGCTCTTGTTAATGACTTAATGCTTGAATTTAGTCAGTTAGAAGGTCAATCTATGGCTTTAAATAACGATCAATCTGGTTCATCAACAACTGCTTATGGTGCAACTTCTGGTTTAAGAGGTTTACCAACTTACAATACTGGTTCTACTGCATCATTTGGTTCAAGTGGAACTGCAAGCACTAATGGTATTCATACAATTGCTACAGTAACTCATAGCACAACTGCAATTGATTATGATTCATTAGCAGATATGGCTTCAGCTTTACCAGCTCAATATTGGGCATTACCTACAACTGCTTGGCATATTCATCCATCACTTATTTTAGAATTGCGTGTTCTTAAAGATACAGTTGGTATGCCAGTTTATTTAGAAGTTGGTAATTCAAATGGCGGTGCAGTTGCTAATTTATTTGGTTTCCCTGTGATCCCAAATCCATATTTAGCCGCTCCCGGAACTGGTAACATTTCATGCGTATTAGCAAATTGGGATCGTTTTATGACCATTGGCGATACAGAGGAAATGACATTTAAGATGTTTGAACAAACTCAACCGGGCTTTATAAATATCTATGCCGAAAAGCGTATGGTATCCACAATTCGTGATCCATTTGCTGGCGTATTCTTGAAAGGCGTATAATGACAACTGCTACCACTAGCGATATTCTTGCTTATGGTGGAGTGTTTCTTGCGCCAACAAGAAATCCTTTTAACTATGAGAAAATTGAACAAGTAGGAAGGGATTTATCAACAAGCTGGCTTACATTGACGGAAATCACCAATCAATTAAATTTGTTTGGTGATGACAGTCAAGATTCATATTTAAGTGATCTTGAATTAGCAGTTAGGATGCATATTGAGGATTATTTGGGCTTACCAATATTCCCAATTACATTTCAAACTTATTACGCAACAAGTTCTTTATATGGCAGTCCAATTTGCCTAGATTTACCAGAAGTTTCACAAGGTGCTGGAAATACTGTAGTTAATTCAGTTAGTTTTTTTGATGATGCACAAACGCCTGTTTTAACGCCTGTTAGTTCATCTAATGGCAATTGGTATTACGATCCTACTGGTAATAAAGTTGTTTTAGCAAGTTTACCAACTAACTTTAATCAAAATATGACTGCTCCATTAGTCGTTAATTTTACTGTTAAACCAAGTTTCTTATCTCAATATCCAGTCATTAAACAAGCTGGATTGTTATTATTAACGCATTTATATAACAACAGATCAGAAACAACAGTTGGTAGATTGGCAGAACTTCCTATAGGAATTGATGCTTTATTAAGACCTTACAAACCATTGGTGATGTAAATGGCTATTTCACGCTATGAAAATGTTACTGTTAATACTTTATCATTTACAACAGATGCATTTGGCGAAAGCACAGTTGTAATAACACCTAAATTTACAAGCAGACCTTTAGTTCAAGATGTTAAAAATAGCTTGCAAATTACTGGCGATACTCGTATTTACCAAGACTTAAATAGATTTGTTTTTAACTATACGCCTTATGTGCAAGATATAGTAATTAACTCAAGCGGATATTCAATCACTTGGCGTAACCAAGATTGGCGAATAACTGATGCTATTGAAGCTAATGATAAGATGAGTGTTACTTTCTTATGTTATAGAAACGATCCAACAACAAAGGTTTAATATGGGACAGAATAGTATTGTTCAGTATGCTGAAGCCATACAAACTCAATTATCGAGTATAATAAGTCCTGTTCCTGTGTATTCTAATTTCAACCGAAATTATGCTACACAGTCGAAATTTGTAACATGGCATTTAAGGAATGTTCATCAGCCGGTTTATACTGGTGGCAATCAAAATGTTAAAGGCATTGATAGACCGGTATTCCAGATGAGTGTATTCTCAACTAATATGGGCGATGGAATGACAATAGCTAATACTATTATTCAATCATTACATGGCTATACTGGTCAGTTTGGCGGATCAGGCGGTTTTTGGATTTCAAAAGCCGATGTAATAATGTTGCATCATACATACGATAATACCAATGCGCTCCATTCAGTCATATTGGATTGCACACTAGATATACCAACATAAGATTTTTTAATTTTTTAAAACGGAGTAAATTATTATGGCATTACCTAATAAAGTCTTACCGGGATTTAGCGCAACCCTTTATGCACAACCCGGAGCTACACCAACACCATTAACAGTTGCTAACTTATCTGATGAAACATCAGTTTCAGCTATTGCTATTTCAGCTAACCAAATTCATGTAGAAGCTATCCCTTACTTTGGTCAAGATGATGCTTCAGCTTCATTCGGTGTTGCTGGTGCAAGACAATCAGATATTATCCCAACTCAATCAAAGCCAACATCAATGACTATCATTGCGGCTTGGAATCCATCTGATACTGGTCTTTTATTAATTCGTGGCGATGCTTACAATGGCACAATTGACAGAACATTTGTTATCTCTGCTACTGATGGCACAAACATTGTGAACTATGCTTTCAATGGTCGTGTATCTGAATTTAAGATTGATCCATCACCAACTGCTGAAGCTAAATGTTCATTTACGATTCATCCAAGAGGTAATCAATACGGCTGGTCAAATAATACATAATTTATAAAGATAAATAAAATGACAACAACAATAAGATCAAATGATGATTTATTAAGTTATCTAGTAAGCCAAGCCAATTCAGGTCAAAAGAATTGGTTTGGTTTTGCTCAACAAAGATTAACTGGTATTAATTTAGCACATGAAATTGCAAAAAATCATGCTGATAAACTATCGCCTGAAGAAATAGTTGATTATGTTGTCAAGCTAAATAATGCGATATATCAAAAAATAATTAAGGCAGATTAATGTCATCTACAAAGTTTCAAGTTACTGGACTTTCAGAAACTTTAGCAGTATTTGATGAATTAAAAGATCAAATAGGCGATTCAAAAGCTAGAAGCTCTGTTCTTATTCCAGCAACTAAAGAAGCTATGAAACCAGTATTATCAATGGCAAAATCATTAGTGCCTATTGATACTGGTATGCTTGAAAATTCTTTAGGCATAACTGCAAGACGACCAGACGGAAAAGATAAAAGATCAAAATATGTTAGCCCAAAAGATGCGGTTATTGCATTGGTTCAAACTAAATCAATACCAAAAAATTTAAAAACAAAAGCATCTGAATTTGTTAAAAACATTTCAGATAAGCACCAAAGAAAAATGGCTACAAAAGAGTTTTACGAATCACAAGGCATATTCTATGATGCCAGAGCTATTGCAATGGAATTTGGAACGGCTACAGTTAGTCCACATCCATTTATGAGAGTTTCATTGGAAAGCCAAGCTCAACAAGTTTCAGAATCATTGGGCAGAATATTAGCTCAAAGAATAGAAAGTTATAAAGCAAAAAATCTATAATATTATAAGGAAAAAATATGAGTAAATTAGCAAGTGCTTTAGGTAGCAAATACGAACAAAATAAATTATCTATTTTAACTAGATCATTTGAATTAGGAAATCATACATTTAAAGTTAGAGTTCCTAGTGTTGGTGAAATTGAAGAAATTTATAATTATTTTAAAAATCCTGATGAAGCGGTTACGGAACAAATTTATCAAGAGCTTATTGCTAATTTAGTTATTGATCCAGAAGATAAAGTTGAAAAAACAGATAACGATACAATCGTTGAAGGCAGATCAATGCGAGAAGCCGCTAAAAATAAAAACATTATGCAATATAGAATTGTAAGATATATTCAAATGTTAGTGCCAGAAACAGGCAGTTTAGATGATCTTACTTATGCAGATGTTGAATCTGAATTTCCATTAGCTATTCAACTTACTTTAATTGACAAGATTAACGAAGTTATTTCGCCTGATTATAAAGATATTAAGTCAAAGTAACCGGCTCATTAAGAACGCAAGTTCGCTCCGCAATGATTTTTAATGGGCATACACCACAAGACATAAGCGCAATAGATGAAGCTACAATGAACGAGATAATCGTTATGTATGCTGATGGTGTTATAGGTAATAACGGAGTAATAAGAACACTAGGAAGTCTTACTGCTGGGGTATTTAATTATATGCGGTCAAACAATGCACCGCCTTATAGTTTAAAATCCATTATAGATACTATATATCCTTATATATATCGTGAACCAGAAGTTGATCCAAGCGATGCCTTGTTAGTCTTTATGAGCCAATCACCTAACTTTAGTATGGACAAGTTTAAAAGGTAAATCATGGCAATTATTTCAAGATTATCGGTTTTATTAGGATTAGATGCTGGTGAATTTAATTCTAATTTAGGTAAAGCTCAAGAAGGTCTTAAAGGGTTTAATGCATCCGCATTAATTACAGAAGCCGCTATTGCTGGTCTTGGAGCGGCATTTTTTGAATTTTCCAAAAGTGCAATTGAATTTGCAGATCAAATGGCGCAAGTTGCCAAAACCAATGATGTTGCAGTTCACACAGTATTAGCTCTTAATGAAGCATTTATGCTTAATGGCGGATCATCAGAATCAGCCGGCAAAGCTATGTCTGCTTTTAGTAAAACTGTTGAACAGGCTTATCAAGGCAATGATAAATTAAGAAAATTATTTAATGATATTGGAGTTTCAGACAAGATGCTTGCTGAAATGGATACTCCAAAAATACTTGAGCAAGTTCTTAAAGGATTACAAAATACAGAACCAGCTTTAAAACGCAATGGTGAAGCTATGCAATTCTTTGCTAGAGCAGTTCGTGGCATTGATATTAAAGGCGTTGCTAAAGATTATGAAGAATTTAAAGACAAATTTACTGGTTCAGATGAAGCATTTTTAAAAGTTAAAGTTGGTGTTGATGCTTTATCTCAATCTTGGACTGATCTTAAAACTGTATTTATTACAGACTTTGGTCCAGCGATTGAAAAAGCACTTCACGCTATGGCTGAACTTGTATTTATCATTTCAGATGGTATTGATGCAACTAAAGCATTATTAAGTGGCAGTCTTAAAGACTTTAATAAAGTTTATGAAGAACGAGATAAATGGGAAGTTAAATATAAAGAGCATTTAAAAGAAGAAGCTGATCTAGCTAAAAAAGTAACTAGCGCACAAAATCCCGGTGGCAATTTACCATTAAGCGAACAACAACAAAAATCAACTGAAGAATTACAAAAGCAAGTATTAGCTTGGCAAGAGCAAATTAGAGATATAGGTTTAGTTAGGTCTGAAGCTCAAAAATTAGCCGCTCAAGAACAAGAGGGCGGAAAATATGCTAAAGCATCTGCTGATGAAAAAATAAAAGCATTGCAAGTAGCAATGGATTTGGATAAAGCTCATCAAGATCAATATGCTAAAGATCAATCAAAAATTCTTGATTTAGATATTGCTAGATTGCAAAAAGAAGCACAAATAGCAGATCAAGGAAGTTTACAACAAAAATATTTATTGGAACAATTTGATGCTCAAGCAAAATTAAATGCAGAGCTTCAAAAAGGATTAATTAGCCAAGAACAATATACTGAATTATTAAATAAAAACTTTGATTTAATTGATCAACAAAAACAAACATTAGCGGCACAACAAACATTTAGTGCTGGATGGAATAAGGCTTATAACGATTTTATTGAACAATCTCAAAATGCGGCGGCTTTAGGTAAGGAAGCATTTGATAGTTTAATGAGTAATATGAATAGTGCTTTAGATAATTTTGTTAAAACAGGAAAATTACATTTTAAAGATTTAGTGGCTTCTATTATTGAAGGTCTTATTAAAATTCAATTGCAAGCTCAATTATCTGGTTTATTTAATATGCTAGGAAATTCTTTAGGATTTGGTAGTTCAAGCTCTGGCGGATTTTCTGGTGGTATTACTAATTTAGCTCAATTTATGCCTAAAGCTGATGGTGGTTCTGTATCTGCTGGATCGCCTTATCTTGTTGGTGAGAATGGTCCAGAGCTTATGATTCCCGGTCAATCAGGTGCAATTATTCCAAATAACTCTTTAAGTGCATCTATGGGAAATCAAGCTCAAATCGTTTATAATGGTCCATATATTGCCAATATGAGTGCTATAGATACACAAAGCTCTGTTCAATTCTTGGCTAAAAACAAGACTGCGGTTTGGGCGGCAAATCAATCTGCTCAACAATCATTACCAGCTACGAGATAATAAATGGCAACCATTAATCAAATATTAGCAATAGCAGAGCAAGTAACTATTAATGATCAAAAGTTTGTTGGTCAAGTTATTAGCCGCAATCAAAGAATATCCACTTCTGAAATTCTCACAGTTCAACCATTTGCTTTTGATATGAAGCCAATGAATTATTTGCTTTATAGTCAAAATAGAGCTTTATTATCAGCTTTACGAGTAGCGGATCGTGCTACAGAACAATATCTTAATTTTGGCACAACAGGCTGGCTTAATTATATTGCCTATCAAGGTGATCTTACACCAATTCAAATTGCTGATGCTCAATGGCAAACATCTTCTGCTAATAAAAATCTTGTATTAGGTAACTTTGATTCTGGTATATCTTCAACTGCCTATGTAGTTCGCACAGGCGATTTTTGTCAAGTTGGTCGTTATGCTTATATTGCAACGGCAGATGTATTAAGAGGTTCTGGATCAACTGTAACCATACCAGTTCATAGAAACTTGATTACGGCTCTTGTAAGCCCTATAAATGCGGTTATAGGTCAATATGGAACAACAGTTTCATTGGGCGGCACAACATTTACTGGAATTACATTTCCAATTATTTTGCAACAATATCCAACATATACATTGATTCCAATGACTAATGATTCATTTATTGCATGGACTTCTACATTTAAGGCATTTGAAGCAGTATTATGAACAACATAACACCAGTCCAAAATACCGATAATATAAGAATGGCAGATTTTGTGAGGGTTACTACACCTTCAGCCACTTATCGTTTTGCGACAACTCCCTATGTTATTACAGTTCCAGCCGTAGATTCTCAACCATTTGATGCATTAGGCACATTAGTATCTATTGGCGATGCTCAAAGAGATATTAAATCAACTGCAAATCAAACATCTATTACTTTAGTGGGATTAGATACTGCATTATTGGGATGGGTATTATCTCAACAAGGTAAAGGTTCTATGATTGAAATGTGGCATGGATTTTTTAACCCAGATGGAACTTTAATTACTTCTGGCGGAGCTGGCGGTCTTTATAAATTTTTTACTGGATACATAAGCAATTATCAAATTGGTGAACAATGGAATGAAACAACTCGTTCATATATTGGAACAATAACTGCTATTGCGGCTAATACACAAACTATTTTAGCTAATCGTTTATCTGGTCGATATACAAATGATAATGCATGGCAATATTGGAATCCCGGTGATACTTCTATGAATAGAGTTGCATTTATTCAAACTATTAATTACGCATTTGGATCAACCACACAAAATAATACTCAATGATTCGATTTGCTAATAAATACGACAATGAAAAGATAATAGAATTAATAAAAGAATTTGCTATTAAAATAGACACACCATTAGCCAGCAATCCTTTAACATGGTCAAAAACACATTGTGAATCTATATTGACTATGCTTTATGCTGGATTAGGTTTTGTATTAATTGATGATGAACAAACAGGAATATTAGTAGCAGTTAAATCTAAATATTTTTGGAATAATAATATTATTCAATTGCAAGAAGTTTTACTTACAGGCAAAACAAATATAATAATCGCAAGATTAATTAAAGAATATATCAAAGTTAGTAAAAATATGCTTAATAAAGGTGAAATAAATCAAGCAGTTATGGCATCTTTTGTAGGTGTAAATTTATCTAAATTTGGTTTAAAACAATTAGAACATAAATGGGAAATTAAATGAGCTTTGCAATTGTTCCGCTTTTAGCAGATATAGGAATTACAGGACTTGCCGCAGATGTTATTTCATTTGCGATAAGTATGGTTGCATCTACAATTATTTCATCTCTTTTTGCTCCCAAACAACCAGGACTTCCAAATCTTCCTAATCCGGGAAATCCACAACAAGTTCCGCCATCTGGCAATAATCTTTTACCAATTCTTTATGGTGAAGCGTATGTAGGTGGCATTATTACTGATTTATCTATTACATCTGATAATCAAGATATTTATTGGGTAATTGCTTTATCTGAAGTAACCAATACTGAAACTGGTGGAACACCAGATACCATAACTTTTGGTAATATTTATTGGGGCGGTAGAAAAGTTATATTTAATGGATCATCAACACCAACTATTATTTCAATTGGTTCAGTAACCGCTTGGTCATCATCCACACCAAATCAAATAACAATGTCAAGCTCAATTGCGACATCATTACAAATTGGTGATGAATTGCAATTTGGACCAGATACATCTTATACTCGATATACTATTGGACAAATTAATCAAATTGACGCTACAGATTATTTAATTATATTTACTGCTTCATTAGTTGGTGTATCAACAGGATCAACTGTTTATCAATATTATTTTGCATCAGATACTAATTCATCTCAAGTAACAGGATTGTTGGATGAATCGACTGGTAATATTCAAGATGTTACTGGTTATATGGACATTTATCTTTACAAAAATGGATCAAATCAACCAGTAAATACTACTCAATCTGCAATTTCTGTTATGCAGTCATCTGGTCTTGTATATACATGGGATTCAAGTAAATTAATGAGTAATTGTGCATTTGCAATTGTTCATCTTAAATATAACTCAAGTTTAAATTTAACCGGTTTAGCACAAACAAGATTTCAGATTATTAATTCAAGATCATCACCGGGTGATTGTTTCCTAGATTTTTTAACAAGCACTCGTTATGGTGCGGCAGTTCCAGTTGCTCAAATTGATACAAATTCATTAATTGCTTTAAATACTTATTCTAATGGTGTATTTACATTTACTGGATTTGATAGCGTTATTTATACACAATCAAGATTTCAATTTAATGGAACATTAGATTCAACTGTTAAAGTTCTGGATAATCTTCAAAACATGGCTTCATGTTGTGATTGTTTAGTTAAATACAATGAAATTTTAGGTCTTTGGGGTGTTGTAGTTCAAACACCAGTTTATACACCAGTTATGGATATTAATAATAGCAATATTATTTCATCTATTAGCGTTACACCAATTGATCTTACTAATACATTTAATGTAGCTCAATGCCAATATCCAGACGGATCAAATCAAAATTCATTCGCATCAGTTACATTTAATTTAGCAACTATTGATCCAACTTTATTATTTCCAAATGAGCCAGTTAATCAACAAACAATTAATCTTTATTTAACTAATAATAATGTAACTGTTCAATATCTTGCTAATAGATTCTTAAAATCATGTCGTGAAGATTTGCAAGTTCAGCTTGATCTTAATTATGTAGGTATTCAATTAGAAGCTGGTGATATAGTAACTGTTACTAATGTTAATTATGGATGGGCGGCTAAATTATTTAGAGTATCTAAAGTTATTGAAAAATTTGGCGCAAATGGACAAGTAACTGCAACTTTAACTTTAATGGAATATAATCCTTCAGTTTATGATGATGTAAATATTACTCAATTTACTCCAGCATCTAATACTGGTATTGGTAATCCATCTACATTTAGTGCATTATCATCACCAACAATTGTTTCATCTCAACCAAATGTAGTTAATCCTTCATTTGGTGTAAGCATTACAACTCCAACAACAGGCATTGTTCAATATGCTGAAATATGGTATTCAGCTTATCCAACACCTACTTCAAGTCAATATATATTTGCTGGCACAACTTCTATTCAACCGGCTGGAAATCCATTTATTGCTGGAGCGGCAATTCCTACAGTTACATTAACTGGTATTCCTTCTGGTGATTGGTATTTTTTTAGCAGAATGGTAAATAGTCTTGCCAAGAGTGCATATAGCCCAGCTTCAACTGTATTTAATTGGCGACCAACTACATTTCAATATACTCAAAAATATTTATCTGTAGCCTATGCTGATGATACATCTGGAACTAATTTTAGCTTACATCCAGTAGGCAGACTTTATTATGGACTTGCTAATCAAGCAACAAATGTTCCTAGCACAACGCCATCTGATTACACTTGGTATTTAGCTAATCCTACTTTTGGAACTGGAACAGGCGGATTACCACTTAAATATTTAGCTTATATTAATCGAACAGGAAGATTATTTAGTTTTGCTACTGATAATGCTAATTATGCGGCTGGAACTGCTCAATTTGTGCCTACTACATCAAGTCTTTATGATTTTACATTATGGTCTGCATTACCTGATGGAACAAATATTATTGACTTGGATCAAAGAACAGGACAAACCATAGCCACAGGCACAACATCTACTGGTGCGGGTGAAGTATCTGTTATTAATACTACCGATGGTCAAGTAGTTGCGGCACTTCAACAATTCCTAGATTTTGGTGGACCATCAACATTTACTGCTTCAACAGTTGCATCTTTAACTATTGATGTTTATGGTCGGGTTGTAGGATTTACTCAAATTGATGAGTTCTTTATGACTATAAGTCAATTTGTGGCTACTGCAAGTCAAACAGTTTTTTCAGTAACAAGAGATTCAACTTATATTCAAGGTCAATGTTTAGTATTTGAAAATGGTATTTTATTACAAAAATCTGATTATACAGATACAGGCGGATCAACAGGAACAGTTACTTTAGCCACAGGAGCAACTTTAGGCGATAATATTACTATTATTTCAATGAGAGCTATATCAAGCGCAATATTTTATGATAATACTCATATTACTGTAGGATCAATTTCTTCTAATGTAGTTACTTGGAATACTGCTTCAATGCCTTATAACGCTATTAATATTGGCGATCAATTAGCATTTGCCAATACAGGAAGTCCAACTCTTTATACAGTTACAGGCATTAATTATACAACTGCTCAAATAACATTTAGTTCTGCGGTAACTGGTGTTTCTGCTGGTGCGCCAATTTATACTTATAGAGCCGCATCATCAAGTTATCCAGTATTTACTCGATATAGCCAAACAGTAACTAACGCATCATCCTATACGCCTACTTTATGGAATTTTGATAGCGGATATGAATTGCCATTTATTAATGGTGCGGCTATAAATGCTTATGATTATAATTTGGCTGGAAATACTTATTATTCAACACCTGATTTAATGACAGGAAATTTAGATATTATTCAATTTACTGGAAATAATGTAACTACACCTACAGGAAACTATACAAATGTGGTAGCATATACAGTTACAGGACAATTGAGTTATACATTTACATCAATTGCCAACGCATTTAATTTATTTATGAATGGTGCTTTATTGGTAAATGGAACTGATTATACTTCAACCACAAGTAATTATAATCTAACCAATTATCCAACTAATAACACAACAATTTTACAACAACAAACATTCGCTCGGTATGGAGCGGCATAAGGGAAAAAAATGTCAAATGCCTTTAATTTAAGCCAATTAGCAAATAATGTTAATTCATCAGGGCAAGTCGCTAATACAGGACTTCAGAATAATTCGGTTACAGTTACCGCAGGCACAGGTATGTCAGGCGGTGGTTCTGCGGCTTTAGGTGGATCAGTAACATTAACTAATGCTGGTGTCACTTCAATTGTAGCTGGTTCTAATGTAACTATATCAGGACCAACTGGTGCAGTAACAATTAATGCGGCTGCTGGCGGTTTTTCTAATATGCAAGTATTTACTTCACCAGGCACTTTCACAACTCCATCTAGCACTACTAAAATTAAAGTCACTGTTGTTGGTGGTGGAGGTGCTGGTGGTAATGGTGTACCTGGTGCTGGTAATGGTGCTGGTGGCGGAGGTGGCGGCGCTGCTATATATGTTGGACCTGTTACAGCTTCAACACCTTATGCAATTACAGTTGGCACTGCTAGCAATACATCTTCCTTTAGTACTTTAGCTTCCGCTACTGGAGGAGGTGCAGGTAGTCCAGGTGGAGGAGCAGGAGGAGCAGGAGGAGCTGGTTCTGCTGGAACACTACAACTTAAAGGTGGAGGAGGAAGTCAAACAGCTGGTACAGGCGGAGCATCATATTTAGGAGGTGGCGGCATTGGTGGAACCTTTCCAAGTGGCAGTGGTAGTGCTGGTGGTCAATATGGAGGTGGCGGTGGAGGAGGATATCAACCAGCTGGTACAGGCGGAGCAGGTGCAGCCGGTGTTGTAGTTGTCGAATATTAATAAAGGAATATAAAAAAATGGCAAAACAAGCATTAATTAGTCCAAATGAATCAAGAGAAATTGGTTATAGAGTAGCTCAAGTTGAATCTGAAACATTTGAAATAGGCGCTCCATTATTTTGGACACCATGTGATGATAATGTAGTTGCAGATGAATTTTGGTATGATCCAACAGATAAACTTATTAAAGCAAATCCAATTGTTGTTGAACAAGTTTCAACACAACCTACAATAACAGATTTACAAGCTCAATTAGCAACTTTACAAGCTCAAATTGCACAATTAACTAAAACTTAAAATATAAAATATGAATACAATACAAGAGTTTAAAGAAAAAGGTTATGTTCATTTAAAATCATTTTTACCTGAACATACTTGCAAAGAATTAACTGATGAGTTAAATAGATTAGTTAAAGAACAAAAAACAATCAATGATCCACAATGTCCAAAATCTGAAGCGGTGCATGGTGCATTAGCTTTTGATAAATTATTAGAAACTTGTTTACCTTATTTTGAAAAAGCATCAGGATTAAAACTATATGCAACTTATTCTTATGCTCGCCTTTATAATCAACAAGGTGAAGAATTAAAAAATCATAGAGATAGACCAGCTTGTGAAATATCAGCCACAATTACATTAGGCTTTGAAGGTGATGTATGGTCAATTTATATGGGTGATGATGAAGCCAAAACAGTTAATGTAAATAAAATTGATATGGCTATTGGTGATGCAGTCATGTATAGAGGTTGCGATAAATGGCATTGGCGAGAACCTTATTTTGAAGGTAAATGGCAAGCGCAAGTATTCTTGCATTATGTAGATCAAAATGGTCCGCATAAAGAATGGAAATATGATAAGCGAGAATCATTAGGTATAAGCAAAACCGAACAAACTAATCAACAATTTGATGTGGCTTATGTAATTAAAAAAGGTGTTTCAGATAATTTTTGCGATAATTTAATTAAAGAATATTCCAAAGATGAAACTGAAAAAGAACAACCTTTTATTGGTGAAGGTCGAGATTTAGAAAAGAATATAAATCTTGATATTAGGAATGTGTTAAGAGTAATACTTCCACAAAATCAAGGTATAGGTGCAACACTTACTTCATGCGGATTAAATCTTAATCATCAATTTTGGCAATACAATATTACTCATTCAAATCAAACTGAATTTTTAATGTATGATGTTAATGGTAAATATGAAGCCCATGTGGATACATTTCATCAATTAAGTAATGAAACAAGAAAACTAACTTGTTTAGCCATTCTTAATGATGACTTTGAAGGTGGTAAGTTTTATATTATGAATAGCCATGAAAAGATATATCCGCCACAAGAAAAAGGCGATATTATTGTATTCCCATCATTTATGGTGCATGGTGTAGAGCCTGTAACAAAAGGAAAAAGATTTACAGTTGTTACATGGTTAGTTGGACCATATTTTAAATAATATGGTAAAATAATTCATCTATAAGATAAGACCATTCGCATTGCGTCAGAGAGATGCTTGCGTCATTAACCTTGTAAGGAAAAATTATGGCTATCTTTAATAAAAACACACTTCAACAAGTGTCTGGTTTTGATAATGAAATCATTGCTGGTGAACTTGTTTATAATCAAAAAACTTTTTGGAATTTAGCATTTGCATCTGCTGGCGCTCCAGTTGATTTAACTGGCGTAACCATAGATGCACAAATTGTAAGACGAGCAGTAACTAACATTCAAGATACTCGCTATGGTCTTACATTTGATATTGCAGACTATTCTGATCCACAACCTAGTCCAGTTTCACTTTCAATTACAAACCGAAATAATGCGGCTGGCACATTTACATTAGTCATTGATGAATCAGCTTGGGATGTTATTTCAAGCGATCCAGAACTTGATATTAACGCTCAAGACTGCGTAGGATTCTCTGGTCGAATTAAAATTAGTTTCCCAGCAACAGGATCAACACCAGCTCAAGATTCAATTATCTTTTTACTATTCTTGGTTCGTTCTGATGGCGTGGTAAATTAATCATGGCTACATTGTCGATTACACAAGGTGCTACGACAGACATAGCCGTAACTGTCAATCAAACTTCAGTTGATGTTATTCAAGGCAATAATATTAATGTTGAAGTTATTCCAAATCAAACTTTAGATGTAACTCTTGATCGTGGCTTATATGGTCCATCAGGATTTTCTGGCTATTCAGGCTATAGCGGTTATTCAGGCTTTGGCTTTTCTGGTTATAGCGGTCAATCAGGCTATTCTGGATACTCTGGCTACTCTGGAAGTGGCGTTAGTGGATACTCTGGATATAGCGGTTCTGGTGTAAGTGGCTATTCTGGCTATTCTGGTTTTTCTGGTCAATCTATTCAAGGCGATTCAGGATTTTCTGGTTACAGTGGTTATTCTGGCATAAGTGGATTTTCTGGAGCATCAGGCACATCAGGATTTAGTGGTCAATCTGGCGCATCAGGTATCAGTGGTTTTTCAGGAAGCGGTGTATCTGGTTGGTCAGGTTACAGTGGCTTTTCTGGCATCAGTGGTTTTTCAGGCTACAGTGGCATTAGCGGTTGGTCAGGATTTTCTGGCATATCAGGATGGAGTGGCGATAGTGGCATAAGTGGTTACAGTGGTTTCTCTGGTTATTCTGGAATTTCTGGCTTTAGTGGCATCTCTGGTTACTCTGGCGATAGTGGCATTTCTGGATATTCAGGCTTTTCTGGTATATCTGGATTCTCTGGCGATTCTGGAATTTCAGGTTGGTCAGGAATTAGCGGATATAGTGGCGCAAGTGGAATTTCTGGTTACTCTGGTTTTTCTGGCTTTAGTGGTCAGCAAGGCACATCAATTCATATCATCGGTTCTGTTGCAACTCCAGCAGATTTACCATCAACAGGCAATAATCCTAATGATGCATATATTGTAGATTCAAATGGTGATCTATATGTATGGGATGGATCAGCTTGGAATAATGTAGGTCAAATTGTAGGACCACCAGGACAAAGCGGTTTATCAGGTTTTAGCGGTTACTCTGGCATATCTGGTTTTAGCGGATATAGCGGTATATCAGGTTATTCAGGCATTAATGGTCAATCAGGATTTAGTGGATTTAGTGGCATATCTGGTTGGTCAGGATTTTCTGGTATAAGTGGTTGGTCAGGAATATCAGGATTTTCTGGAACTTCTGGAATAAGTGGATTTAGCGGATATTCTGGTATATCTGGTTATAGTGGTTTTAGTGGAATCTCTGGATATAGCGGTGCAGTAGGCACATCAGGTTATTCTGGTTACTCTGGAATTAGCGGTCAAAATGGTGCAAGCGGTTATTCTGGCATCAGTGGATTTTCAGGTTACTCTGGAATTAATGGAGCATCAGGAACATCTGGTTACAGTGGTTATTCTGGAAGCGGTGTAAGCGGCTATAGTGGATTTAGCGGTATATCAGGATTTAGTGGCGCATCTGGTTATTCAGGCATAAGTGGATATAGTGGTATATCTGGATTAAATGGTGCATCTGGAATTTCTGGATATAGTGGATATAGCGGATATAGCGGTGCAGTTGGCACATCAGGATTTTCAGGATGGAGCGGAATAAGTGGACAAAATGGCGCATCAGGCATTAGTGGCTATTCTGGTTATAGCGGCACAAATGGCACAAATGGTGCAAGCGGAATATCAGGATATAGTGGCTATTCAGGAAGTGGTGTATCTGGCTACTCTGGATATTCAGGCTTTTCAGGAAGCGGCATAAGCGGATATTCAGGTTACTCTGGATTTTCTGGTAGTGGCATATCTGGTTATAGTGGTTATTCAGGAATCAATGGAGCATCAGGTTATAGTGGTATAAGCGGATATAGTGGATTTTCTGGTAGCGGAGTTTCTGGCTATTCTGGTTACTCTGGTTTTTCAGGTTCAGGCATAAGTGGATACTCTGGTTATTCCGGTTCAGGTATATCTGGCTATAGTGGCTTTAGTGGAATTAGTGGTTATAGCGGATTTTCTGGTTCTGGTATAAGTGGTTACTCTGGTTACTCTGGTTACTCTGGTTACTCTGGTTCTGGTATTTCAGGTTATTCTGGATATTCTGGTTCTGGCACATCTGGTTATAGCGGTTATAGTGGCGCACAAGGCACATCAGGTTATTCAGGATATTCTGGTGCAACTGGAGCTACTGGAGCTGGTGGAGCTTTAGGTTATTATGGTTCATTTTATG
>Ga0208865_1000090_pt1 | contig 31722 bp, 61 predicted proteins | sample CryBogCBE02Aug09_FD_184565 | JGI IMG/M metagenome (GOLD analysis project Ga0208865, IMG submission 184565) | Freshwater microbial communities from Crystal Bog, Wisconsin, USA - CBE02Aug09 (SPAdes) (version 2) | ecosystem: Environmental > Aquatic > Freshwater > Lake | place: Crystal Bog... | reverse complement strand
TCAAAGTGATATTTTTTCAGGTCAGCAGGGACAAGCATTAGGTGGTCGCATTGAACGTGCAACTGGTGGTTCTGTCATTGACAAGAAAGCTGACGCCCTCGTCAATGAAACATTGCGCAACAGGAAGCTTTACTCTGATCACACTGAACACATGTTAAGCATGCCTGACGATGCCATTGTGCAGGCTCTTAACATCGCCAAGCAGTTTGCAGCTTAATACTTCTTAGATGCCTTGAGTACGCGCCGTGGGTAGCGGTTCTTGCTGGATGTTGATCCATTGTAGCAACCAAGCATGAGTGTCACGTCATGATACTTGTCTTGGCAGTACTGGAGGTAACGCATCCCGTATTCAAGATTGTTTTCAGGTGCCATCAGTTCAGTTAGGTTTCCCTTAAATCCCATAGCCTTCGCAGTAGCCACACGGACCTGCATCAATCCATAGTTACCATCTTTTGAGGCTGTGGGTTTAAACGTGCTTTCCACGTCAATGAGACCAAGCGCAATTTCTGGGCTTATGTCATGGGAAATCGCTGCCGCACGAATCATTTCATGCAGGGGCGATTCTGCTGTTTTACCAACGGTCTCGCACCCTACCGTAAGCAACGCAGCGACAAGTGTGGCGGACAGCTTCATAACGCTCAACGCGGTACGACGGTGCCATCCATCTTTCGCTTCCATTTGGACATCTTACCATATGGCATAGGCGTACGCGACTGTTTTAAGCCAAGATGGTTTTGTTTCACTCTTTTTGCTTTTGCTGCCATTTTATGATCCTTTTTTGTTTTTTCTTTTGCGCAAGGCTTGCATGTAAGCCTTATATTGTCATCTGTATCTGTTCCGCCAAGTTCCAAAGCACGTACATGCTCGTATATGAATTGGCCAGTCATTAACTTTACGCCGCATTCCATGCAGCAACCTTTTTCTCGCTCCCATATCGCAAGTTTGCGCCTGCCTGATAATGAGCCACGAGCGGTAGTACCCATATCTTCAGTCATATTCAAATCCCTCAATCATTTTAAATTCCTCCAATGGAATGAGGTATACCATTGTGTCATAGTCTCTTGGGTCGTTTCTGTTTTTTTGTCCTGACTTTCTTTTAAAATAGTTATTATGTGTTAAGCGAAGATATCCAACGCATTCCGGCCATTTGACGACAAGAAATGCAGGCAATCCAGTTTCCTCAGTTAATTTAAGACCATAATCCACATCCTGCACGGTGCAGATATATGTAGGATACTTTGAAACTGAACCAAAGTAATTTTTGACTTCCACAAACGCCACGGTTTTGCCATCGCGGCTGCATTCAAAATCAAAAACGCTAAAGTCTCCTAATTTTTTGTAATCAAACTTCCACTTCTTGCTCAAGAAGCTGATGAACTGACTCTCTCTGTTAAGATCGTCTTTCGTTTGATACGGGATAAACGGAGAACTCATTATTTAAAACTATTGCCTGCACGTTGATTGGCTTGCTCAGATCGCCAAGCTTCTATGACGGCATCAGCACGGTTGCGTTCTGCGCGAAGGTACTCGTCGTTGCGTATTGCCTCAGCCTCGTCGTTGACTGCCTCAGCGTAGCGTTCGTGTTGCTCCGCCCATGCCTCTTTCATAGCAGACGTTTTTTCTTCAGAGGTGAGGATCAGGTTTGCCCTGATCCTCTTTCTTGCGTGTTCCGCCTTAAATCTATCTGACCTAGCCTCTGCACCTAACGCGCTGTGCGTTGCCAAAAACGTCAGGGCTTCTTCCATCATGTCGTCAGATATAAATTTGGTCATTCGTATTGCTCACCAAAATCAGGATCGTACGGAACTAAGGTAACCCAACATTCGCCTTCTTGATTGGGAAGTGGGGCTGCCTCAAAGTTGATATTGATTGTCCCTTCCTTGCGTCCGGTAAAGCCACGGCCAAGTTTTGTCTTCCTGACGTGGCCATACTTATCAGTACGATAGGCTAGGGCAATATACTCAGTGCCGTTTCGTTCAGGTTGCTTCATATCGTCTATGCCTTTCCATATGATGCATGCGGCACAACCAAATAACTTCCAATGGTTTTGAATAATCTTCGTGATGTGCTTCTGATTTTAAATTACCACAAACTACACATGGCGTCTTTTGCAATTTTTTACTCCTTAAAGCATTACCAACAATGACATGAGCGGCGCGCTTTTCAGGATGCCTTTCTTGCCAATTTTTACTATGTTCAATGCTTTTTTCTTTATTAATTTGGAACCAAATTTTGGTTTGGTTTTTTGTATATTCGCGCCGATTGGGATCATTATAATACCTATTTCTATCATATTCTCTTACATGATCATTATTAGCACGATGTTGCCTCACTCTAAGTTTTACGCATTCTTTGCATTTATTAAGATGGCCATCAGCCATTTTTGCTTGAATATAAAACTCAGAGTGAAGGTCTTTTTCAACACCACAAGAAGTGCAAACTTTTGTCGTACCCATATTATCCCCTGCGAGTTGGGAAATCAGTCTCGCAGAGGTTAATTAAAAGGGATTTCGTCGTCAATCTCTAATTCTTCAATTTGAATTTTAGACGGGGGTTTAGAGTTTGATTTCTGTGAGGAAGTCGTTGCCGGGGCGGATGCACTTTTATTGCCCAATTCATCCTTTGGCGTGAAGGCAAGCGACATATACTTGCCTCGTTGGCCATCCTTTATCCACGCACTGATTTTACCCTCAACACCATTGAACGTGCCATTGCCTGTATAATCAGGTTGCGCAGATGTCTTCTTGTAGTCATTTTTAAATAGGGAGCCGCTATTGTCGCGCTGTTCGTAAGCCATCTTACTTTCCTTTCTTCTCAGCGTTTATTTCTTTTACGCGTTCTGCGCATAGCAAGCGCAAAGCCTCGTAATCTTCGTCGTCCTTGTTCAAATTCATTTTGGTGAAGTTTTCCTTTAACTCCTGTTTCCAAAAATCCTGAACTTCCTTAACCGTCCGGCACAATTCAATCGCCGTCTGGAAAATTTTCATGTAGCTATATAGGTCTTTAGTGTAATCAGGCCAATGGGCATGCGTTGCCTGTGGGGCTTCTTGCGCTACTGAAGCAATATCCCGCTCAGGATCGTCGCCTGTTTCAATTTGGAATAGCTTGAACAGGAAATATTTATTGGCGCCAGTAATAGCCTTATAAATCCCCTTGTCCCCCACGGAGCCATTCTTGGCACGGTCATTGCCGCAACCAGAAATGCGGATCAGGTGAGGCCAAAAGTCACCATCCTTGTGGACAATCTCATAGCGCATATCCACGACCGTGTTGCCATGCTCGTCCATTGGGCGGACCATTTCCACGGATGGAATGAGGATTAAGCCTTCCTCAATCAAAGCCGGACGCAGCTTTTCAAGAAGGTCTGCCTCTGAAACATACTTGTATCCGTGAAATTTATTCTCGCTTCCCTTTTGCACATACGTGACCTTGGCCATGACGTTGTGAAGGGCTGTTGCAATCTTTGCACTCATTTGTTTAGGCTCCCCTGATGACGATGGAAGTGCCACCGTTGGAGAGCGTTGCGCCACGCACATCTGTTTTCTCCAGTGCTTGTTTTATTAATGTTTTGTTGGGTTCTTTTTTAATGCGGAAAAATTCTTCCGGCAGTTCGTCCTCATTGGTAACAACCACTTGTGGCGGCGTATTCATTAGGGACAGGGTAGCCGTTGGAAACTCAAGCTTGCGAACATCAGCGGCTTCCATGAGTCGCTTCATCAACTCACGGCCAAACTCAACTCGTTTCTCAAATCGCGCGCGGCGGTTGTGGATGTCACGTTCAGCATCTTGGCAGGCCTTGGCTAGGTAAATGCTATCCTGCGTTTTACGTAGCAGCCTTTCCATTGTTTCGCGGAAATCTGTTGATCCCTCAAGCATGTCTTCCTTGAGTTCCTCGTCTTCCCTCAGTTCTGGGTATCTTTCAAGAAGCAACTCAATAGTTCGCTTCAGCATATCTATGTCGTATTTGTTTGACATTTGCGTCCTTTGTAAAAAATGCGTCTATTTCGTCTGTCTGTCGTTGTCAGCGACAAGGGGATGATTTACGCATGATGTAAATAGTCGTCAAGGGGTTCTTATGCTACAGTTAAATCCACCAATTCCGGTAATCACGCCAAAAGGCAAGGGGCTTGCCCAAGTTTTGATTGATTACGGCGCAGAGCATGACTTGCTTTGGGTTGTATTTCAAGACGAAAATGGCGAGTGCTGGACTTGGAGCAATAAGGAAGTCCGTGGGCAAGCCAATGTAACGATGGGGCGTCTCAATGTCGCAGTGCCGCTACCCGTTATTCGTGAAAGACCAAGAGTAGTTCCTAATGAGTAAGAATCACCCCTTACGTCAGTGGCGTATAAAGAACAAAATTATTTTATCTGAGTTGGCCAAAATGGCAGGCACAACCGCATCCTCCATTTCGCGGGTTGAGCGTGGCATCCAAGACCCCTCATTGGCTTTGATGGTGCGCATTGTGCAGGCGACCAACAAGGAAATTACCTTGCATCATTTTTTCCTTGATTGGGCAGAAAATGATAGTGCGGCTTGAGTTACCATTGGCACCAAGCACAAACCGCCTGTGGAAGATTGGCAAGGGTGGTCGCATGTACAAGTCGCCGGAATATACGGCTTGGCTTGAAGAGGCGGGGTGGATGATCAAGGCGCAGACAAAGCAACAGGTCACTGGCCCCTATATAATCCACATAACCGCCACAAAGCCGGACAAGCGGCGGCGTGACTTAGACAACCTACTGAAATCAACGAGCGACCTTTTGGTGAAGAACAAAATAGTTGAGGATGACAGCGAATGCCACGCGATTGCGGCTGAGTGGTCAGACCACGGCACTCCAATGATAGTTACGATTTATGGACTTGAAGAGGATGCTGAAGCATGGAACCAGAGCCGTCGACTTTTAATGAACTGAGGGCGCACTACATTGCCGTCAAGAAGCGGCTTGGTGGCGTGTCCGGCCCTACAGGTGTTGTGCCTTTATCTCGCGTCAAATTGCCGCATGCAATTGATTCGCATGGCAACCCATCGCCTGTTTTAGATGTTAATATTCCAACAAATAGGTTTACACGGATGCTGCGTGAAGTGGCAGCCATGCATGGAATTGACCCTGAAATTGTCAAAAGCCCAACACGCAAGCCAGACGTGATTAAGGTTAAACAGGAAATTTTATACAGGGCCAAGAACGAATTAAAGATGGGAGTTTCCCAAATTGGAAACATGCTGAAGGTTTCCCACAGCACGGTCATTTATGGCGTCAAGTGCCATGAAAAAAGAATTGCATCCAGTGCAAATCCGTGATAGTCACAACATCGCGGGCTGCTCCTCCCTTTGAGGCCCGCTGATAACGGTGACTTGACCCGCCTCTGGCCTCCCGCTTGGAGGCGGGTTCTTTCCTAAGTAAGTCGCGCGCGATTAACAAACCTACACAAGAAGGTAACATTAGTAGTATAATATAATATATATAACATTACAGGTAACATAATGACTAAAGCAGTCCTAAGAGACTACCAAACAGATGCTATAGCTAAGTTGCGCAAGTCACTTTCAGCAGGCCACAAACGTCCCGTGGTTCAGATGCCCACAGGCGCGGGAAAGACCATTGCGGCGGCTGAAATCGTGCGTATGGCGAGGGCAAAAGGAAATCGCGTCCTGTTTTGCGTACCAAGCATCAGCTTGATTGACCAGACGGTTGAGAAGTTTGAGCGGCACGACATTTGGGAAATTGGCGTCATTCAGGCTATGCATGAGCGGACGGATGCCAGTCAGCCTGTTCAGGTTTGTTCTGTGCAGACTTTGGCCCGCCGGAAAATTCCTGCAGCGGATTTGGTTATCGTGGACGAGTGCCACATCCTGTTTAAGTTTTACGAAACGTGGTTTAACAGCGAGGAATGGAAAGACGTTCCAGTTGTAGGTTTGACGGCCACACCGTGGGCCAAAGGCATGGGGCGCCTTTATGATGATTTGATCATTGGCACCACGACTCAAGAATTGATTGATTTGAAGCACCTGTCTGACTTCAAGGTGTTTGCTCCGGCATCGCCTGACCTGTCCGGTGTTGGCACTGTGGCGGGTGACTACAACAAGCATCAGCTTGGCAAGGCAATGGACAAGGCGCCGCTCGTGGCTGACATCGTCTCAACATGGATGGAGAAAGGCGATAACAGGTCAACGATTTGCTTTGCAGTCAACCGCACCCACGCAAAGCACATTCAAAACTTGTTTTTGGAGGCGGGCGTTCCAACGGGATATATGGATGCCTACACAGATTTGGATGAACGCGCAAAAATCGCCAAAGAATTCGCGGACGGCGATTTACGGGTGGTCTGCAACGTGGGCGTGTTAACCACGGGCGTGGATTGGGATGTGCGTTGCATCATTCTGGCCCGCCCAACCAAGTCTGAAATTTTGTACACGCAAATGATTGGCCGTGGCTTGCGGACTGCTGAGGGCAAGGATCACTGCCTTGTGCTTGACCACAGCGACACTACGCTTAGGTTGGGATTTGTTACGGATATCATTTACGACAAACTTGATGACGGAGCCGGACGTGGTACAGCGCAACGTGAAAAAGCCATTCCCCTTCCCAAGGCTTGCCCAAAATGCACATTTCTCAAGCCCCCGCGTACGCAGACATGCCCATCATGTGGTTTCAAGGCTGAGGCTGTTGATAAGGTTGCAAGTGTTACAGGTACACTCGCTGAACTTAGTAGAGACGGAAAAAAGCAAGTCTCAGCTTACACCACGAAGGAAAAAGAAACATTCTACGGAGAATTGCGTGGCTACGCGGTTACAAAAGGATTTAAAGACGGGTGGGCTTATTGGGCCTACAAGGATAAATTTGGCGTTGGACCCGCCAACTCGTTCAAGGGCATCGCCCTCTCGCCGTCTGCGGCTACGTTGAGTTGGATTAGGCACCGCAACATTGTGAAGGCAAAGCAACGTGAAAAACAATCAAGAACGACAAACAGCGGATATAGCGCGGGGCCACTGGCGGGAACTTCTTCCGCAGTTTGGCGTTGATGCTAAGTATTTGACAGGCAAGCACACGCCTTGCCCAATGTGTGGCGGCAAGGATCGCTTCCGGTTTACAGACCGCAATGGTGACGGAGTTTACATCTGTTCCGTGTGCGGCTCAAATGATGGCTTCAAGCTTGCGCAAATGATGACTGGGCAGACTTTCGCTCAGGTGGCCAAGCAGGTGGCGGACATCATGGGCGAGCGGCCTGTCCTAACCCCTAAAGACAGGGAGCAAGAGGAAGTCCATCGTCAGGCCATCAAACGAATTTGGGAGACCTCTGGTAGGCCTTCAAAAGATGGACCAGTGGCGAAGTACCTGAAGAGGCGCCTTGGGCTTGTGTGGGCTTCTAAATCGGTCAGGGAGTTTATTGGCCGCAACCATTGCCTAATGGTCAGCCAGATTGTGGGGCCAGATAACAGGGCGCACAATGTTCACCTGACCTATTTGGACCACAATGGATTTCGTGCCAAAATTGACACGCCCAAGCGGATCATGTCCGGCAAGGTGCCTGCGGGGTCTGCCATTAGGCTTGCTCCGGCTGATGAGATCATGGGCATTGCTGAGGGTATTGAGACAGCTATAGCAGCCTCCGTGATGCATGGCATACCCGTGTGGTCAGCCATCAACGCCCACAACCTAGCTAAGTGGGAGCCGCCATCTGTAACACGCAGTGTTATAATTTTTGGTGATAACGACGAAAGCTTCACGGGTCATGCCGCATCGTATTCACTGGCCAGACGTTTGAAGCTTCAGCGCAAGCTTGATGTGACGGTTATGTTCCCTGAGACCGTAGGGCAGGATTGGGCAGATGTTCTGGCTCAGGTTTCCAAGGATCAAGCCCGTTGACCACGGCAGCCGCCACAAGGTCAGCCCAAGCGGGTGACCCCTTAAGCTTCCATTGCGCAACTGTCTGGCGTGTCACGCCCATTGATTTGGCGAGTTGGTATTCCCAAGCGCCAAACTCTTCCTTCACGTAATTCACAAACGCAGTAAATTCATCAGCAGTCATGTCATTAACCCTGTTTCGTCAAACCCTTGTCATAACGCTGATATTGTGTATTTTGCGTCCAACGTCAAATGAGGATGTTTAAAAATGGCAATGCCCGCATTATCCAAAGAAGTGTTAGAAGAGACACTAAAAGAATATTACCGCCAAAATAAAATTGTAAGGGCTACGGGGCGAGTGCTGACCATGCCCGCCTCAACAGTTCAAGCCAGATTAGATATGATCCAAAGACGTTTCCCAGAGTTGTGGGAAAGATATGAAAAAGAAAATGACGGTGTAGGTTCTCAATGGCTATACGCGCAAGTTTTGACGGATGAAATTATTGACGGTTGTATTATTATTGGCGGAGATGCCCATATTTGGCCGGGTGTTGAAACTGTTATGATGAAAGCTTTCATTAAGCTTGCAAAGCAATTGAAGCCACAAATTATCTGCCTCAATGGCGATATTATTGACGGGGCCAGAGTAAGCCGCCACGGGGCTACGTTAGGGTCAGCCGCCCCCAAAGTTTCAGCTGAGATTGACGCCGCTAAAAAGTGGATGGATCAATTTCCTAAATGCAGGCGCCGCATTTTTACCATTGGTAATCATGACATGCGTGTCGATAACTATCTCGCAAATCAGGCGGCTGAATTGGAAGAGTATGCTGGGCGCTTGGCTGACCGTTTCCCAATGTGGGAATTTTCTTATTCGCTTCATTTGAATGACGATGTGGAAATCCGCCACAGGTTTCGCGCGGGTATTCACGCGGCTTACAACAATGCGCAGGTATCGGGTTGGACTACGGTAACTAACCACACGCATGCCCAACAGCTAACGGCAGTGCGCAATCGTCGTGGATCGCATTGGGGTGTTGAGACTGGCATGTTGGGCGACCCTAACCACAAAGCTTTCCAATATGGTGAGGGTGCGCCAAATCGTGCGCATCAAGGCTTCGTCGTCCTTACATTCGACGAAACTGGAACTTTGATGCCACCGGAATTTTGCCAGACAATAAACGGACGGCCTGTGTTTCGTGGTCAGTACGTCCTGTGAAGACTTCCTCATAATGCTTGCGGCACCACGAACTTCCCCTGTGGACGGTGCCACCGCAGCACTTAATATTGTGGGCATCTTTAGACGTGTTAAGGATGTACTTACATTGGAATAGGCGGGTCTCAAAGTAAGGCACTCCGCCCTCTGGTGGTGGCTCTTCAACAATAGGCGTGAAAAGATTGGTTTGAACCACAGGGATGGGCTTGGGTCTCTGAGGCTTTGGTACGCGGGGCGCTGCGGGCTTGCCAGACCGTGTGCGCTTTGGTGTTGGCATGCGCTGCAATTCCGGCATGGTCCGCCTGAGACGGTAAACATAGCCCAAGATGCTATTGCGTGTCCTGCCCTCGCCCAGTGTCGCCGCAATCGTGGACGCAGGAACACCCTCTTGCCACATGCGCAAGAGTTCTTCATGCTCGCGTTTGCTAAAGGCTCGCGGCATTAGCATGAGCGTTCCTCCTCAAAATAGGCGAACATCTGCTCCAATTCAGCGTCACGCCTCTTGCAGGGGCAAACGCCTTGTTCAACTTTGTAAAGACGGTCCAGTTCATCAAGCACCATCATGAGGGTGATGACCTGTTGCGGGTTCTCTAAATCGTGAGATAAACTGGTCACGCGTTTGATTAAATCATTATTCATGGGGTTTGCCTCATTGCATCTATCGCACCACGCAGGCGCAGGATGGTTTCTATGTTGTTCAAACTACTGGGGTCTTGAGTGTAATAAAAGTCCATGATGTCCTGAATGCCCTTTTTAAGGACAATACCCTTCATCGTGGCTTCACTTAACTGGACAGTAGCCTGACGCAGGGCATCTTCAAGCATGGCAACCTTATTGCGCAAGGCAAGAATGTGTTCAAGCGTCACGTCATCAGCATGCCGTTCATTGGGCGCATATGGGCCAAGCCACCGGACCTGCGCGCTTTTCTTTTTGCTTTGATAGCCAGTCATTGCGCGGCCTCCTTCTTTGGGCTGTGCTTGCCACCCTTTGATCCGGCAAGGCGGGCTGCGTCTTTGTTCAGTGCGAAGTAACGCTTGTCTGCGGGTTGCGCTGCGCCACCCCTTGCGGAGGCCTGACGATGCACATCCTTAGACATGGAAGCAAAGCCAGAACGCTTGCGTCCACTGGGAGCCTCCGCAGCCTCCACAACAGGCTCTGGGCTACTTGGTATGCTGATGCTTGCAGGAACGGCCTCAGCGGCCTTCTTCGTGGCTTTACGGGGTTGCTTGGTTACAAGTGCGATTGGTTCAATTGGTGCGGTCTTGATAGCCATGTGATTTGTCCTTTGTGATGTTCATTACTACTAAAGTGGCAGGGTTACACGCAACGGGTGGGTCGCGCATCATAAGCCACATGCGAACGCGAGGCCCGCTAAGGTCTCGCGCTTTCTTCTTTTTGGTGGGCCAAGGTAGGATCATGCTACCTTGATGTCGCCCAGAGTGACGTGAGGCTTGAAGGTCACGCGACCTGCGCTAACCACTTGCTTGGAATGCTTGATTACCCAAGCCTCGCCCATGTCTTTTGTGATCAAGTCTTTGTTAAGCACCCACGACACGCTTTCCTTGCCAATGGTGGCCTTGTATGCGTCACCAAAGATGTCACCTGCACCACGTGAGCGCAGAATGGCCTTGGCCTCGTCAAGCTTAACCTTGATGGCATCAGCAAGGGCATGAAGCTTGGCTGCTTCGTCAACGAGTGCGGCATCGTCCATGCCAATAAAGTCTACTGAAGGGATCATATGTTATCTCCGTTGTTTGCGTTGTTGGTGTAGTTGTTATGTCATGTGCTGAAGCTTGTGTCAAGCGTCATTTAGTCGCAAGATGTCATTTCATTAACATCAATTATGTAGCCGTCTTCCGTGTCTTGGATGCGCATGGAAGGACCATAGCCCATTGCGCGCTTGTAATAAGCCTCTGACCATGCAACTGCGTGGTCACGGTCGCGAAACCCTGTAACGGTGAATTGACGGGTCCGGTGGCCGTATCGTGATCCGTGTCCATCAAAGGTAAGGCCAGTAGGATCAAGGGGATCAAGGTCTTGGTTCATGTTAGCGCATTTTCTTTGGTTGAATGGTGAACAGATTACCCTTCCATGAGATCAGGTCGTAGTGGTCAGGGTAGGCTTCGTCTTCCTCCACAAGGTAAATCTTGCCAAACTCTGAGGCCGCAGCGATGGCATCCGCCACAGAGGAGGTTTCTGCAAGGATTACGTTGGCTTGTGGTAATGATACGTCAGTGAGGATGTACATTTGTTTGCTCCGTTAGAAAGTGTAAAATTCTGGGTTGCCGCTTTTGGTTTGGTGACGGCTGATTTCAATGCGCTTGCTTGATGACCAGTCATGTTGAATGATTAAGAAGTTTGCCCACCGTACAATGTAACCGTCTGGGTTGCGCAAGATGGCGCGAAGCCAAGCGTGGAAGTCTGCGCGTTCTGTTGCATTGGGAAAATATGCGTCCATGTATTTGCTCCGTTGTTGGTGATTGTTTATCGCATAAGCTTTAGCATGTTGCAAGCATGTTTTTGCATGCCTGCTATGTTTTATTGTATGGGTTAATCGTAGAAGAGTGCGCCTATTTCAGTTGACCATACGTAAATGCACATCAAGAAAGCTGATAGGCAAACGATGGCAATGAGGTCGTCAATTATTGCACGGATCATGTTGTTTCTCCTTATGCGCGTTGTGCTTTACGGATTGCTTTAGCGTGTTGGCCATTGAAGGCGCGTAGTTTTTGGAAGGCATGCTCATAGGCTGCCTTAGCTGCTTTCCATTCAGGCAAAGCTTTGATGCTGTCAGGTGTCAGGCCAATTGGGCTGCGATGACCATAATAAACACGCAAAGCTTTTGCGGCGGAATACATCTCTGTGTAGAGCAGTTCCTGTTGGGCGATGAGGGTATCTAAGTTGTCCATCTTGCTCCCCTTATGCTGCGAGGGTCTTGAGGACGAATGAGATGTCATGCTCAAGGCTATATGACTGGATCACGTAGCCTGCACCGTAACGCTTGCCACGGTAAGGCGTGAGGCCTGCTTGGCGGCGCTTTTTGTCTTCCATGCGTGGGAACATATAAACAGGGAGGTAGTAACGTGGGTTGCCGTTGATGTCGTTGTTCATGCGAACTGCGCTGAGGGCGATGTCTTTTGCTGTCGTTGTCATTGTTGTTCTCCGTTGTTGATGACTGTTTATCGCATATGCTAAAGCTTGTGTAAAGTATTATTTTGCATGTCTGCTATGCAATTATGCGTGGGCTGCGAACATGGCCAAAGCTTCGCGCTTGGTGTTGTAGGTGGCAACGATGCGGCCATTGTAGGACACGACCCACTCAACGCGAGCCGTGCAACGTCCGCCAAAGCCTTCCTTGCGGTGCAGGGTAGCGAGACCCTCTGATTTGACCAGTGTCATGCTCATGCTCCTCAATTAGCGGTGGCAAGGATGGCTTCAAAGGCATCCTCAAGGGCGTTAACCTTATCATCAGCATCACGATCCCACGCAGAGATGCCAAGAAGGTCAATGCAAAACACGTATTTGTCAGTAAGGGCTTGCCATTCTTTCGCGTTGTTGATGTTGGCGTAGAAGGCTAGGTCAATCTCAAAATCTTTGGTCATGTTGTCGCTCCGTTGTTGATGTCTCTGTTGTATGCTAAAGCTTGCTAGGTGTCAACAAGCTTTAGCATGTTTGTTTGCATACCTGCTATGCATATTTTGCAAGGAAGCGTTTGATCTGTTGGACTTCGCGCTTTGCCTGTGCTTGCTCTTCTGAGGTATGCTCGCCTGTGAACATCTCGTTGTTGGTCGTGCCACTCTCGTAATAAAGGGATAGCTGATACTTGGCCTCTTCAATGATGTCCTGATCAGAGTACTCGTCAGGTGTTTTGTTGTCGTCCACGCATAGCTGATTGTTGAAGACTTGAAAAAGTTCTTCGCATTTGAGCATATCTTTTACGATCTGACGCATGGTAAGTCTCCTTATGCCAACAGGTCTGCGGTGCGATGATTTGACAGGTGCCACCGTGAAGCAAGGTGTGCGCCATGATTGTCGTGGCTTCCATTAGGTTTCACGAACTGAACCCAGAGGCCAACGTCATCCATATCTTCTTGATCAAGGATGATGACAAGCTGTGTGCCTGCCTCTGTTGCGTAATCTGCTACGTTGAAGGTCTTTGTCATCTGTTATCTCCGTTGTTGATATAAACACTGTAGAGGAAGCTTCAGCATATGTCAAGCACATGCTGAAGCCTGTGGATAACTTTTTATACCTCCACAAAGACGCAAGCGTCAGAGTATGCGCCCAAAACTTTTGCCTTGTATTCTTTGCCATCAATAAGAACTAGATCGCCATTTGCTACAGACTTTTCTTGCAAGAGACGGGCGCGCTCTGCCTTGTCTTGATCTGTGTAAACATCCTTAAGCACACCGCCCACACTCATCGCCCAATAAATGCCATCGTCATTTTTATGATAATTGCGGCGCAACTGGCACTTTATCTTTTGGACATCTAAACGGCCCTGTTTCTTACGGACAACAGCCACGTTGAAAGTATTTTGTTGGTCAAAGTTATCAATTGCGAGGGTCAATGTCTTCGTCATGTCAGTCGCTCCGTTTGGCTGCACCGCAGTGCGTTGTTGATGACAATAGGTGTAAATGAAGCTTCAGCATATGTAAACATATTTTTTGCAACGCTGGTATGTCTAAAACGCATGGCTAAGCTTGGCTAGGTTTGTGAGTCGTGGTAGATTAGCTATGTGATTGATTCGTCACATGATTTTCATATTTCAGGCGGCCAAATGCAGTTTTTGTGGTTCAGCAGTAACGTAGATGGGTCTGTTTCCATGAAATTTCGCGGGGAGCCAACTGAGTGGTCTGATGATGTGAAGGCTAACCTGTTGGTGGCCTTGTCTGACTTAGTGCAAGAGATCGTGGGCGAGGAAGTCGTTGAATACGAGGTTGATGCTGAAGCTAGTAACGTGATCCACCTGAAGAACTTGAGGGAAATGCCATGAGTGAAGTAGCAGATGATGCAGTGCCTATGCTTACTTTCAGCATTCACAAAGATGCTGACGATGAAGTGATTGTGACGGTTGATTGGGCTGACGAGTTTGACCTGTTAGAGTGGACAGAACAACAAAGCATACTACTCCAAGCAATGGATGTCCTAGACGAGACATTGGTCTACGTTGAAGACATGATGGAGACTGAGGATTGGGAAAGCCTCACAGATGAGGAAGACGATGAAGACCCAGACAGTGCAGCTTAAGCTTACCTAACGCAAGCAAGCTTCACCTTCCCAGTAACCACAAGCACAATAGTAAAGAACACGCATGGCCAAAGCAGAGAAAAAAAGCAAGGAAGACAGAGACGCTGAGTTGCAGGAGCGCAAGGCCAACGCTCACACAAAACTGCAAGCGCAAAGGCAGGCCGTCATTAACTCGCTCATGCATCTCATGGATTGGACCAAGCCAGAGTTGCAAGGACCACGAGGAAAAGGCAGGCCAACAATGTACAGCGAGAACATGCGGGACTTTATCTGCATACTGCTCGCAAATGGCATACCAATGGTTGACATATGTCAGATTGAGAACATGCCAAGCTTTGACACAGTTTGGAAGTGGATTATGCGCCACAGCGATTTTGCTGAAGCCACCGCGCACGCACGCGAAATTGGCACGCATTACTTGGCTGACCAATGCATTGGGATTGCTGATGATCCTGAACTGGACCCTGCTGACAAGCGCATCATGATAGACGCGCGCATAAGGCTGATTGGTAAGTGGAATCAGTACTATAGCGACAAGCAGCAGGTGCAAATCTCTGGGCAGGTTGACCTTAAGCCTGTTGATATTGGTCAATTGGACTATGACCAGAGAGAGCAGTTACAGGTAATGCTTGAGCAGATTGCCTTGCCTAGCCCTGAAGAGGACGACCTCTAGAAGCCACAGAGAAGGCCGCACACAGGCTTTGCTTGCTCTGGGCTACCTCGCATCATTACATGCTGATGTTTGCCGCTGGTGACGTTTTCACCTTTTGTTCCGTTTCCATAATAGGAATATAAGCTTCACCACGCAAGCACGAGCATGCAAGCATTACCATGCGTCATGCTACAGCTTACGTGCGTCATGCTGAAGCTACGTATGGTCAAGCTTACGTTACAGTATGGTCAAGCTTACGTGCGTCATGCTAGTGCTTACGTTACAGCATGGTAAAGCTTACGCAACAGTAACGGAAACCCAAGGCATCATGCTTGTGCTTACCAATGGTCATGCTGAAGCTTACGTTACTGTATGGTCAAGCTTACGTAACCGCAACGTCAGCGTTTGTGCTTTGTTCACCTTTTGTTATCACCGGAGAACGCGGAGGAACAAACCGTGAACAAACCCAGAACAAACCATGAACATGGGGGCCGGTGGGGGTGGCGGCACCCCCCCGCTATTGGGCGAGGCCCGGATACGGATGCGCCCGTACATTCTACAGACATCCCCAAAATTCCCCTAAACCCCCTCTTTACATCTCACGCAAACATCCCTATATGGGACTTACTCATGCGGCGGCGTGGAAGCAGACACGCAACAATTTGTAGGTAAACAGGAACCAGTTACGAGCGCCTACACGTCCCAAGTCCATACGGCTAATGGTAAAGCTATGTTATGGCGGATGGCAATTACCATAGATCGTTGAGGTTCCAGTGGGAGTAGCGCCCCACCCGCATGAGTACTTACTGTCCACTCCCCTGCACGTTAACCCTGCTAGTGTTCACTATACTGGACGCTATACGCCCTCCCGTATATCCCTCGCTTATACGCAATCCCGTATACCCCCCAAACCCCTTTGACTATACCTAACCCCCTGTTTGGTATAATCACCCCCTTCCCTGTTGTACTTTGGTATAAATCCCACCCCTGTATCACTTAGTGCTATACACCGCCCCTAACTGATACCCCTGTGGTAATTATTGCCCAACAAAATATTCCTTGTAGGGCAATGCGTGATTTGCTACATGGCTGCCTCGCTTGGGTGTTCTTGTAGCTTGAGTAGTCTACGCTAATGCAGGACAATGGCTGGTGGTCTGTCGCTGGCGGCGTATCCTGTTGCCCCCTCATGTTGATTCCGTGTGAGGCTTTGTTGGGTGTCTACCTATTGTGTAGGCAACGGACACCATAATATTTCCGTCGCATAGGGGCGGGTGGGGTTCCATTAGCGACCCCTACCCCTGTATAACTTACACACAGTCTTGGGACTCCGGTACTTGACCTGTGATATTTTACACGCTATGCAAATTACATAACGGAGAACAACATGAGTATAACGCGTCGTAAGTTCCTTACTGGCTTAACTGCACTTGTAGCTACACCTGCTGTGATTCGTTATTCTGGTGTTATGGCTGTTAATGCAGCGCAAGCTACACCATTTGCTACCGTCACAGGTTTAGATTTGTCCGGCCGGACAGTGGTTCATAAGTTTTGGGAACCAACTAACGCCAATCTGTTTGCGGGTACGCAAGAGTTTGACAACATGGTGCGGGTTACATCGTGGGATTACGGTGTGCCAAGTAGGGATATGTTACCTAAATCCAATCATTGGCAAGGAACGGTTGGCTTGGATGACCGTACCGTAGACCAAATTATAGCAGACCGTATCCTTAAACAAGAACAGCAACGCAAAGCTTGGCTGGATGACCCCGCATGGACCATTTACGGAACCATTGGGCCAGATACCTGCGCAACAACTCAATTTGATAGTGCTGGACCAATTCGCAAACCTTGGGAAATGCTATGACCACAGAAAATACATTCCCCATAGAACCATACATACCTGACCACCCATCCGTAAAAGAAGACATGGAAGCTTTAAGAAAAGATCATGTGGCGTGGTTAGACCAAAACAAGACGGAATTTGAACAGCAGCTGATCTACGATAAGTGGCATCTGAACTGGCTGGAACGATCTAAAGCATTGGCGGTTAGCCCAATAGACCAAGAATGGTTTCAAGAACAAATTGATTACGTAAAACGACAAGATGAGAAAATGAGGAAGTTAAATGACCATAGACCTTAACAAACACATGGAAAAGAAGAAGCAGGAACGCCACATTAAGGCATATGATGCCATTGGCGCGGCTGTTGATGGCATGAGCATTGGAACCATCTTGCACATCCTGTCAGTATTCTCTGCGACGGTTTTGGACCAATTAGATGAACCAGAACGCAGCAAAGCCGCTATGGTATTTGCATCTGTCATTATGGAAAGCAAAAGCCAGCCAGAGGCACCAGTGCAATGAGCGATGATCCAGTAATGCGATACGTTGACGTATTAAAAGACAGAATAGAAATGCTTGAGCGTGAGTGCGCCCAATCAATTGCGCAAATAGATAAAATGGAAGCCATAATATTTGCCTACTCACAGATAACAAACTTAACCATATCAATTAACGAGAATGACGATGACAATAAACCAAAATACGACTAACAACCCACACTATGTGACGCCTGAAGAGGCTAAAGAAAAAATCTGCCCCCTTAAACCAAACCAAATGAGCATTTGGTGTGAAGGCCCCAAGTGCATGGCTTGGCGGTGGGGGAAATTAAAAGAACCAGAATATCGCGTTGAAAATAACATAATGGGTCCACATGATTACAGCACAACACATGGTTATTGCGGGATTGTGCGGTCATGAGTGGCGGTATTGAACCTCAAACAATTAAACAGGTTCCCCAGCCCGATTGGCTCGTTGTTGAATACACAACGACACAAGGGAATTTTAGGAAATGTTTGTTAAGCAATAGGGATGCCAAAGATCATTGGGCAAAATGCAATGATGATATTAAATCGTCATACATAATTCGTGATGCAGAGCCTGATGATTTTGAAGGGGAATATCATTTGTTTTCAAAAAGGATAAATGTATGACTGAATGGCAAACAATAGAAACCTGCCCAAAAGATGAATGGGTATTAGTTTGTGAACCCGGATGGCATCTTATGGTTGCCAAATGGATTTACGCAGACCAATGGCAATATGCTCAAATTGATGATCCTAAGTTTTATTTAAGTTGCCGCCCAACCCATTGGATGCACCTGCCAGAATTACCGGAGCCGCTGAAATGAAAACAATGCAAGAAATAGAAAATTTAATTTTACCGGGTGTAAGAGTTTTTGAAGATTTTCACTTAAAGCCAGCGTTGGGGGAAAATGCAGAAACTGACATTCAATTAAAAGAAGATGGCAATTTGCATTTTGGTTTTTGGGTGTCTTATAAACCGTTAATTGGAGGATGGCGTGTTCTGTTTACACCAGAAGACATCCGCAAGGAAAAGTATAAGGGAAACTTGCAATCAAAGTTACGATTGTTATGCAACGAAATTCTAAATGAATTTAATTTACCTCCATTACCGGAGCCGCCAAAATGATCCACTTTATTGGCGGTATGCAGTCTATCACAACAACTTATTTGGTGTGGTCACGTTACAAGACCGCCAGTATGCCTGATTGGGAATGGGTAAATGATTTGCCTGATGGCGTATCACAAGTGGCGCACTGGGTTATTAAAAGGATACCAAAATGACCAAACACAAAGCCGTTGGCTTCTCTTATAGCATAATTGGCGATGTTAACGAAAACAAATGTGTTGAGCCAGAAAAACGGTGGGTAGGTGGTCAATATGGCTGGGCAACGCATAGGTTCCCTATAAAGGGCGGAATAACGAAACGGGAAATGACACGGCGTATGTTGATGGATTCAATGTATGAGGCCAGAAATACAATGTTGATAGATTTGTTTAGTAAAGCGGAACCAAAAAAATGAGAAAGTGGATAGTCCGCCATGAGCGGGACGGCGACAACATCTGTGCGCTGTGGGAGAACGACAACGGCGACCGCTGGTACGTGCAGATCGTGATTAACGGGGAGGTGCAGTGGTGATGGATATTGTAGAACGCTTAGGATCATTGCGCTTAAGCAATGAAGATTATGAAGTTGTTGTTGATGCAATAGATGAGATTGAGCGGTTACGCAGCAATATGTACCAAGCAATGCATCATGCTGCTGAAATTTGGAAAGAGAATGGGCAAGAATTAGACGACCAACTTGGCGTTGTTGCTTTAATATTAGCCAATGGATTAGGAATTATCTCTGATGCCGCATTGAAGGAGGGTGAGTGATGAAAACTGATTATGAAAAACTACAAATGCGGATCAAATTTATAAAAGACGACATTCGTAAAATATGCAGTTCCGCCCATTGGACAAGCGAACGCTTGAAAGCCGCAGATGGTAATGTTCCAAAGTATTTTATTGACCAACACGGCATTTCAGCAGAAGCGATTAACGAAGCGTATTTTGTTGGGAGACAAGCTGGGCGATTGGATATGGCAAAAGATATTATGGGCGTGATCGGGGAGGTGCAGTGGTGATGGAAGAATGGCTTAGAACAACAGGATATGGTGATTATTTGCCAATTTTGTTTTACATTATATTTGGCATTGGTCCGCTAATCGCGTTTGCAATAGGTTTATACAAACAAACAAAAGATTTAGAAGAATATCACAAATTGAAATTAGACGTTATGAAAATGGAAGCAAACAAAAAAATATGCGCCATGTATATTAAGCAAGGACAATACTATCAGAAAAAACTTGCCGCACTGAAGGAGGGTGAGTGATGGCAGATAAGCACCTTGTCGCCTGTGTTGCCCTTGTTTGCGCGGCTGTTACCGCAATGCGCGGGGCAGATGGATGGGGATGGTTCATTTTCATTGCGTGTGTATGCATTTAAAATTGTAGGAGGGTGAGTGATGGAATTTAGTTTTTGGAAATTTGAATTTGTGTCCCATGACGGCGGATGGTTTATAGCATGGGATGATGTAATTAAATTAGAATGGCATTTGCGCTGAAGGAGAATGAGTGATGGGTAAGATTCAAGAATGGTATGATTCGTGGCTTTTGGAACAAGCTAAGGAAGCTGTGGCAAATGGTAACTTTAAACCGCACCCGCCAAAGTATGTTTTCCCAAGCGACATTAAAAAAGCTTTGCGTCAGCAAGCTGAAGAATGTGAACATGTTGAACGTGACCCTAAAACGGGTATTTCAACGTGGCCTAAAGAAACGACGCTTGAGTGGCAAGCCGCTGATTTACTTGATGAGTATCTTGCAGAAATACGGCAATATGAAAACTTGCGCGATAAGTTTGTGGAACTTTGGCTGGATATGCGCGAACTGTTAGGCGGGGACAATGACGAAACGCTGGCCTGATTACTGGGATTTGTGTCTACAATGCAGATACGCTAGTCTAGACCATGTGGCGGATTTTATCCATGAGATGATGGATGAAGTAAAAACCATGCATGAAGCATTGTCCCAAATATCCCGTTCACAATACAATGCAGACAGCAAAGATATTGCAAATCAGGCACTAGATGCCAAACCTGCAAGTTTTAAAACAAAAGTTAAATTAAAGGTGGTAAAATGACACAAGCATTGGTTGGCGTTGAGGCGTTAACAACCCTTAACGATCTTGTATATGCCTATTTGGACGAGTTTAACATGCGGCCAAAGCCCAAAGACGTGGGTATTCCGCAGACACGGGCGGAAAAGGCGGCGGAAAACCTTATTCGCGCCTCTCATGCGGAGGAAACGGATTATCAGTCTGTCATGTCAGCAATAAACAAAACTGTTGGGGTTATGCGTGACATTGAACAAGACTTAATTAGCCACGATTTGGGCAAATACATAGACCGCCGCAGGAAGGTGGAGCAACTTGGATCAATTATGCACATCAGCCGCGCCTACCCTGACAGCGCATTGAAACGGTTAAAAGACATGAGGCCTAAAAAGGTTGTAGACGCCGCCGCTTGATATAGTTTTTCATGGGGCGTAAACTGTTTCCATGACATTTGATGTAAATAATCTATCTGAAGGCGAAGCGAAAATCCTGCGTAGGAAGCTAAAAGCTGCTAACTACGAGGAAAGCTTGTATAACTTCACCCAGAGGGCGTGGCGTGAGATTGACTCCGCGCCCTTTGCTGAGGGCGGCTTTGCGTTGCAAGCTATTTGCGAACATTTACAAGCTTGTGCTGATGGTTATATTAGGAATTTAATCATTAACGTGCCGCCTAGATTCTCAAAATCCACTATTACTGGGACTATGTTCCCAGCTTGGGTATGGACTCAAAGCATTTCGTCGCCAACTTCTGGTCCGGGAATGCAATTTTTGCACTCCTCCTATGCGATGGGTTTATCTGTGCAAGATTCTGTGAAGTGCAGGCGCCTTATTGAAAGCAAATGGTATCAGACATTGTGGGGCGACAGGTTTAGACTTGTTGGCGATCAAAACACCAAAACGCGCTTTCAGAATGACAAGAACGGTATACGTAACACAGTGTCAGTTGGATCAGCCACAACGGGTCTTGGCGGTAATTATTTGATTGCGGACGATCCTAACAATGCTCAGGAAGCTAATTCTGAAGCAATTGTGGCGTCCACGATTGAGTGGTGGGACATGGCGTGGTCCACCCGCCTTAATGACCCCAAGCGGGGTGTCAAAATAGTTATTCAACAACGCTTGTCAGAGAACGACGTTACGGGGCATATTCTATCCAAGGACATTGGTGAGTGGACGCACCTTTGCTTGCCAATGAGATTTGAAACTGCACGGAGGACGTACAATGTTCTTGTTCCCGCAGAGTTTAATGACGGCGAGCCAGTGGTCTGGACTGACCAAAGAACGGAGGAGGGTCAGCTACTTTGGCCTGAGCGGTTTGGAGATGAAGAAGTTACATTGCTTGAGAAGACCCTTGGCCCCTATGCGGCGGCGGGTCAGTTGCAGCAGCGTCCAGAGCCAGCAGGCGGTGGTATTATTAAACGAGAATGGTGGGGCGAGTGGACTAAAGAAAAGTTTCCACACAATCTAGAAATAGTCATAGCGTCTGTTGATACGGCATTTGGCGCCAAAGAGTTTGAGGGCGACTTTTCTGCCTGCACAATATGGGGCGTATACCGTGACGCTGGCCCGGCATCTGGCGTAATTGGCGCAGACATGACGGGAAACTGGCAGCGTATCTCTGCGGAAGACCGCGAAGCTGACGTGCCAAAGGCAATTCTTATGCATGCGTGGCAGGGGCGCATGGAACTTCATGAACTTGTCAACAAAATAGGACAGTCTGCCCGTGAATGGAAGATTGACTACCTGCTGATTGAAAACAAGGCGTCCGGCATTTCCGTCAGCCAAGAACTGCGACGGTTATTTGGCTACGAAAATTACGGCGTCAGATTAATTGACCCTAAGGGGATGGATAAGGTCGCCAGAACCTATTCCGTTCAACATCTGTTTTCTGAGGGGATGATTGTGGCGCCAACGGATGCTGGCGGCGATGTTTTCCGTGTTTGGGCTGAGATGGTCGTGGCTCAATGCGCCACATTTCCCAAGGGAAAACATGATGACTTACACGATACGGTAACGCAGGCGCTAAATTGGCTGCGCGGGACAGGAATGCTTCAGCGTGGCGCTGAGCGGACCGCTGAACTTGCGGGAAATAATATGTTCCGGGGAAGTAGGGAAAGCCAGCCATTGTATCCCGTCTAATTGCATGCTATGTAAAAAATTAACCACAGGAGAGTATAATGCCTAAGCATACTTGGTCAATAACACTCAATCCGTATGATCATTCCGGCCACACCCACAAGACGGTCAAGGCTGATTCGTGCAGCGTCTACGACGGCAGAATTGCTTTTTATAACAACGTGCCTAGAACTGAGGAAGACCCGTTTCCTGAAAGCCTGCTTATTGCTTACATCCCAACAGACCGCGTGTTTGAGTTGGAAATATTAGACGATGAGACGGGTGAGCCAGTGGGTTTTTTGTTCGAGGGGAGCAATTAAATGGCAGACAACCCCCACTTTATGACGCCAGAGGAAATGTCCAAGGTAATTTGTCCCTTTGGAAGAGGCAATGGCATACCCGGCAAAGAAGTCGTTATTGACGGGCAAATCCTTGGAAAGCCTTGCGTTTCAGAATACTGCGCGGCGTGGCGGTGGGCCAGTTACTATGAAGAAGACGAAAATGACATGATATACAGCGACGACTACGGCTATTGTGGGCTGATTGGCATATGAGTGATGAATTAAAGACAATTAACTCCGTCGTTACCAAGGATTTGGGCGACGGATATATCAAAATTGTTATGATTATAGACAACAAATACCACGAATATCGTGTAAAGCGGCACGTTGCGGTAAGTTTTATACAAGCACTAGCAGGTTCACTTGACGGTGATTTGCATATCGTGTAAATAAGCAAGCGTCTTTAAAGGAGACGCAAAATGATGACGTGGAATCACCGGGTAGTTAAGTACGAAACCCGCAATTTGTTTGGCGATCCAGACGTTGGATACGCCATTCACGAGGTTTTTTACGACAATAACGGCAATGTTCAGGGCATGACATCAAATCCTGTGAAGCCTTGGGGCGACACAAAGGATGAATTGAGGTTGGAACTGATGCGCATGCTTGACGCGCTGACCAAGCCTGACCTTGATTACGATGACAAGGATGACGACGAGGCATTTGCGAATAAAGCATAATTAGCCTATAGTGCGCGGGATATTCTTACAGGAACCCGCACATGGCACTGACGCCCGGACTTGTCCCAAACATACGCCTTGATCAAGAACAACCTGATTTACCCTCTGTGGAGGGGCAAGATACCATTGTCGTAATGGATGCTGACGAAGATGCTGATCAGCCAGAAATGGACGTTGATGGCAATGTTCTCCGTATTGACCACGGGGATGGCTCTATTAGCGTTTCCCTTGACGGGCGACCTATTGAGTCTTCTAAGAAAAAGAAAACTGAGGGCTGGTATGCCAACTTGGCTGAAGAAATTAGCGAGAGTGACTTATCCGCGATTGCTCATCAGCTTATTAAAGGCATTGAGGAAGATATTGATTCTCGCAAGGAGTGGATTGAAGACCGCGCACAGGGTCTACGACTTCTGGGCCTTAAGATTGAAATTCCAAATCAGCAAGGTACGGCTGATGGCGCACCTGTTGAGGGAATGTCCCGTATCCGCCACCCGCTCTTGCTGGAATCCGTATTGCGCTTTCAAGCGAATGCGCGGGCAGAGTTACTGCCCACTGACGGGCCTGTCAAAATAAGAGTAGACAGCAATCAAGATTCGCCGCAAATGGACCAGCAGGCGGAATATCTTGAGAAGGATTTTAACCACTACCTGACCGTGACTGCGAAGGAATATTATCCTGACACGGACAAGATGCTTTTCATGTTGGGCTTTGGCGGGTCAGCCTTTAAGAAAGTTTACTTCTGCCCCCTGCGTAACCGTCCCGTTTCTGAAACGGTTGATGCTGATGACCTTATTGTCAACAATGAAGCCACGGACCTTTCAAATGCTCGCCGTATTACCCACAGAATCTCTATGCGTCCTACGGTTGTCAAAAGAATGCAGATTATTGGCGCATACCGGGACGTTGACCTTGGACAAGCCAAGCAAAAGGAACTTGACGCTGTACAAAGAGAGAAAAACGCGATCCAAGGAACCCAAGACGATATCAACGTCGCGGAAGATAGGGACCGCGAGATATATGAGTGCTACTGCGAATTAAACATTCCGGGCTTTGAGCATGAAATTGACGGTGAAGCGTCTGGCTTGGAAGTTCCCTACCGCGTAACCATAGACGTTTCATCTAAGCAAGTTCTTAATATTGTCCGCAATTATGATGAGCAAGATCAAGACCTACCAGAGGCAGATACGCACTTTGTTAAATATGACTTTGTGCCGGGTCTCAAGTTTTATGGCATGGGTCTACTTCACATTTTAGGCAATACGACCAATGGCTTGACTGCCGTTTGGCGTGAATTGCTTGACGCTGGTATGTATGCCAACTTCCCCGGCTTTTTGTATGCCAAAACTTCTGGACGTCAGAATAGTAACATATTCCGCGTTCCTCCGGGCGGCGGTGCGCAAATTGACACGGCTGGCATGCCCATCCAGCAAGCCGTTATGCCATTGCCTTACAAGGAGCCATCCGGCGCATTGGGTGCATTTGCGGAGACCATTAGCCAATACGGCCAGCGCCTTGGTGGCACCGCTGAGATGCAAGTGGGCGAGGGTAAGCAAGACGCCCCTGTTGGGACGACATTGGCCATCATTGAGCAAGCCCAAAAACTTCTTAATAGTGTCCACAAGCGGTTGCATGCGGCTCAAGCTGAAGAGTTCCAGTTGCTTGCGCAATGTTTCCGTGATCACCCTGATTCGTTTTGGCAGCGCAACAAGCGCCCAGCGGGCCAGTGGGACGAGCGGACATTTTTGTCCGCCTTGGATAACTATGACTTGGTTCCGCAAGCTGATCCTAACACGGCCAGCCACATCCAGCGCGTCATGAAGGTGACGGCTCTTGTGCAGTTGGCTCAGCAGGCGCCTGACTTGTACAACCTTGACGCGGTTAACCGTGAAGCCTTGTTAACACTTGGCTGGGCTAACCCTAGCACGTTGTTGCGTGACGTTCAGAACCAGCCAGCACCACCAGACCCGCAGGCTCAGGCTGCGCAGATGGCGGGACAGGCGGCAATGATTACGGCGCAGTCTAAGATGATGGAAGCGCAAGCCAAGACGGCTGAATTGCAAGCTAAGACGGGTGCAAATCAACAGATGTCGCCAGAGGATCAAATCCACATGGCTGAAATCCGGCAAAAGGGTGTTGACTCTGAATTGGATGCCATCAATCGCAAGCGCGACCGTGAAAGCCGTGAACGTCTTGCGGCGGTTAAGTTTGCGGAAGAAATGGCCCGTAACCCACAAGGCCTTAACATTGCTCGTCAACTCATTGATCCGGGCATGTTGCAGCGTCTTGAGGGCAACGAACCTGAAATGGCACCACAACCCGGCGGCGTTATACAGTAGGTAGGACATGAGTGAAGCTGAATTAACTGACCCGCTAGGTCGCTTACTGCCCGGTTACACATTGGGGACTGAAACTGTATTTCCGCGTGGTGGCGGAACAGGGTCTAACATTCCTGATGATGTAATAAATGCAATTAATTTAGCTAAACAAGAATTGCCATCCAATGTAATTCCTAACGCGCCATCTAACCAAGCGGCCTATCAAAAAGTCAGGCTTGAAGATTTAGCAAAAGCACGCGGAATGACACCACGTGAACTTGGCGAACGGTTTTCTGGTTTAGCTAAACCCGGCGTACCCTACGAAGATTGGGAATATACGTTTAGGCCCGGGCAAGAACTGCTTCCTCAAAAAACTTTTGACGTAAATCAACTTAAAAAAGGGGATATTATATATCCTTTAGTTGGTGATATGACGGATGCAGGTAGGATAAAAACTTCTATTCTAGGCAACAATGTTAGCATCCCAATGGAAGAGGGTGGCCCTAATTATATGAGGGCGAACCCCGGAAAAGTTTGGGCATCTGGAAAAGGCGTTGTCAGCGATATAGAAGGTGGGATTAATAAAGCAGTAAATCTTTCGCGGGAATTAAACAATACAGACCCATCTGTATACGGTATGACGGTAAGCATGCGTGGAGATTCAGGGGATTTTTCAACTCATTCCGCTGATGCCATCCTTGGCATGCTCCCCCAAGCAAAAATTACAAAAAGTGCTGCAAAAAAATTTGATGAATTTATGAGACAGCCTTGGGGCGACAATTATCCTGCAACTGAAGATTGGCCCGGTATTAATTCTCCAAAATTAAAAGAGTATCTTGAGGCGCCCTCTATGGGGGAGGTAAGGAAAAAATTTGCAAAAGGAATGGACGCCGCTACCTTTCGTGATCTTGGTTTTCCATCAGTAGGAGCCGCACGGTTTTCTACTATTGATCCAAATATTGCACATTTACCATCTGAAACAACAGGATATTCAGTTGGTAAATTTTTGCCTGAAAATTTTGTAAATCATGATCCATCGGTTGTGCATCGTTCATATCCATCTGAAATGCTGGGAAGTTATGAGGGGGGGCTGGCGGCGCCATTAATGCGGGATGAAATTTTTCAAAGCTTCTCAAATGCTTACGATAAACAAGCCGCAGAAAAAAATCTCCCAGCTAATAGATTGGTTAATGCAAAAAAAAGAGCATTTGGAATGCGCGATGATGCCTACCAAATAGTTGACCCTCAATACCAAGATTATCTTGGTAAATTAATTGAGCAAAAAATTAAAGAAGGCTTTAAAGAAGGTGGCGAAGTTGACGGTGATGAAGACATTGTGCATGCCTTGCGTCTTGCCACTGGCGGCAGGGCGCACTTTGATGATGGCGGAGATGTCCGTGGAGGAGATAATCCCGGCGGGTTGAGCGGCGATACGGGCGCTTATGCATTTCGTGATGTTGGGCCTGAACAGGGTGCCGTCAATGCGGCCACTGCGGCGGCTGAAAATGCGCAACAAACAATGCGTGAGTGGGCTAATAACCCAACTGCTAGTTCATTCTCTACAGATGCTCCTGCTACCACAAGAAGCATTCAAGAAGCTTCACCTACGTCAACTGCAATTCCATTATCTGCTGGTGTTGACCCGGCTGATACCGCGATGGCAAAGCAAGTTTTAGGTCAGCAAAAGCAAGAAGCATTTAATGCGGCACAAGCACAAGCAAATGCGGTAGAAAACCGTTTGCAAGGCATGGAGATGGCAACTGCTCCATCATTAGGCGCAACTACATTTGGCGCCAATAACGGCATAGTTCCGGCGGGTTCATTTGTTCCATTAGGCGCGGCGCCCGGCACAGTTGCAGCAGAAGAAGTTTCTAAGCTGCCCTTTGGCATAAATCCAAATGATCTTAAAGCAGATATAAGTCAGTTGGGTCAGAAAATGCCTTCCACGCAACCAACTGATTTTAGTAAATTTGGCCAGTTAGGTTTTAATGCAGGAGCGGCGGGAACACCCCTTGCGTCGCTTGCTGCCGCTGAGCCGCAACATTACGAACCATTAGGGAACCAAATAACATCAAATCAAAATTCCATTGTATCTGATGCCTTAATGAAAGCGGCAACTTTTGAACCATCTAAGGATGCTGCATTGCGTGCTGCAAGAGATGCAATAACGCAAGATATGGGGAAACCTGAAACAAGTTATCCTGCTCCCGTGGCACAAAAAGTATCAGGGTTTGGGTCATCCTCGCCAGCAGATTTGCCTGCCTCTAGTACGCCAACAACATCTGTTTCATCTCAAAATATTTTGGATAAGATATTTGGGTCAACACAAGACCAAATTGATAAGTTGGCTGCTGCTGGCCAATATGCAGGCATGGATAAACAGCAATATGCAGATCAATTTGCTGGCGGTGATATTAACGCAGTAAAAGAACGAATTATTAATCAAGACGGCCAGCAAAAAGTTGATTATTATACTAAAGACTTAAGCCAAGCATTGTTTGGCGACCCGTTAAAGGCAATTTCAACGGGCATTGGAAATTTATTTGCACCTAAACCATCATATGACCCAACCGCCATTGGTAATGGGATGGGTAATATTCAAGGCGTCTCACCATCAAACAACATGACAAGCCCATTTGGCGGGCATGGTGGCGGCCCACAACAAGTATTGGCAGGACCAGTAGCGGCTCCTGCGGCGGCAACTCCTGCGGCGGCCCCTGTCGTGCCGGGTACACCAGTGCCATTCACATATGCTAAGCGCACTCCATACCTTGATTACGGTGCATATGGTGCCGGAATTGGCAATGTGGCACCAATTTCCTATCGTGATCCTATTAATTGGGCATTAGTGCCGGGCTACCGCGCCACTGGCGGAAGAGTTGGCGAAAACAATGCCTTAGCCAACGCAATACGCTTGCTTGCCATGCAGAACAGATCATGAACATCTATTGTGCAAACTTGGTAAATAGGCTAATATTCCCTTATTACATCTGCGGACGCGCAGCGAAGGAGCAGACTTATGCATGAGTATCTTAAACAGGCCCGTGAGGGTGCAGCCAAGAAGTTAAAAGGCATCCAGAGCGGCGAGCCTCATACTAAAGTTGACTCCTCGTCGTGGTCGCCTCCTGAAATGCTTGAGGCGGACAAACAGAATGGCATGCGCCCTGTTAGCCCACGCCAGTATAAATCCGGCGGCAAGGTACACGGTGTTCATGCTAAGAAGCGCGCAGACCGCAAGGCCCGCAAAGAGGGTGGCCGCGCAATGTCTGTGGACGGCTTCCTTAACCGTGATGACAAGATGGCTAATGAAGAGCGCGCTGGCGTCAAGAAAGTTGGCGGCATGAAGCGTGGTGGCCGCGCTCACAAGGCAATGGCTGGCGCGATTGGTGATGCTCCTATTGCAGGCACCCCATTAGCTGGTCGCCCAATGCGCGGCATGCGCCCAATGCGCCCAATGATTGCTCGCCCACCAGTTGGCGTTGCGCCCGGCATGGCAGGCAAGCCAATGATGAAGAAAGGCGGCAAAGTTCACCGCGAACATCACGCAGATGGTGATGCAGTAGGTGATATCATCCGTCAGGACCAGATTGAGCAGGGAATGAAGGGCCGTGGATTGCCTGAGCGTGTTCCTATGCCTACGCCTCGCCCTGCTGATAAGCCAGTTAAGTACACTGGTCCTAAGCCAACCACTAACCCTAACACGGGTTACAAAAAAGGCGGCGCGACACATCCTGATGAGGCGCAAGACAAGGCACTCATTAAGAAGATGATTAAGTCATCTGCTATGAAGCGTGATGAACATTGCTGGGGCGGCGAAGCTAAGTCCAAGAAGGCTGAAGGCGGCTCAACCAAGTGGATTCAGGGCGCAATTAAACATCCGGGTTCGCTCCACAAGGCACTTCATGTTCCCGCTGGAGAAAAGATTCCTGCCAAGAAGCTTGAGAAGGCTGCACACAGTGACAATCCAAAATTAGCTAAAAAGGCTAATTTAGCTAAAACGTTGAAGCGCATGCATCACGCTGATGGCGGTGAAGCTGGCCGTGGCTTATATGTCCGTCAGGGTTACCCACACGAAGTTCCGGGTGTTGACGGCGGTCGCGTTGCTCGCAAGCATGGCGGTTCAGCCAAGGGTAAGACTAACGTCAACATCATGATCCACCCACATAGCGGCATGTCGCAGCCTCCTGTGATGCCTCCAATGGGTGGGCCAATGGTTCCTCCTCCACCACCACGTCCGCCAGTAATGCCTCCACAGGGTATGCCTATGGGTGCGCCTCCTTCCTTGCCTCCAATGGGTGCGGCTCGTCCGGGCATGCCTCCAATTGGCCGCAAGTCTGGCGGTAAGGTAGAAAGCAACCCAGCACCAAAGCACATTATTGACAATGCTGCGGGCGGTGGCTTGGGACGGATTGAGAAGATCAAGGCCTACGGCTTAGATTAACCCGTCTAAAAGTTCCTAGCGGGATAGGAATAGATACCGTGCGGTGTGTATACATTCCGCATGGTACAAACATATAGCAGCCTCTTAGAGTATGAAATTGGCCGCCTCATAGACGAGGCGATTGCTGACGAGCTTGCTATTCTCGCCAACGGAAACGTGGACGACATCAAAGATTACAAATTTAGAGTGGGCATGATTCGCGGCTTGCAGAGGGCCAAAGAACTCATGTCTGAAGCTGACCGCATTATTCAAACAGGTGAAAGAGGATAAGTATGCCGTATACGCGGATGCATCACGACGTAGACCCAAAGGAATCTATTCTTAAAGAATTGGGCGACATTAAAGACATTGAAGTATTTAACACTCATGTTCTGATTGCAACATATGTGCGCCCTAACAAGACAAAAAGCGGTATTCACTTAACGGATAAGTACGTTGAGGAAGACAAGTATCAGGGCAAAGTTGGCCTTGTGGTCAAGAAAGGTCCGTTGGCATTTATTGACGACGACCAAGATTGGTTCAAGGGCGTTGAAGTTAATGTCAATGACTGGGTGTTTTACCGCCCATCTGATGGCTGGTCCATGAATGTGCATGGCGTTCAATGCCGCGTTTTGCGTGACATCGACATCCGTGGCCGCATCCCGGCACCTGATGCAGTTTGGTAAGGAAATTCCAAATGGAACAAGTAGATGAAGAAATTACCGTTCTTGACGACGCCCCAGAGGCGGCTGTTGAAGAGAACAAAACGGAAACAAAAGTAGCGGCAAATGATTCGCAGACGCCGGAAGATGGCATTGCGGAACTGAAGGCTCGCCTTGAGGAGGAAAAGAAACTCCGGTTTGAGGCAGAGAGCCGCGCCCAACAAGCGCAGCAGACGGCTACAAAGGCTGCCGCTGAAGTACAAGACAGCAACCTTCAGCTTATCACTGGGGCAATTGATAAGCTTAAGCGCGAATCTGATTACCTAAAGTCTAACTTCAAAGAGGCCATGACTTCAGGTGACTACGACGCGGCTGCTCAGATTCAGGAAACAATGTCATTAAATGCTGCAAAGTTGTTGCAGCTACAGAATGGCAAGGCTTCCCTTGAGGAGCGTTTAGCTAACCCACAACCAGCGGCGCCACAGAGCAATGATCCGGTTGAACGAGTAGCTTCAACGCTGTCGCCACGATCCGCCGCATGGATCAGGGCGCATCCTCAGTGCATCACGGACCAGCGCATGTATCAGAAGATGGTTGGCGCTCACAATATTGCTATGGCTGACGGCTATATTGTTGATTCTGATGCATATTTTGACGCAATTGAGCAACAATTAGGCTTCAGAAAGGCTTCGCCAGCACAGGTTGATGA
>Ga0208865_1000089_pt1 | contig 31743 bp, 49 predicted proteins | sample CryBogCBE02Aug09_FD_184565 | JGI IMG/M metagenome (GOLD analysis project Ga0208865, IMG submission 184565) | Freshwater microbial communities from Crystal Bog, Wisconsin, USA - CBE02Aug09 (SPAdes) (version 2) | ecosystem: Environmental > Aquatic > Freshwater > Lake | place: Crystal Bog... | reverse complement strand
AGCAGGAGCTGGTTTAGGAGCAGGAGCTGGCTTTGGAGCAGGAGCTGGCTTTGGAGCAGGTGCAGCAGGAGCTGGTTTAGGAGCAGGTGCAGCAGGAGCCTTAATAGGCGTAGTGCTTGGCGACTTTGAAATAGTTTCTGTGCCAGCTGCAGGAGTAGTACCAGGTTTAACAGTAGGTGTCGTGTTTGATGTTGACGTTGAAGGAGTAACAGCTGGCTTACCAGTGGCATCAGCTCCAAGCGGATTGCCTACTGATGGAACAAGAGGATTGTTCTTTGTGGGCGTAGAAGTAGTAGAAGGAGCAGCAAGTGCATTGGTTGCTGGTGCTGCAGGCTTAGGAGCAGGTTTAGGTGCTTCTGCTTTCGCTTTTGCAGCAGCATCTGCTTTTGCTTTTTCAGCAGCAGTATCAGCAGCGATTTTGCACATCTGACAATTGGCGTGGCGAATAGACCACTCATCGTATACTGATCGTACAAGTTTGATTCTAGAGTCTTGGATGTTGGCAAGTCTACGATTGACAATGATATCAATGTCGTCTTGGTAACGATCTAAGCGGTTGGCAAGGTCACGACGTGAGTGAGCCTGAAATAGGAATTCGTGCTTGTTTGCAAGCAATTCGTTCTTAGCGTTTGCAAGTTTGCTACCAGCAACATGCGCACTAAGAACTTCAATTTCCTTTTCATCATAATCAAACAACGAAGCCATCGTGTTATTCCTTGCTTTGCCAAATAGGGCGCTGGACATGAGCATAAACCGCTCACTACCTCATACAAGAAGAAGATACTTTTAAATGGTGTAATTTGGCTGAGGGACTAGGGATCGAACCTTCAACAAAAGCTCTGGGGCCTCGGGTCGAACGAGGGCTAGAAGTTCCAAAGACTCCGGTGCTACCTTTACACTACCCCAGAATGGCGGACCGAGGTGGATTCGAACCACCGGAGGCTTTAACACCTCGCCGGTTTAGCAAACCGGTGCTTTCGGCCACTCAGCCATCGATCCTTTGCTCCCCAGCCTGGACTCGAACCAGGAACCCACGCATTAACAGTGCGTTGCTCTGCCAATTGAGCTACCAGGGACTAAGAACTACTTCTTCTTAGGAGCAGCCTTCTTTACAACAGCTGTCTTCTTGGCAGCAGGGGCCTTTGCGGCAGCTGGAGCAGGAGCTGGTGCTGGAGCAGGTGTGGGCTCCGGTGTAGGGAACACAGCAGGTGCCTTAGGCTGAGGAAGGGTACCAAGCAACCAACCGAGGTTGGGGTACTTTTTCTCCAAAGCTGTAATTGCTGTGTAGTACAGACCAGAAGCAACGGGCGTAAGTGCTGCAAACGTACCGGTGTTGAACTTACCCCACTTGGTTGCACCCCAAGCGATCAAAGCACCAACGATAGCAGCAACAAAAGCACGACCTGTAGCTCTAGTTGTTGTTGTGTTCAGTGGATTGGACATTATTTCTCCTTGTTGTTTTGGAACTTCACGGTTACCTGGACGCCGTTTACTTGAGTACGCAAGCTGTTGAGAAGTCCAGCGATAGTTTCGCTGATCTCTTGGCTAGCGAGCTCTTCGCTCTGGGAATCACGGGCATCATAACTGATGGTAATTGTAGCTTTTTGCATATTATCAATTTATTGCATAAAACGCAAAAAATCAAGTATTTGACAATTTCGTCAGAATGTTAAAAGATGCGGCCAAATCAGCAGGCATCATTTGATATGGGTTGCGGTCAAATACTACTCCACCGGCCCATAGGGATTGTGCTACTACAGCACTGCAAATCATGGTATTGCTGTTGGTGAACTGCATCTTAATACCAGTTGCCAACTCCAATGCAATACTTAGGATGGTAAGCCACCCGTACTTGTCTTTAACAAAGCTGTTGCAAGCAGCAATCGTCTGATCACGGCTCTGCTTGTTCAGCTTGGTAGAAACATAGTAATACTCTTGGTTTGTGTACTCACTAATGTTGCTGATTACGACACCACGACCAACAGCTTCGACAATGTCGCCATTCTCATTGATAACCATGGCAGCATGGTTCCAGTGAGCAAAGGGTTTCATTTTTCCGTGATAACGGATGAATTGACCAAAGCGGATAAATTTAGCAAGGACGCCCTTGGTCGAAACCAGGATAAAATCTCCTGGCACGTACTTTACTGGATCTTTGCCCGCTTCGTAAACCTTATAGGTTGTAGTCATCTATATCACCTTGGTAATCGTATGTTTCGTTAATCCCAAACAAGGAGCCATAAGCAGCACCTGCAAGTGGATGCTCACCCACTCCGAGCATATCTAGGGTTGATCCATATTCTCTTTTAATACCCTGCTCTTCGTCATGCTCAGATCCGTCAAGAACAGATGCAGTGTGACCATATGGGTTTGCTACGTTTGGCGTTGTGCCTACACTCAGAATGTTTGGTTCTGCGCCAAACTCTTGCTCTGTTTCTCGTTTTGCTTCAGATTCTGCTGGCGATTCCATAGAGATGCGTTTAAATTTTGCAGTAATGCCACCAAGAGGTGCTGATGAAGAAGAAAGGTCGTAATTCTTGTTACGCTCAGTACCAAGGTCGGTTCCTTGTTCATTGCCAGGTTGCGTTACAAACCAGCTAGCACCGCTAATAGGAGCACCGCCACCAATACCGGTAGCTGGTGTAGCCTTCTCGTGTAATCCACCACTTCGAGGTGCATCGTTAACGCTTTGGAACCCATTTGGCTCGTTTAACGTAAATGCACTACCTGCATCAGTGTCAATAGCAATTCTCTTAAAACTAGAAAGCACTTTTGGCAAAGAAGCACGACCTGTTGCAAGTTGATCTTGTTCACCCGTCTCTAAACGGTTAGCATCGCTCGTAAGATCTGCTGGGGTAAGCCCATGAACAAACGCTTGGTCTTCAGAACCGAGATCTGTTGGATCAGCGTACTTTCTGACACTGGCGTGATGCCCAAGGGTGTCATTCGGGTCTCCATCAATCTGGTACTTAGGTGCACGGTTAAGATCAATGTTTAATTTTTCATCAACACCAGTATTGCCGGTCATTGGATTTACTTGTGGCCCAAAGCCACCAACACTTCCTTCACCTGGAAGACGATCGCCGCCAAAGTCCATTAGACCTGCTTTTGGCAGACGCAGGATCTGAATCTTACGGATAGCTTCAGCTGCGCTGACACTTTCAACGAACCTGTTCCATAAAATCTTATCTCTTGCAAGAGTAGCGTTGAGTTCCGGTCCTAGCATCAAGCTGAGGGTAAACCCATCGCCATGCTCAGTAACTTCAGGATCTGCTTCATATCCCTCAAACTGTGACATGATAGAACGAATCACGCCTTCACGGTTGTCTTTTGTCACATACGGGCTAAAGACACAGCGGAAATTCTTCCTTTGTTGTTGAGGATTTTTATCCATATACTACATATGCGGATACTTAAGCTTTTTAAACCGTTCTACGCCCATGCCCTCGTATCTACGGCACAAAGAATCAAGAGAGATCTGCTGAATGTCGTAGCTGCCGTTTTGTACACCGTGCTTCACAACAATACCTCGAAAGTGTGCGTTGCCTTGTGGCCCCTTGTAATCTTCGTCGTGCAAATAGCATGCACCAGCTACAAGGCCGTGCTGTGAGTAAGGTTCATTGCTATCGTTGACGTATCTCATACCGTAAAGGAATGTTTGCTGATGACCCATTGTAAATGAGTGACCAATGGTCTTGAGACGTGTATCAATGTTACCACCGTAAGGTACACCCGTCATGTGATTATAAAAAAAATGGCTGTAAGCCACTCCATCCAACCACAAAATTTTCTTAAACGGGCTTACTCTCCATCCGCTTCTTGCGTAATCAAGATCGTCAGTGCTAAACAACCCGTCAATTTGAGCATCCATTTCTGTTGCTCTGTTGATGCGATCTTCGTGATTACCAAGGAGTATGTGACGCTCTGGATTCCATATAGCGTGCTTGCTCTTGCGCTTGTTATCGTTATAATCGTATAACGGTTGGTTGAGGATGCGCCAGTGTTCGTTTGCAGCTTCAATGTCTGCTTTGACACGTCGACCCTCCATGCTCTTCTTGCCCTTGTCGTACATTGAAAGGGCTGGCATGTCAGCATGGTCACCAAGGTGAATAATCTTTACATCTTGGTTGTGGAATTCTTCCACAATATAGTTACCAATCCAAGTAAGGTGGTCGGTGGGGACTCCGTCTTTGGCTTGAGTATCAGGAATTACAATGTGTGTTGCTGGATCTTTTTCAGCCAGTTGTTTCGTCACAGTTGTCCTATTCGTTGTTGTCATCCGCGTCGAGGTCCAACAAAGTTCGAGATTTCTCGTCTTCTTTTGTACCGAGCAAACCACGAACGTCACCAGTTGTAACAATTGGTGCTGTCGGGCTGTCAGTCAAAACGTGGGCGCTCTTCTTCGGTTGTGTGCTGTACCTAATCATTATTACACCTTTGCTTATGGTTGTCAAACTTTAAAGTTAAAGTATATTGCAAATTCTTTAACGCTTTATTACGGTCCTTAGATAACGTATTTTTCCACACGTTATTGTTAGAGGGCCGTATCATAATTTGTCCCTCATGTCTGCTGGCATTAGACATGAGGAAGCTCTCGTATGCAACTGGACATTTGTTGCATTTAATTGTTTCTATTAATTCATATTCCAATTCAATGTAAAAATCGTTATTACGACGATTTAAACTGATTCCATCTGGTAGTTCTATAAAATCGCTCATTGTGTTTTATAAGCTAGAATTCCCAGATCCTTTAGATAGGAATCTGTTGTAACGTTTGTCAATTGCGACAAACGGTTTAATGAACTAAGAAGAATACCAGTAAGTGCGCTGAACAGCTCGATTGGGTCACTATCAAGTACCATTTCGTACGCGAGATCTTCTTGCTCGCTAAGAATAGCTGTGAGAATGGCAACGACATTGCCGATGTTAATAGAAACGTTATCCATTATTTAATAGAAGATTTTAAGAACCAATCCCACTTCTGATGCATGTCAATGCGCTCAGCAAGGAAGTTGGCGATGCCCTGTTGGTTGGATTTGTTTGCTAAATCAAATGTCGTCATTAAAGTAGTAATGAGCTTAGAGTTTAGCTGAACTAACTCATATGTCAAGCTTCTTGCTTCGACGCTTCCTTCTTCAACCTCTTGCAAGCTGGCAATGCCAACGAGGTTGCTCATGCTGTACTTTACACGACCACCAAGTTTGCGGATATTTTCTGCAATAGGGTCAATGCTTTCGTATACATCACTCACTATTTCATCAAATAGCTTGTGGTATTCGTAAAAATCTAATCCAACAACATTCCAGTGGAATTCGTGAACCGTGTGATAAAACAATGCGACATCAGCCAACAATTTTTGTAATTCTGTGGCAAGAGGCGGTGTTTTGGGCTTTTCAATGGTGTCGTCTTCTACGGCACCTACAACCCTAAAACCATTCCAGATTTTATCCATTGTTACAACCAGTTAAGGTTATCCCCAAATGATTGATCAATATTTTGCTCTTTCAAGCTGGAAGCAACCTTGTTGATTCTAGCAGACTTGATGGCATGGAAGGCGCTACCTTCCTTCTTTGCTCTGCGGCAGATTTCTACATTGTCGACAAAATTGTCAATAATAGCAGCGCGCTTCTCAACATCTAGGATTGGCAGTGTCTTACGCTCTACATAGTAAACAGCGGCTTCACGAGTATTAAGGTGGCTGTCAAGAAGGTGGTGGCTCTGGTCTTCTACCCACACCTCAGCACCAGCAGTAACAAAGTTGATCCAGTCTGCGTATTCGTATTCGCTGTTTAGAGAAGCAGCGGTACGGTACAGGAGGCTTCCGTCATCTTCGCCAATGTCAAAAGTGCCTGCGCTGCTCAAACGGTATTCCTTGGCAATTGTGCCACCAGGAAGGTTGTTGAGGTATTGTTCGGTGTCAAAGTCTACATACTCTGAAGCAATCTTTTCCAAAGTTTCCTTTTCAGCACCAAGCTCAGTAATGATGTTTGCGTAACGCTCGAGATCCGTCGTGTTAACGTTTGGCTGGCTAGCGGCAGTCCTTGTAGTGTCAAGGATGTCCTGCAATCTGTCTAGTCTTGCGAGGATACTCTCTGAGGAACCATTAAACCAGCGTGTATCTGCGGCAGCATTTTTAGCTTTGCTTTCAATATCTTCAATTGGTGATTGACCACCACCGCCTTGACCACCACCAGGAGCTGCTGGAGTAGGAGTAGGAGCTCCTGGAGTAGGACGAGCTGGAGTATTAATAGGAGCTGCTGGAGTAGGAGTAGGAGCTGCTGGAGTAGGACGAGCTGGAGTAAGAATAGGAGATCCTGGAGGAGGCGTTGGATCTTTTGGCATTCTATAAATTGGTGATTGACCACCACCGCCTTGACCACCACCAGGAGCTGCTGGAGTAAGAATAGGAGATCCTGGAGGAGGCGTTGGATCTTTTGGCATTCTATAAATTGGTGATTGACCACCACCGCCTTGACCACCACCAGTACCTGATGGAGTAGGAGTAGAAGAAGCTTTGTAGTTCATATTAGGATCTTTCTGTTTTCCTGTTTACTAGTGCAACTTGTGCGCTAGTTTAAATTTTCCAGATCGTTAATTAATTCCACGAGTCTAGGAGTAACGCTAGCGGTGGTACCGCTGTTCAATGGATTAGGGCCATTAAGGTTGCCAGGTTGAATGCCACCAGGAGCTGCTGGTACTTCACCGTTCATACCGGTGCCACCAACACCCATTGGGCTCTTACCTGGTTGCATTATCGGTGGCATAGGATTAGGTTGAGCACCAGGAGCCATTGGGTTATTAGCAGTAGAGGGAGGAGACATAGTTGCAGGCCCACCAGTAAAGTAACCTGTAGCAAGTTTTGCGGCAACTCTAGCGGCACCCTTAGAACGTCTGTGAGCTTGTACAGAAGCTCTTGCGTGTTCTCTGGCTTCTGCTTCATCTTTTTCGTTGCCAGGTTCCCAGGTCCAGCAACGAGCTTTCTTACCAGGACCTTTTACACCGGAAACACCGTTTGCATCCTTGCAAGGCTCAGTACCATCATCGCCATCGTTAGCAAATTTAAAACCGAAGGTTGCACTTTCTACAATTTGTCGGCATGACGAGCAGTATGCTTCTTTGCCCATAGCACTCATTTTTACAACAAGCAAACCACTGTTACATATTGTACAAATTTCCATTGTTATACCTCAAAGAATTTTTCAATTACGTCATTTGGAAAAATAGAAGCTAATCTAGCGTTAGCAGTAACGTGTCCAATGCCATCTGTAAGCTCAAGTGGACCGCGGTCATAATCCATTGGACGCATTTCGTGGTGATATGTGTCCTTGTTGAGATCGTGCTTGTTTGGGATACCCATGCTTTGAAGAGGAGTCTTGTTGTAGAACTTGTACTGCTCGTAACCATTGTAGTAATCGTCACTCAACAATGCAAGGTCTTCATCAAGCGGCTTACCAGCTTGTGCATCGTTGTAACCACGGTAGTACAGCTCACTGTCGCTGGACTTCTTCTGGAAAGACTGCATTGCCATTTCTGCAAAGCTGAGTCTGCTTTCTTGCTTAACAATATCAGTTTTACGCACTTCGTCTGCTACGGTTGGACCTTCTACGTGAGAGAGTGCAAGATCTGCACCAGAGAAATCGCGATCACCGCTACCGTGATCGTCGTTGGGACGGTTGCAACCACAAGTTGTGCATGCGGTGCGCTTTAAGCTAGCAGGTACGTAGTAACCTTCGCAGTGATTGCAGAAAGGCTGCCCGTTTTCCATAATGTATGCGATTCGTGCGTTCATATTGCTTCCTAATGCTCCGTTAATCAATGGTGACAAAGAACCTGGGCTAACACTGCTAAGGCCTTCGTTGCTTACAATGCCTGGTTCTTTTTCTAGATCTGTGTGAAAATTTCCTGTTGGTGCTGTAATACCAGTTGAATTTTCATCTTGGTTGCCGATGTCGGCTCTTCTGACGAACCCAACGTGTCCCACAGCAGATGTTCCTGGGATACCAAAACCATGCTCGTGATCCTCGATGGCTTCTAATGAATCATCGTTTTCGTAAGCACCAGCACTGGTATCTGCGTATCTCATTAACTATAGCGCCCTAAGAACAGTTTTACTTATTCCCAAGATGTCTTGGGCATCTCACGTTCGCCGTGATTAGTTTCCATGGCCCAATTATCGTGGTCTTCGATCTTTTCTTGTGGTGATTCCATTGAAGGATTCCATTTGCGACCTTGACCTGGTTCCCAGTGATCGTTGCAACCTTGACCAGGTGCACAGATAGGTTGACCATGGAATGAACCTGAGCAGTTGGGGTTACCACAGCTGCAGCAGCAATCACCGGTTGGGTTAGTGGCAGAACGAGCAACATTGGTTGCACAACCATTGCCGGGAACACAGTGTGGCATTCCCTCAAATTTTCCAGCGGTAGGTTCGCCACAGCCGCAAAGATTTTCAAGGATAAGCTCCAACATGCGTGACATGTTGTTTACTTCGCTAAGAATTTGCGTTTCAGTGTTAGCCTTCTTAGATGCACCTACAAGCATTGGTGCAACTCGAACAGGTTGACCACCACCGGTTCCACCACCGTATGGGCCTTGTGTTGGAACAGACCCAGGGCTACCGCCAGGACCACTACCCTTTGACAATTCACTGCCAGCTGCAGAAGATGCTCCGGGTGCAAGTGCTTTAATGGCTTTTTGCTGGTTTGGTGAAAATCTATTCCATTGATCAGAAGCAAATCCCTTTGCTCTTTGCCACAGACTGCTTCCGCCAGAAGATCCTCCACCAGCACCAGCTTCTCCGGTATTGATAGGAGGAGCTTCACCAGGACCATAAATTTGATCTGGTTTGATAGCATTTGAACCAGTTTCGCTACCAATTGTGCTTTCAGCTCCAGCGGCAGCATCGGCTGTAGCAGTTGCAGCAGTGTCAGCAACAGCTCCACCAACTGCTGCGGTGTCTAATGCACCAGCACCAGCTCCAGCAAGTGCTTCAGCTCCAAGAACCTCAGGAATAGCTAAAAGAGGACCGGCAGTAACAATCATACTAGCAGTAACCATGCGGTACTCATTCTCAGCAATCTTCTTGCCAATGTCTGATTGATATACCTGATTATCTGTAAGAATGTATGGTGTCATAGGCACAACGCTGTGTGCCTTACGCACCATCTCGGTAGCAATGCCATTTTGACGGTAATCTGGCTCTACAAATACACCATCCATGACATAGTTGCCATCATGACGCTTTTCTGCAGTCAAGTAGCCTATTCTTTCATCATTATGCATGGCTTCAACAAGTAAACCATCAAACAAACCACCGGTCTTGTAACGCATGGTGCCAGTATTAGCAAAAATACGAATCTCTGACCGCTGATCTTCAAGCAGTTCGCTCATTCTCTTAGGAATTGTCATGTTAGTTTCTCCAAGTCTGCGAGAAGATCATCGAGGCGCATATCTCCGTAGACACCTTTTTCAACAATCTCTGGGGTAATTAAGGCCCAAGACTCTTGCATGTAAGAACTGAGCCATTCCCACGTTACTTGTTGCACTTTACCCCATGTTATACATTGGGCATATTGCTCGTCGTATCCAACAAGGATGACACAGTGACCACCTTCGATCTGATTGTCGGCTGGAGTGTGCGTCAATTCCCATGGTTCATTGTTGATGAACTGTTGTTGAAAAGTAACCGGCAATTGAACACCAATATACGCTAAACCGTAGCTAGCAATGACACTTCTAAGCTCATCTTGGTCAGCATGGTCAGTAGGAGCAAATGCTGACAGCTTTTTGCCAAACAATTCGTTGTTTTTCCAAAAATTGAGCAGATCTGCTTCTACCGCTCCGACATCTTTTCCTCCAGTATAAGAAAGGTACGCGTTCTCCACATCGGTGTCGGAGGGGAAGGTTTCTGTAACACCCAAAAGAGTAGCGTGAGCCATTCTGGCGTGAACAATGCCAGCAAAAGTGCAATCCCCATATTTATCATTTCCTAACATTCCCCAATCGTTTATTTGAGGAACATCTACCTTGTTTGGGGCTGCAGGAAGAGGATTGTGCTGATAAAAAGCGAGTGCGTGAAGCCCCGCGGGTCTTTTGGGATCTAATTTACCTAATTTACCAATAATGCGGTCTGTCATTGTTGTGCCTCTCTCTGTGCTTTTGAATGTAAGTCTCCAAGCTCATACCACATTCTTGTGTGTGAGTAATAAGATTTGTGTTTGTTTTGTGCCATCCAACGCGCTTCATCAGAATTCTTATAACAAGCTTGTCTAAGCTCTTCGTGATTGTCAACACCATGATCTTTTGCAGCCATGGAGTATCTAGCAATCCATTGGTGTGGAGCCGCACTAGCGTTTGGGAAATATGTGTCGGCGTTCTTTTTAATCTTGCCAAGCAGTGTTGAGATGTCATCTCCCTTTGCCATTGCGTAGCGTTCCGACCAACTCATGGCTACACCAATTCTTTAACTGGTTTAGGCCCTTCGAGAGAAACATCTTTGTATGGGTTTCTGTCGTTGATAAGCTCTCCAACAGTTTGACCATCCTGAAGGGCACGACTAACTTCATTCTCCGGAATGTATTGCAAGCTAGACAGCAATTGCGCTGCTTCTTTGTGATCGGCGCCCATTTCTCTCATAGACGTATATTTACTGATTGGATACGTAAAGTGGCTGCCATGATTTCTCAGCGGGTGAAAACCGTTGCTGTGCCATGCAGAAAGCAATTCTTGTGGTTTTACGCCAGCAAGATATGCTTTTGCAATTTGTAGCGGCTTGATTGCTTCCAAACGTAGAGGAGTAAACCCTTGGCTAGGGACCATCCCCTTTTCACCTTTGTTTTCTTCCCACGGATCGTATTCAAATTTATCGTGTACTGCGCCACCCACCAATGTTTCGCCAAGATTGACGCCCATAAGCTGATCACCATATTCTGGGTAAAGCTGATTACCAAGACCTTCTTGTTGGATCATGTGCGGGCGCAAACTCTTCTGGTGGCAATATGTAAGATATTCGTGTGGTACGCCCTTTTTAATTGCTGCCTTGTATTGATCAAGGTCCATACCAGCTGCGTATGCTTCGGCAAGACCATCCATTGCGCCTGGTTCCATGTCTTGGTGCAATGACGGATTAAATTCCTTGTGACGCTTTTCAAACTCATTAATCAAACTTTGTTGATCAATTTCACCTGTTCCTAAGTGATAACCGACCTTAAACGGCAAAGCGGGGTGGTGTTCTCTGTCCATACCGTTGGCACGGTACGTTTCCATCTCTTGTTCATGTTCTGCTTGAGATCTGTAAATATCTACCGCGTTGTCACTTACCGGCAACACTAGCTGTGTGACAGGAGTTCCACTAGCAAGGAACTTAGACGCTGGCGCAACTTCTCCGGCAATTTCTTCCTCGGTGATACCATGCTGTTCCATCAACTGATCGTGAAAGTCAGCAATCTTACGCAGCTCTTCTCTGTCAAGCGTTGGATTTTCATCGTACATATCCATGTCTTCACGGAGAGCGCGTACGTGTTCAATAGCTTGTTCTTTGTTAATGCCACCTGATTTAAAAATTTGTCTCATTAATAAACATCCATTGTGTCATCAGTGTTGTCATCGTTAGAACCAGCTGGGTTGGGCAATGCATCATGTGGCAGCATGCCGGTTTCAGGATCAAGACCTTCTGGCGTCAAACCTTTAAGTCTGTTCTTAGCATGTTGAATTTTTTCTTTAGCGTATAAACCAGCTAAGCCTGGGAGTGTTTTTAAACTTTCAAGACTATCTTTTGCGTGCTGACGTTTGTCTGGGTTTGTTGCGATGTCTGCTGCTTTAGATACATCGCTTGCCATAGTTTTTGGACCTTCTGGCCAAATTGTTTTATATAGATCATGAACAATGACACCAGCATTTGCTTCTTTGGTGTATCTTTTGTTCCAGTTGCTCATTGTATTAATCCTCGTACGTATTTTTCAGCTTCAAAGTCAGAAGCCGCAGCCACATGAACACCCCCGTGGCCCCTGTGATGAAAAAGGCACAACCATTCCAAGTTTTTTGCGCTCTCTACCCACTCGCCTACGGCTTCTGGGTCCGAAATGCCGGGATAATCCTTTTCTAGCCACTTGAGGTCGACTCCGTTCTGTAGAGAGAACTCTACATGCGCGTGATGAAGCTCCAACGGGTGTTCCAGATCGCACTCACTGAAATCATTGCGGTGTAAACCGACAGAACACTGGGCAGCATCCTTTGTTTGTTGCCGAAAGTGGTTAAAATCTACGTAATGAGGGTCATTTTCCCGCTCAGGGTGAGCCGGATAGTGAACCGTGTAGTGATGAGTGACGTTCTGGTCGTGTTCTTCGACTGTCATAGCAATTATTCACTTACTAGAGCAGTTTCTTTGCTCACATAACTGCTAGCTATGCTTAAATCCGGAGATTTGTAAACGTAACTACTGCATTTGCAATTTTCTTTATTACATTTGCGTACATTATTGTAGTATTGTTGTGTTTCACATCCAATACATTTGCAATTGTTACTCACGAGATTGTCCTTTATATTTATATAAGAGATTTTTTTGGCTGTCAAGTCTTTTTTCTCAGATTTTTAATAATCTTCGTCCTGCTGGTTGTAATAATCAGGATCTTTTTCCATTTGAGCAAGAATAGCATCGTTATCCATGTTAAATTGAGGAGAAAAATCCTCTTGGAAGGCCGGTTGGCCTACCAATTTACGTTTATCTTTTCTATCTTGGTGATTTTCTTTCAATTTGCTGATAAAATCAAAGCGTTTTCTACTTCTCAGAAATGAAACGTTGACATTCCGCTTTGCAACGTTACCAAGATCGGCATAATTTTTGCCAATTCCTGGCAAATCTTGAGGATAAGCAGAAAAATACGCTGCTCTAAGCTCTGGATCTGAGCCGCTAGCAGCGTAAGTTCTCCACTGATCATCTTCAACGTGGTTCAAAGGGTTCTGGTGCTGATCAAAAATGTGGTGTTCATCCAAGGTTTGCGACGTTTGAATGGTAGAAAGCTGATCCCAGATGGCCTTAGCGGCTCTTACGCTGGCGCAACCAGGGCATTTTGTGGTCCCGTCGCAGTCTCCATGGTGCAATCTTCCAATATCTAACGCAACGTTGTTCTGAGGGTTGACAATATCTTTGATTGTACCGTCCATAACGACGTGATTTGGGTCTTCTTCGGGCTGATTTGGCATAATCCCGACATATTCTTCTGGATTTTCGTCTTTTGGATCAAATTCTTTTCTCTTTGTTCCGTTATACAGCCAGTGAACACCTTGCTGAATTTCAAATAGATTCTCAGGTGTTGCTTCTGAACTCTCTACAAGCCTTCTCATGCCCATTGCGGCAGTGGTCATGGCCTCGCAAACTCTAGAATAAGCAGATCCATACTTGTGTTCACCTGTTCTCTTGTCAATTGCATAACGTCCAGGGTAAACTGGGTCGCCATCGTCGTCAACACCGATCTGAATACCTTTTGCAACGGGTTGACCCTTACCAATACCTGGGCGTGCAAGCAGGTCCATCATCGTCAATTGTTCGCTGTGGTGCCCTCGAACCCGGACTGGCAAGCAAGCAATTTGTGCCATCGTAACCGGGTGACCAACTTTGCAGGTTCCATAGTGAGGGTGGTTGTTGCAGCCATCTTCTTCGTAGTGAATTTTGTTGTCTGCACGGCTAAAAGTAAGGCCAAGGGCTTCTACAGTCCTGCGAGGAATATCAGAAATGACCTTGGCTTTTGTTCTGCCTCCGCATTCTCTGTTACGGCACTTGCGAGCAATGCTGCCATCTTCGTTGCGCAAATATTCTTGCGTACCACCTTCTTGCTTAGGACCCATGATTGGTTCTTCCTGGCAACCGTAGAGATAGTGTTCGATCAACCTCTGAATAGCCTCTGGACGAACGTTGGTGTGTGGGTCTGTACCAAGCTGTGACCATCCAACCTGGGGACTGCCATTAGGCGCGAAGTAACGCACTATGCCACGGGCTTTTCTTTTGTTTGATTTAGCATTGAATACAAAGCTAGATACTCTTCTACTATTGAAGGTTGTCATTTTCTTCCTTAGAAAGAATGCTCATTATGTTGCGTGCAGAATGGCCAATACGTTTTGCAAGTGGCAAAAATTGTACAAAATAATTTTTCTGATCATCTAAGCATTCCCTGCACAATCTTTTTCTTGATGCGTTTGGCTTATCAGATTTTTCAGCAAACGTTGTTTTATTAATACAACCACAACGCGAACACGGTTGTCTTGATCTTATGTACAAATCGTACTTTTCTTCTCTTGTTAAACCCTTTTTACCTCTACTATTCTTTTCAGGGTCAAACACAGGATTTGTTTTACTTTCTACATAGTCTATATCATATTCGCTTGTATCAAAATCCCTGCGTGGTTTGCTACCTAACGGTTCATACTCACCGTTTCCTTCGTTCTTAACAAACAAAGTGTCCTTATCACGACCTAAAAGACGTACGTAATCTTTCCATTCTGCAGTGTCATAAAGTTTTAATTCTTGTTGATCCTTTTCATTCTGTCTTATGTCACAGCCTTTTTTGTCTCTGCAAGAATTTTTGTCATCTAGTTCGTCACGGCTGTCAGCAAGTTTGCCACAAGATTCGCATTTTCTTTTTGTTTTCCACGTACGACCACTGGACGGGCTCCATGGCATACTTCCCATTTCCAATTGTTTGTCAGTAGGTGTTGGACGTTCAACGTGCTCAGCACCTTGATCAAGTGCTTCGGAATTGTGTCTCAGCAAGTGAGACATCAGCATTCTAGAGTGCATCTCTGCATGAACATCTCCTTCAAATTCACCCATCTCAGGTGCAAAGTATCCTTCACTAGGTTCATGCGTTGTTTCAAGAACAACGTTTCCATTACGATCAGAGTGTTGAGCTTTTGTTTGGAATCCAATTACTCTGTTTGGTGTTGTTTCATCGTATAGTGGCGTGATGGTTGTGCGGATTCGTTGAACACCGTCACCTCTTAAAGGGTTCTTAAGTACCCAAGAAATGTTGCTTTCGCTATAATCTTCAAATTGTTCGTCATCGCCAAACGTTCCTTCTGCAAATTCAGGAGTGGCAAATGGAGATACTTTTCTAATGTTTTTGTTACGTGTAAATGAATCGTTTTTATCTAATCTCTTCTTCATTAGTATCCCTTGTATACTCGTGGGTCTTTATCGATCATCTCTTGACGTTCATCAATGTTGTGACGGACAGCGTCACCTGAACTCAATACGTGCTTAGTGGGGGTTACAGCGGTGGCCATTGGATTGTATGCCACCTTGTTATTGCTTGAATTGTATGTCATAGTCTTCTTTCTTGACGGGGCGCGCCACATAGCTTATTTTATCGACCCCGAAAGGGGTCCGCCCGCAAGTAGTTTCCTTGAAATTGCAAGGGTTTTGTATAATACAGGATTATTCGGGCTCAGGAACAACGTGAGACTTCCAGTCGTCTTCTTCAAAAAATTCTTGTGGATTCCATTCTGCTTCATTAGTAGGCTCAGCGGGGTCAGGTCGTTGTCCCATTAGATTAGCACAGTATTTACACTTTGGGTGAGCTTTGAAGTGATCCTGGGTAATTTCGTCAATCATGCGTTGCACGGCGGTAAGGTGTTCTTTACGTCCGTGGTTCAAGAATCCTTCGTAGGTTCCCTGTAGTTGGCTAATCAATCGGAACGCGCCACTGTGATCGACTTCAGAGGGTTCCATGGGAAAGCATGTAGTGCAGTTGGGTGTGAGGATGCCGTGTTTGCACACTTGGTTACTACGCGCAAACTTAGAGTTAAACATCATTCTTCCTCATCGTCTTGTGGATCTAAATAACTGCGTTCCACATTGGTCATGACATCAGCATGTCTTGTGGTCTCATTAGCATGTTCAATTGCTTTCCATCTGGTTGCATCGTCAACGAGAGGGTTCTCAAGCAAGCTGATTGCTATCTTGTGAGCATCCGCGGCGTTTGCGTGCATGTCAGAGATGAAATAGTGGATATTTGGTTGGTCGTCACTTTGAGTGATGAACCTTGCCATCTCATCGTGATGATCAGCCATCTCGTCGTGGTAATCCACCATCTTCTTAGAGTGCTTGTGCGCGTCTTCCTTCGATACGTTCTGAAACTCTCTCGTAATGTTGCGGGTACGTTGTTTGTCGGCCCAATCCTTAAGACTGGCTTCTCTATAACGTTGATCCCAGTTCATTGGTAACGACCTGCTAACGTTGCCAGGTAGGGAGTTCAGTAATCCAGTTAGGAGATGACTCAACAGGCTCAGGCAGCATGTTGTCTGCTTTGCTAGATGCTGCCTGGGCATACTGAGTAAAACGCTTCTGTTCTGCAATGGAACGGGGCTTCGCATTACTGGGGTTAGCTACTTCGTGGCCAGCGGCCGCCGCACGGTGGTAAGAAGAGTAATTACGGTCGTGAGGATTATCTTGGACAACCTTCCGGTGACGGTCGCTTTCACTTGAGTGGTAAGCAACCAATGCATCGTGCTCTTCGGGCCGAAGCGGACGGTCATCATTTTCAGGAACATACTTTCCGCTGGCTGTACGCACCATTCTGGTCTGTGATGCTAAGAAGTCTGGAATAAACGGCATGGTGTACCTCGTAGGGATAGAAACGATCGCTACCACCTATACCAGGAAAACAGCGGTTTTACATTATTAAAAAATGGGCCGGGGGCCTCCGCCGGTTTTTTTAAACCACTCTTCCCCTCTCCAGAGTAGGGTCCCCTTTAGAGCTCTCATTGGGTTGCCGCCCGATTTTTTTAATGCCCTCCAAAACCCAGGAGTTCTGGAAATGCGAAAATTTGCCATCCCATTTTAAGCCTCAGCAACAAAAAATATCCAACAAGGAAACAGGATTATGAACTTCTGTGTGATTGAAAACAATGCACATAGGAGTGCTGGAGGATGCCATGGTCACTTGATCTATTGACTAGAGAAAGGAGGTTGAGTATGAGGCGTGGCACTGTGTATACAGGGACTCATGGGAGTTCCTCAGCAGCTGGCATTTCGAAGAATGCTCCACGGCGTTACGTTCGCGTAAAGCCGATGCTGCTCAAGCGGAAATAATCCGCAGGACCTGCCTGGTGGTGAGGTTGAGAGGTTCAATCCCTCTCAGGTCCACTCCCGCAAGGGAATAACCCAAACAACAAAGGAGAAACAATGAAGGAAGTAACAACTTTCGAAGCTGCTTTGGCTGAGTACCACGCTTTTGAGGCTGAGTACAAGGCTGTTGAGGCTGAGTACAACGCTGCTTCTGCTGAGTGCTTAGCTGCTGGTGCTAAGTGCTTAGCTGCTTTGGCTGAGTTGTAACAAACGCCGAAACCATCACGTCGGGAGACGTTGTGGTCGTCGTAGGGTGATGCCTACGGCCTGACGATGGCAGTCAGTTAACCTAACAGTCCTGAGGAGGACACTATGAAGGAAGTAACAATGACCGCTGCTGCTTGGGCTAAGCTCAAGGCTTGGGCTGAGCTCAACGCTGCTGAGGATGAGCGCGAGGCTGCTGAGTCTAAGTACTTCGCTGCTGCGGCTAAGTACGAGGATGCTGTTCAGGCTGCGTACAAGGCTGCTTTGGCTGAGCTCAAGGCTGCTTTGGATGAGCTCGACGCTGCTTGGTTTGAGGCTGAGTACGAGGCTGCTTTGGCTAAGTACGAGGCTGCTTGGGCTAAGTTCAAGGCTGCTAAGGCTGAGCAGTAGCAAACGCCGAAACCATCACGTCGTGAGACGTTGTGGTAGTGCTGGGGTGATGCCCAGTGCCTGACGATGGCAGTCAGTTAACCCAAACAAAGGAATAACAATGAGTAAGAAGAACATGCTCATCATGCTGAGCCTCAGCATGGTGGTGTCGTTTGTAGTTGCCTGTATCTCGCAGTGGTTTGCGTGGTACACCTCTCTGACCTTCGGTCAGAACGTGGCAGTCACAACTGCAATCTCAACTCTGGTCATCACTCTGGTTGCAGCGTTCTACGTTGCAGACTCAGGTGTTGAGTCAGACAGCAGTTCAGACGTGGACTACTTCGTCGATGAGGACAACCTCATCTAAGTAGTACAGCCCTGATGGTCGTAGGGTGGGTTCGACTCCCACCCAGGGCGCTCCCGTAAGGGTAACACAAACAATAAAAGGAGGTGAAACTATGAAGGAAGTAACAACTTTCGAAGCTGCTAAGGCTAAGTTCGATGTTGCTGCGGCTAAGTGCAAGGCTGCTAAGGCTGAGTACAACGCTGCTTTGGCTAAGTACAAGGCTGTTGATGCTGAGCGCGACGCTGCTTGGGCTGAGCGCGACGCTGCTCAGGCTAAGTACGACGCTGCTAAGCGTGAGTTCTGGGCTGCTGCTGAGGCTGAGCGCGAGGCTGCTAAGGCTGAGGTCAAGGTTGCTTGGGCTAAGTTCGAGGCTGCTGAGGCTGAGCAGTAAGTATGGTCCGCTCATAGTCAGTTGGGACGATGTTCAGGGTTCGAATCCCTGTATGAGCACTCCCGAAAGGGAAACCCAAATAACAAAGGAGATAGCAATGGCGTACCGTCCATGTGGCTACACCAATTGTCCAAACATGGGTGAGATCATCCGTAGCCAGTTCGCTGGCACACGTGATGAGTTCGTCTGTGCCGACCACTACTTCCAGGCTGTGCCTGTGAAGAAGGCAGCCGACAATGACTGAAGACGGTGTGTACTTCAGTTGGCATCGGCTATGGAACTTCCAAGCTCCATGGTCAGCAGTCTACTGTGACCGCACAGTAGGCAGGGCTTGGACTAAGCGTACAGCCCGCAAGTTGCTCAGTCAGGCTGAGCACTCGAATTAATGCAGTAGGGGTATGAGCTCCACCCCACCCAACGGGCTCAATTAACCCAAACAAAGAAAGAAGGCATTATGCCAGCACCGAAGACCAAGAACCTGCGCAAGAGCGACAAGGAAGCAATGAAGAAGCGCACTGCTTCCAACAAGCTCCGCAAGCAGAAGACTCTTGAGGCGCACATTCTTCGCAACAAGAAGAAGCGCGGCGAGGTTCAGTAGTAACTGAGGTGGTCCTCAGTGCAGTAAAGCAGTACAGGGTGGGTAGGGTTCGATTCCCTGCCCATCCACCACGTCGTGAGACGTTAACCTAACCCAAACAAGAAAGGAAATACCATGAAGAGTGGTACCTTTGTCCCAGCCAACTTCACCATCGGTGAGAAGGCATCCGTACGCTTCGAGGGAGGAAAGATGGTGCGTCCTGACATCATCGTCAACGTCTTCCGCAACGAAGCCGAACAGCGTCAAGTCGCTTTCAAGCTTGGCTTCCAGGTCAAGTCCAACAAGCGTAACCGCTAAGGGGTAGGGACAACCCCAGCTCCGGACATGTGTCGAAGTTAGGTAGCTCATAACTACCTCGGAGCACGATGCTTTACACGCATCATGTAGTAACAGGCGGGAAGTCTGGAGTCTCGCTCCTGCGCAGAAATACCGCAACCAGACAACAGGAAGTTCATCCTGGGCAGATTGCCAAAACGAACACTAACCCAAAAGGAGGTAGCCATGTCGGCTACTTACAACAACGACGTTACCGTCGTGATCATGTCCAACGCTGAGGCTGAGCTCGAGCTTGCCAACGCGTCGTTCACCGGGACCAAGTCCTCGGGCGTCTTCCTCCAGGAAGAGCTCATCGACTCCGTCCAGGTTCTCGCACTCGGAGGCTTCGACCTCGAGCGCGTGATCGGCTCCGGCATCGCTGCTGCTAAGGCTGTGGGATACTCTAAGGGTATCTACGACGCCTACACGCAGTCACAGCGTGCCTACGGCAAGAAGCTCAGCGAGTCCATCGCTGCGCTCACGCCTGCGACCGTGATCACGAAGTCACTGACCTACACTGGCAGCTACCGCAAGGGTCGTTACCAGATCGAGATCACCTCTGATCTGATGACTGACTCTGACGGACGCAAGTTCTTCGAGGTCTCCGTCCGTGACGAGTTCATCACCTCTGGTGTTGTGACCGCATGGAAGGACTCCCAGAAGACTGGTGGTGTGCGCATTGCTCGCGAGCTCTTCGTGCACGACCTCGACAAGGGTCAGTTCTACTTCCTTGACGGTAACAAGAAGGAAGGTGTCTACCTCGGTCACACCTCAGTGTACAACTACGTGCTGAACCTGATCCAGTCATCAGGTATCATCCGTGCGTTCACTGCAGTTCTGAACGAGATTCCCCAGTCCGAGCACCGCAGCATCGCTCGCTCTGGCCTGGACACCCCTCAGGCTCAGTTCCTCAACGTTGTCAAGCGCATGAAGGCTAACATCAAGCCTCTGGTCGCTGACAGCAAGAAGGCTGCAGCTAAGGCTACTACTAAGTAGTTCCTCGTTGTAAGGGATTGATAGTACCCCTCTAATTACTATCACCCCCAGACATGTGTCGATGTTCTTGGGCTCATAGCCTAGGTGGGGGACCATGCCGGGAGGCATCAATGCAATACCCTAACCCAAATAAAAAAGAAAGAAGGAATACACCATGAACAAAGAAGTGTTTTCTGTCATGTACCGGAAGAAGAAGTGGTTCCGCCTAGGGCCACTTAATTTCCTCCCCGTACGGTTCTTCGATTACAAGGATGCAATAGCACACTTGTCAAAAGAAGAGGGAATCAACCCCGCTGAATGGTTGGTAAACAACAATTGCCTCTCATTCAAGTCTCGCAAGGGTATCTGGACGATCATCTCAGACGAATACCTGTGGGACATGTCGGTGGCCTGATGACAGATGTCACAATTGTTTCACGTGAAACATATATATCGATCCGATATATAATCTGATTTGCATTAGGTATTAGGCTATAATAGTCTAATTGTTTCACGTGAAACATTCATAGGGTGCATGGGGCATTCCAATAGGTTAACGGGTACGTTAAAGTGGGGCTTCTATGAAGCCTGGGCGCTGAACCCACATGACCATAAACGCATCTCGTCTAGACTATACTAAGTATTAAGTTTGTCTAGGCTACGGCTTACTCCGAGCTTTAAGGGGTGTGTGCTGATCCGTTAACCTATTGGGGTGTCCCATGCATCTCTATGTAGATAGCTTATAAAAAGCTTGCATGTGTTTAGACACACGCATCCCATTATAACTATAGATTTATCTACAGTTGTATGGTGAGTGCATTTCCTATCCATTGTAGATTGCTTAATCATCACTCGTGTAGTGGTGATTAAGGGATAAACAATGGAGCCTAATCCCACTCCAACCTAACCCAAAGGAGACCATTGTGTCTACTATTAATAATCAAACAACTAGTGCTCAGATCATCGATCGCATGAATGAGGTACAGGTTGAGCTTGCTCAAGTAACAAATAAGTTAAAGAGCGCTCTCTCCTACGAGAGTGAGCTCGAGAGTGAGCTGTTGCAGTCCAACCCGCGCTACGCAGAGTTGGCAAAGCTCGTCGATGAGTACTTAGAATCACCTGCGTACCTGGAACACCGGAAGGTTGCTGGTGAGATGAATGACATTGTGTTCTCGTCATTGCGTGAGGAGACTGATGAGGGAGAGGGAGTTTCGTTCTTTGACAAGCGCAATGCGTTGATCGACGAGTTCACAGCATTGAAAGTCTCAGTCCCCGAGGTTGCCGCCGCTTCTCAGAAGTACGTTGAAGATGTGCGTGCTGCTCTTAGCGAGTACAACAAGTCACTCGCTTCGTTGTTCAGCTCATACTCTTGGTTCAACGAGGCTCCTATGCCATTGTCAGACGGTTCATTTGACATGTTCCTTTCGGCAGAAGAGAAGGGAATCTACTATGACCTCGATGGCTGTGATGGTTGCGAGGAATGCACCATCGTAGAACAAGAGTAACTAGTTGCTCAGGACCAGATGGAAGGTGTTGCGCGGGTTCGATTCCCGCCTGGTCCACCACGTCGAGAGACGTTAAATTAACCCAAAAGAAAGAAGGAATATGTCAGTAACAATACAACAGCACAATGTTTGTTACCACTACCACCTCCCCATGGCACAGTACGAGGTACTGTCTCCCGTGGCTCGAGAACTGGTTGGGGTGCATCAACACTTGGCTGGCATTGAATACAATGACTTGTATCTCGTATCTCAGATCGAGAGTGAGCCCAATGGGATGTGGCGTTTGCTTTCTACCACTCCCTTCCGCTCGCTCGACGAGATGAAATACGAGTTCAAGTACGACAAAGGTCGCCTACTTAGTTTCTTTCGACAAGAGGTTGAGTCTGGTGATCTTGTTGCAGTCAATCGTTGTTCGCCTGTCCGCATCGAACGTACGTTCGCTCACATCATGTTCAACCAAAAAGTTGGCATGTATCTACCCGAACGTGATGGGATGGTGAAGTGATGACAACAGTTATCACCATTGCTTGCGATGTATTGATGCTTCTTAATCTTCTGTACTTGATTATTGCTACAAAGAAGATAAAGAAACGCAATCAGTACAAGCTTACGTGTATGAAATCAACTACTGAGATGAATGTCTCTGACTTTATCTACGTAGATGATGACGGTAACTACAAGCACAAGGACGTTGAGCCTTGGGTAGTAGAAGAGTGCTAATGTAACAGGTTACCCCAGCCAGTCGGTGGTGAGGTAAGATGGTTCGACTCCATCTTGGGGTGCTCCCGAAAGGGAAAATGCAGTACAACCTAAAGTTAGGAGGCAAGGTACCATGAGTACACTGCGCAAGCTAGCAATTTGCGCCGCCTTCGTTGCAACAGCAACAGTGATTGTACCAGTGAGTGTGGATGTTAATCATGGGCAGCCCCATGTGCGACACTCTATGCATGCTACTGTCACTAAGCTGTCATATCCTGTGGCTATCATACCACGTACGGATTTGACAGCTTGGACTGACAGTCAGCCACTGGCTACAAAACCTGTGTTGCATACGAGGGTGGTGAGGTTGCCAAGCACGTCAGCCACAACATGGCCTGATGCTACTGATCCAATGTCCCAGCTACCTCGTGATGTGCAGGCAAAGTTTGCTTGTATCCGGTATCACGAGAGCAGGGACCACTTGCACTCACTCGAACCAACGAGTGGGGCAGCAGGTTGGTATCAGTTCACCCCATACATATGGTGGTATGCAACTACACAACTTCCGGGATTGCCATCATCAGCTCTGCAAGCAACTGGTGATCAGCAGTCTCGTGTAGCTGCGTGGTATTACAAGCGCAACAACGGCTTCTACCCCGAATGGGCAGCAGACGACAGCGTTTGTAACCTGTAGTAAGCAGGGTCGGGGGGTCTTCGGACCCCTCGACTGCTGCGAGAGATATCCAAGTCGGACGACAGCCTTGGGTATCTCTCGGGGCAGGAAGTTCCTGTACCTGTAGTAAGCAGTACATAACCCAAACAAGAAAGGCATTATCATGCAAGAAAACAAGAAGATGAGCGAGATGATCCGCGAGATGGAAAACGTCACCATCAAGCAGCTGTTCGAAAGCGTTGCAAAGCGCGAACCAACAGCCAGCGAACTGGCAGACGTCATCGAGATCGTGGAGGAACTCGTCAATCCTTCAACTCCTCTGGAGTCAGCTATTCTCAAGCTGGAGTCTGCTGTTGAGACTCAGCTTGGTATCAAGCCTGTACGCAAAACTAAGCCTAGTGCTAAGCGTCGCGTTGAAGGATACATCAACTGGAGCCACTACAAGGACTGGCTCGACATGCTCTTGGACGGAACACCTCGTGTTCTTACGTTCACAGAGATCAACCAGATTGTGCCTAACTGGCGCAATATCCGTCGTCCAAGCTTGCGCAACCGCTTCCGTGTTGAAGCGGAAGCTCGTGGCTACTCTTCAGTGTCTGTCAAGTTTGACGACCAGAAGCGTGTCATCAAGCTTCAGGCTCTGAAGTAAGCAACACATTCTGACTAACTTAGCTTAGTCAGGTGGAGTAAGTGGATTCACAAGTGGGAACTTGCGATGGGGGTTCGACTCCCCCATACTCCGCGATGCATTACACGCATCATGCAATAACAGGCGATCCGTCAGTGTCGCACCTGAGTCATCGTGACAAAATACTTAGCTGACATAACCCAAAACAACAAGAAAGAAGGAAACAACAATGAGTGAAGCTACCTACGCAGGCATGCCCATTCCACAGTGCTACCAGGACCTGGCTGACGTTATCGCAGCTGGTACTGACCGTGTAATTCTTTACGGTCGTCCCGGTACCGGCAAGACCTACTCCGGCCTCACGGTCGGTGTCGGCGCTGCAGGTTCCGAGCGTCTCATCTGCACTGAGGACATGACCTCAGCTGACGTATCGGGTGCGTTTATGCCCAACGTTAGCGGTGGATTTGAGTTCCTCCCAGGTTCTGCTCTGCGTGCATGGAACACTGGCGGTCGTCTTGTCATTGACGAGATCGACAAGGCTGGTGGTGACGTGTTCGCTCAGCTCCTGGCGTTTACGGACACTGTTGACTCGGCATCATTCACGCGTCCAGACACTGGCGAAGTCATTCGTCCAGCCGCTGGATTCTCCGTGGTGATGACGTCCAACATCGAGGACCCAAACGAGTTGCCAACGGCCCTGAAGGACCGCTTCCCTGTTGCAATCGAGATCAACGCAGCTCACCCAGCTGCTTTGATGGCGCTTCCTGAGTCACTGCGTATGATCGCAGCTGCTCTGGTTGCTGGCCCTATGGGTCAGCGTGCGTCGTTGCGCTCGTTCTACGAGTTCAACCGTTTGCTGCAGAGCGGTCACTTCACCGTCGAGCGCGCTGCTCGCATGGTCTTCCGTCACTTGGCGGACCCGATCATCGACGCACTGCGCATTGGCACTCTTACTCCTGAGTTCGAGATCTCGCTGTAGTATGAGTGAGTTCCCCTACGAAGAAGTAGTCCCACCGTTAGCTGGTGTCATCTCCTCGTTCCGCGAGGATGTGACTACGCCTATCGACTGGCAGATCGTTCCCACCCCTGGTGAGTTCGGTGCTGGCGTCGACTTCGTGGCCGGAGTTATGGCTGTCCCCCTCACGGGGGACAGTCACTCCGACCTCGTTCGTCTTCGTGAAGCAGTCCGTGTGCGTACCGGTGTACGTAACGATGCGATCTACAAGCAGATGGCTGAGTTTTACAAGAAGAATGGCATCACTGAGTCTGTACTCCGTGCTGCTGAAGTTGCTCGTAACTCTGCTATCACTCGTAAGTTTGCTGACGTCAAGGGTATCGTTGACGAGCCCGACGGATCTGAGAAGACTGTCGGTCGTCGCTTAGCTACTGCGAACACCATGCAATCGTGGGATCAGGCTGTTGAGTATACGCTCAAGCACTTTGGCACCAAGGCATTCGACTCCTTTGCGAGCGGTGTCCGGTCTGTCAATTCTGACTGGTCCAAGCAGTTGCGTTCGCTTAGCAAGCGGCTGTCGTCGGTATTCAATGGTTCTGCCGGTAAGCTCGGTAACACTGCACCTACTGGTTACGGTGGTATCGTAGCTGAAGCTGGGTTCCAGTACTCGCTTTACGCTGCCGATGCTGTCAAGGATTACTTGTCCTCGGGCTACAAGGCTCCAGAGGACATCAAGTTCAAGATGTCAGAGGCCAACGAGAAGCGTGCACAGAACTACGGTAAGCCTGATCCACTTGATCCACGTGGCGAGTTGACGCCTGAGAATGTTGAGATTGAAGACGATCTTCCAGACGACTTCGACTTCGACGAAGAATCAGGTTTCGGCAACCTTCGCATCTGTGAGACGATGCCATTGACCGTAGAAGTTGCCGGTTACATGCATCGTAAGCGTCGTGCGATGACCTCTGGTCGTCGTATCGCTTATCCGTCTCGCATGCTTACGGACCCACAGCGTCGTGTGTTCGGTAGTAAGGTCAAGGTCAAGGGTGGTATCGTAGTCATTGACATCTCAGGTTCCATGAGCCTGAACCAGTCTGACATCGAGTCCATCGTTGAGGCAGCACCTGCTGCTGTCATCCTTGCCTACAGTGACTGCGGCGATGATCCCGATCCTAACGCTTGGCTTCTTGCTAACCGTGGTTGGCGTGTTCGTGACATTGGCAATATCGGTGGCATGAACAACGGTGTTGATGGTCCAGCTATCACCTGGGCTATTCGTCAACGTCACCGTAACGAGCCAATCATCTGGGTCACTGACGGTCAAATCACTGGCATGTCTGGCAGCGCACACTCCCAGTTAGCTCGTGACTGTGCCAAGCTGGTCAAGAAACACAAGATCATTATGATCCCTAGTGTGGCAGAAGCTGTCAAGCAGTTCAAGGCTGGTCGGTTTATCAACAAGCCTGCCGGTCGTGTTCGCGACGCTTTACTAGGCTACTTTGGCTAATAGTCACAACGTTCACTAGCATCGCATAAGCTAGAAACTCAGGGGATCTATCAAGCGGTCCCCTGAGTGCCATGCAGTACGAAGTACTGCAGTGTATCCACAAGGATACTGTAACCCAAAACAAGAAAAGAGTAAGTATGTCAGAAGAATTCAACTTCGGTGATCTTGGACTTGAACTTGACGAGGCTACTCAGTCGCGCATTGCGCACGCTGAGTTCCTTGAGAAGGTCAAGATCTGGGGTACTCACCTCGGTATGATCTGTGCTCCCTTCGCAGCTATGGCTAACGCCTTGCTGGAACAGGAAGGTAAGCAGGGTGAGGAAGTTGCCAACGTTGTTTGGCACGTTGCCACCGCAATGCCTACGGGTGTTGAGCTGCTTATTGAGCACATCAACGACTTGTACCAGTTCATGCAGTACGAAGCTGTCAAGGTACTTGGTGCACCCTTTGAGATGCACGAGAACCACAGCGAGAACTGTGATGGTACTCGTGAAACGTGCGGTCACCAGGATCACTACAAGGAAGGAGGTGAATGATGGAAGACCAACTCTCCAAGTTGCGTGACCACGTCAAAGAAATGCATCATCTTATCGATGACTGCAATGACGTAGTATCAACAAAGATTGTTGCTCACACCGTCGCTCGTTTGTTGGAATCAACAATCGATGCGTTGGGTGAGTTCATCAACCACAAGTCAACCACGAAGTAATTGGAGAGGCAAGAAGATCGGCCCTTCTAACCTATGCAAATAGGTTATGGAGAGTGCTTTTCTTTCTTGTTGTTGCATCTCGATAGCCCATCTAAATAGGTTAGTGGGCCGTATCTATACCCCGGATACAATGCAACGTATCCGATCCCGTACATGCTTCGTTGTGTGTACGGGAGCTGTTGTAACCAGCAACTACACGATATGCCATCCGACGTGGGATAGTAAATCCACAAGCAGCTCGCATACGTCCCTTGTTGCAGTTACACACTCAGCATGAGGGGAAGCTCATGTAGGATCGGAGGAACTCCTTAAACCTGTCCCCTTATAGTCACGGCCACCGACTGAAAACGTGGTAGCTGCGCTAGCTTAACTGGCGATCCCGTACATGCTTCGTTGTGTGTACGGGAGCTGTTGTTAGCTTATGATGTACCGGAATATGATCCTACGAGATTATAAGTTAACACACTCAGCATGTGGGGAAGCACATGTAGGTAACCTGTGACCTTGACAGCGGCGCCGGGGAGCGGAGAACCCATACTTGTTGGTAGGTAGGTAGAGTAACCATCGTGCAAGTGAGCGCGTGTACGGGTGAAGACGCTCAGCACCTGGGTAAGTGTTTAAACTGCCCCCTCTCTTGTGTTTGCATGTACCGCCGAGGCTATGTGATGCAAACACGGACTCAGTATGAGGGGAAGCTCATACAGGTACCCGAAGCCTTGATAGAGGAGCAGATTGGGAAGCTTACTCAGTCACTGACAGCACAGTTTAAGGCTGCAGGGTATGGGTTCCACCTTGTTTAAAACGGGCCCACTCAACCCAAACAGAAAGGTATAACCATGGAAATCCAAGGCATGACTAACGACGAACACAATGAGATTCGTATCATTGTTAAGTTGGACAGTCCTCAGGAGTTTGCTGCGTTCAATCACTACTTCGAGAAGATGATTGAACAGATGGCGAACGAATGCGACGCTACTGCTTTCAGTGTTCTTGAAGGTAAGTACATCGGCAAGAACGAGGGAACCGAAGAGGAAACCAAGGAAGCAATGAAGAAGTTTGCTGAAGAGCTTGTTCAGGAAGCCAACAAGACTAAGCCTGACAAACTCCGCATTAATTTCTTCTAGCTTAAACATTACCGCAGTACCCTAACCCAAACAGAAAGAAGAAATATGGCAAGACAAACAAGATGGCGCAAAGTGACAGGCGATTTTATCTGGCGTTGTACTATCAAACCAGATCTGTTCAATCTTGACTGCAAAATTGAAATTCATGGCGCTGTGCATTACAGCAGCGTTATGAATCGCAATGCAAGTTTGACAGTCTCACTGCCAACAAATGGCAAATACCACCCTGTGTATACACGTGAATTCTACTCAACGTGGCATGCTAAGGAATTGGTAGATGCATTACTCACTCTGGCATACAGCAAAGAAGGTGTCACCAAAGATGAAGTAGCTGAGTGGTTTATCGCTGAGTTAGAATCATTGAAGGTGCCAGAACAGCCAGAGTTAACGCCGCATGGCTCAATATCCGGACGCGTCTGGTAAGAAAGGAAACAAGTAGTATGGATTTAACAACCCAAATTATAATGTACGAGCAGGATGAGCTCAACGAGGAAGAGACTATTGGTCTATTTCAAGATCTTATCGACACTGGTATGGCCTGGAGTTTGCAAGGTCACTACGGACGTACTGCACAGCACCTCATCGAGAGTGGGTTGTGCCATGTCCGATAGCATTCCACGTGAAGAAGTGATTGATATGCTTACTCATATCAACATGCTTCTGCTCGCACATCAAGACCAGGATGCCTGGTCGTACACACACGTTCTGCTCAAGGCAATCAAGGACGGTGAGTACTAAGTAGTACGGTAGCTCTAGCCTGGTGGTGATGTATGCTGGTTCGATTCTAGCTTAGAGCACGCTTGCAACACCTGTAAGCAAATAACCCAAAAGTAAGAAAGGAAAAATAATGTCTGAAAACATTATTTGGATTGCCAGCCGTGACGGTACTGGTTGGTCTTCTAACCGCACACGAGACAAGGTGGACATTGCGTTCACCGTTCGTAAAGCTACGGACCACGAGGACCCCATGGTCATCATCCGCAAGCCCAATCGTGATGGCGACGCCAGCTCACGTGCGACTGTGGAGATTGGCCGTGTGTACTTTGAGACTGTCGAGCAAGCTAAGGAATACGTTTCTAAGATTCTTGACGATGTCAACAGTGATGCTACGATTGACATGCAGGATGCTCGTAAGCTCTTGCTGAAGTCCATGCTGGATGCATCCAAGGCCAATACTAAAGGTCGTGTGTACTACGACTACACGTATCACTCCAAGCCACAACTGGTTGTTACTCCGGTTGATCACAAGCTGGAGTCTTGGATGAACGTCGGTTCTGACATCTCTGAAGCTGTTGCTATCCTTGAAGAGTCAGCTGCCCCAACGGTAGAGCCAATCTCTGCCGAAGAGGTCACAGAAATCTTCAACAAGGTAATCAGCTTGGGCTGGAGTCCAGAAGAAGTTGGCACTCCAACTCCCGTTGAGCCTGTCTCTGACACATACCTTGAGGTAGAAACAACTGAAGAGTTTGACGTTGCAGCACACGTTGAGTCTCTGCCGTTGGAGATTGACCTCAGTGAGGGTGATACTTACGTAGCACCTACGGCTGAGGACATGGCCGCAATGGTTGAGGAAGTACAGGAAGCAGTTGAGCCTGTAGTTATCCAGGAACCCAAGGTCATTGTCATCAACGGCAAGGAAATGGTCATCGGTTGGCCTAAGTAGTATCGCAGTAGGGTATGGGCTCCACCTTTAACGGGCCTATTCAAACCCAAACAAGTAAGGAAAAAAAATGAAATATGCTATTAAAGCTGATGCCGCTGGTACTATGGTTGAAATCGTAGAGTTTGATGAAGCAAACTCCTACAAGACAATCAAAGAAGCAACTGGTGGTGGATGGATTGAATGTGTCCACATTGCTAACTTAGGTGTAGACGTATGGATTGATGAAGAGGGTAAGTTGACTGACTCTCCAAATCTCAATGCATTCGGTACTGCACTCTGGTTTACGCAGTATGGCATGAACGATTACATCGCTGGTGATATCATCGTTACTGGTGGTGTGGATGCTGAAGGTAATACTCTTGGCATGAACAAGGAGAAGGCTATCCAAGTTATTCGAGAGGTAATGAAGATGACCGACAAGGTATTGTCAGATGTAGAAGCGGTATCAAAACAGATGATTGAACACTGGGATGACCCAGCTTTCAAGATAATTAACTTGGACGAATAGTCTAGGTAACTCCGGCCTGGTGGCTTATGGGGGGTTCGATTCCTCCCCGGAGTGCTCCCAAGTAGGGAACAACATAAAAACAAGTAAGGAAAGAAACAATGGGCTTAGACCAGATGATGTTTGTGGTTTCATCGCATGATGAAAATAACGACTTCGGTTATCACGAAAGCGTTAAGTATGTACAGATTGCGACGTGGCGCAAGCACCCATACCTTCATGGTTGGATGGAGAAACTGTTTAACCAGAAGGCTGATGCTCAAGGATTCAAAGGTGAGACTCAATTCCAGCAAGGCTACAGTATGAGCATTACTGATGCTAATGAGACAGAGTACGACCCTGAAGACCCTGAGGTTCAGAAGATGATCATCGAAGATAAGAAAGAGATGATGAAGATCATCCAGCAACAACAGTTCGCTGCTAGTGCTGGGCATCTTGGCAAGAAGCGTGTCTTCAATCGTCAGTGCGTCCGACTCAACATCGGTGACCTTGACCAGCTAGAGATGGCAATTAAGTTAGGCGAGCTACCTCACACTGAAGGTTTCTTCTTTGGTGAAGATGCTAGCGAAAGCTATCGCGAGTACGACCTTCGTATGATTGTTGTTGCTCGTGAAGCAATCAATCACGGCTTAGATGTCTACTACGATTCATGGTGGTAAGCAACACGTTGTGTGGGGACCACAACTAAATAACTCCCCGCTTAACATAAAGAAAGGAATTAAGATGCCCAACTGGGTATACAACGCAATTAGCATAAATGGTTCCAAAGAAGAATTGGAAATTATTCGGCACGAATTATCTGTGTTGCGCCCTTACCAGCTACATAAGGGCGAGATAACAATGCAAGTGTTCAACTTCCATTCCATCATCACTCCTTCATCTAGCATATGGGATGAATACGATGGTGAACAACCTAGGACAACTAGCATAGAAGAATCTCTGAAGTTCGCTAGCAATCATTGGTACGATTGGAACATTCGCAACTGGGGTTCTAAGTGGGAACCTACTGATGAAGAAATATCAACTAACTTAGATGAAGAAAGCGATATGTACTTTCTAGACTATAACTTTAATACAGCATGGTCTCCACCTGAGCATATCATCTATGGTCTTGCTCGACGTATAAAAGAAGCAGGTCTAAGTGCTACGTTCACCTGGTGCTTTGAAGAAGAACAAGGATGGGGTGGAGAATGGTATGGTAGTGATGGTAGAGCAGATATAACAAGTGAATGGGATATTCCTAACTCTCACGCAGATTATGAAGATCGCGAGAGAGAATGCTATTGCTTAGAAAGAGGTGAGGCTATCTTTGATGATTGTCCTAGCTCTACTAAGCAAGATGAAGAAGAGCCGAAGGGTTAGCGGCTCTGTCTTCGACCCCAGCCTGGTGGTGATGTATAGTGGTTCGATTCCACTATGGGGTACTCCCAAGTAGGGAAACACAAAACAAGTAAGGAG
>Ga0208865_1000088_pt1 | contig 31791 bp, 38 predicted proteins | sample CryBogCBE02Aug09_FD_184565 | JGI IMG/M metagenome (GOLD analysis project Ga0208865, IMG submission 184565) | Freshwater microbial communities from Crystal Bog, Wisconsin, USA - CBE02Aug09 (SPAdes) (version 2) | ecosystem: Environmental > Aquatic > Freshwater > Lake | place: Crystal Bog... | reverse complement strand
ATCTTCTTGAAATAAAAAATTATAAACCTTGTTTATAAATTCTTTTTTTTCTGATGTAAATTCTTTGGAACCCAATTCTGAATATGCTAATCTGATTTCAGCTAAGGTTGGAATAAATTCAGTTTCAATTGGGTCTGCGAGTTTTGTTATTGGTGCTTTCTTCTTACAGCTTGAGCACCCTTTCTTTTTCTTTTCTGGTAAAAATGTTTCGCTATTCATATTAATTTGTTTTTATGGGTGTTGGGGTTGGTAATGGTTTTTCTGGTTGAGGTTGATTATTCCCTTTGCAACCACAACCTTTTTTCAATTTATTTTGTTTAATCATAATATTTTCTTTTAATTCTGTTCTAATTTCTTTTATATATGCACCCACCGAACTTAATGGAATCCCTGTTTGTTGGGAAACCCGCTTAAGGGAACCTAATATTAAATATAAATCTAAAAGTGATTTATGAAACCAAGATAACTCGCTATATTCCTCTTCTATTATATCAAATAATAAGTTCTTTGTCAATATTTCTTCTTCATCCTCATCGGGGATGTTAACAATCTCAGGTAGGGTATCAATGTCGGTTAAGGGTAATGATTTTCTAAATCTATAATGAAACCTTGATGTTTGGCTAAACCAATTTAACTTTAATACTGCAACAACATAATATAAAATTTCATTATCCGAATATGATTTTAATTTGATGGGTTTGCTTTCGTATAATTGGATAACACATTCTTGAACCAAATCTTCGTGGTCTTGATGGCCATCCGTCATTTTTCTTGCTATTAGCAAAAGATTAGGGTAGTTTCGTTCAAGCCAGTTTTGGATTAAAGGGTTCATTAATGATTTTTTTGATATCCTGAAGCACAGCAACAACCTCATATGCTTCAATCTTTATGTTTTCCTCAATACTGGTTTCCAATATTTCAGACATTTGGTCATATTTGCTTACATTGAAAGGTAATTTGTGCATTTGCATAAGTATTTCCTCCAAAAGCGATAATGCTATAAAGGCTTTTCTGTCTTCATCTAATTCAAAATAGTTTTTTGGTATTTCTATTGTTCCAAGTTGATGATATTTGTTATTGCTTTCTTTACCCATAATTGTACATTTGATGCATTTGTTTTATATCTTTCTGATATTGCTTTATATGTGTAATTTCCTGATACATATAATTTTACCATATCATTGATGATGTTTTCATTAATTATAACTCTTTCATTATCAACAGTTACATATGCACAAGAATTTTTAGTTTTCTTTGTTTTATTTTTTATACCCACCCAAATGTTGTTTTCATCCTTGACACCAGGTTTATACCAAGTATTGGTCGGTTTGTTATATATCCACCCCAATTTTGGCAAAAATTTGAATATAAAATCCTTTTGTTCATCATCAGCATAAGTTCCAGGAATTACTGGTATCCTTTCGCTGCCACCCCATTCATCTTCTTTGTCCTTTTCATCCTTTTCTTTCCAATATTCTTTTCTGCAAGGTCTGCATATTCCGTCATATCCACCTTTGCGATTATGGTCCTTATAAAAATATTCATATGTTGCTGGAAAGGTTTCTTTGCATTTGAAACATTGCTTCCTTGGAATGGATGGGTCCCATTTCAATTCTGGAGCCTCTGGTTGGATTATCTTTTCTTCTTGAGGTACTTGTTTAATTTGGATGCTGGCTTCTTCTAATAGCTTCTTATTGGCTTTTGCTATTTTCCTTTTGGAGTAAAAACAATTATTACATTCCCTTCTAGTTCTTACTTTCTTTTGAGTTGAATGAAAATAGGTGTAAAATTTTGAATCGGGTAACTCATTATGGCAGACGGAACATGTTCGCATAGTAATAAATATGTTGATTTAAACGAAAATCCCCGCCAAGGGAATTAGGCAGGGACTTTCTTTGCATATTAGAAGTTTAAATCAATATAATTCAATTATACGAAATATATTTGATAAATCAATTATTATGTTTATTTTTTTTTATTTTAAAGTTTTGTAAGCGGAAATGTATCTAGTATCTTTTTCGGATAATTCCATATACGATTTGGTATTTGATACAAATTCATCAGAACTTTTCGCCCATTTTAATTCACTTTCCCAATGCGAATTGAATATGTGAAATAATTTTGTTAAATAATCTTTTACATGTTTTTTATCGTTTAATTGTTCAACTTCATTTGTTTCAAATAATGAAGGTTCAACTAATTTTTCAAATATTTGTTTCGCAATTTTCAAATTTTGTGTTCTAGTATCGTGATACATATTTAAAATTGCTTTATCATTTGTTGATAATTCTTGTTCTGATAATTTTCGCAAATATTCCACATGTGAAACTTTTTCTTTGGAAGTTAATTTTTGATATTTCGCCAACGAAATTTCACCAATGCGAAACACCCATTCATTCATATGAAAAAGATTTTCATCTGTGTCATCAACTTCTTGATATTGTATGTGATTATTAATTTCTGGTAAAGTTATCGTAAAATTGTATTTTTGTTTCAAATATCTGATAATAATTACTTGTTCAAAAACTGAACGTTCGTCTGTTGGTATCAAAAATATTTGTTCCAAATAAGAAATCTTTTGCGAATCATCTAACGTTTCAAATTTTGCTGGCGATATTTCACCTTGTCTAATTTTCCAACCTGTTTTATCAATTGTTAATTTTTTCATATGCGAATAATTTTTTATCAAATTTATATCTAATATTTTGTTTCACCAAGTTTTCATACAAATATTTGTTCACATATGCGAATTTATATGTGAGTATCAACAAGACACAATTCTGGCTACCCTTGTTTTAGACACACCCAATAAGTTTCAGATGACCAGGGTATATTGGATTGTGTATTTCCAATATTGTTCTCCATATCTATCTTTAGACCTATTGACCTTTTTTGTAGCAGGTACGCCTACTTCTATTTGAAGATTACCCCACCTGTTTTACCCTTACTGCCGTACGGAATAATTACTAACGTATCAAACTTATAACCCTCAGGGTGCAAGAACGACTTTTCCTTGTCGCCGAACCTACGTTTAATAAATAAGAAATTTTTTGATAAAATCCAAATGTCAGTAAAAAATAATTTAATATTGTGATGAACGGCAAATATAAATGATGAATGGTAATTAATTCATTTTACCACTTATCCTTATATTTTACCGCTTATCAAATTTTATGGACTTTTTTTTAAATTTGAATATTTATTTAAAATACATATTATGAGTAAAAAAAGATGTAACCAATGTAAATTGGAAAAACCACTTACGGAGTTTAACAAATGTACTTCAATGAAAGATGGTAAACAAGCGAAATGTAAAAAATGTTGCAGAGCCAATAGTAAATTTTTCCGTCAATTGAATCCAGATTATTACTGGGGCGCTAAGGATTCCTATTTTGTAGTAAACGCTAAAGAACGTGAAGCATATGCAAAAGATTATAATAAAGCAAATAAAAGCATAAAAATTTATAGAATAGATATGCCAGATGGTAGCATATATATAGGTGCAACAAAGCGTTTTATGCTTAGTAGATTGAATGGCCATTTGTGTGACCTATCTAGATTTAAAAGAAATAAAATAGCAACTTTACCATTATTACATTCTTATTTAAATCAATTTACAAAAAAACAAGCAACAAAAATTATAAAATCTGCATATGTGATTAGGGAATTTGAAGGGACACGAAGTGATATGTATCAAGCAGAAAAAGAAGAAATATTAAGATTGAGGGAAACTGGTGTAAAAATGTTAAATAAAATTGTTAGATAATTTTTTTATTTCCAATTTTTTATATAAATTTGAAGAAGTTTAAATCAATATTATGCCAGTACAAGTAAAAAAACACACAGAGTATCCGTTAGGATTTGACCGCACACAACTTTTTAAAGAAGAAATTCAACCGCAAATCAATCGCACATCGGCTATGTCCAATGTGATGGAACTTATTAGAATCCACGATTTGAAACCATCAATGAAAGAATATTCGTTATTGGTTCAAAGGTTTGTGCAATACATTGAAACAGGTGATACCAGTTTTTTTGAATTAATTGATAGACATTTTAAAATCAAAAATGAATTATCAGAAAAAAAAAATAACAAAATTGTAGGACAATTATATATTCCAGTTAATGAAACAGTTTAAATTTTTTGTTGGATATTATAAATTCGCTAATAATCAACAAAGGGCTACAGAAGCTTTCAATAGAAGAATGGAAAGAGTTTACCAAAATGACAGACAATTAAGATTTTCAATACTTGAAAGAAGAATAAATGCTACGGCATAGGTTGGATAAAGGGAGCTGCAGTGGTGTGCCAGCTCCCACTTTTATTATGAAAAAACATACAACAACAAAGAACACAAAGAAAAAGCAAATTACATTGCATCAACAATTGATTGACCTTGAAGCCCATTATGCGGCCAATTACGACAATCTTGTTGATTTACATAACTTATATATGGCGGATACCAATAACCCCGATTATGATGCTGCTCCGCTTGAAATGTTCGCATTGGGAGTTATCAAGAAAAACACTGGTGATAAATTTTGGTGCATCCCCGTATTATTCAACTTTATGAAGATGAACTGGTTGGAAATTGAGGAAACCTATTTAAAGGAAGACCCCGATTTGGTTAATGCCATTCCAACAGCTTTATTTTCATTTGCAATAACATTATATCACGTTCATAGAAATCAGTTTGGAACCAAAAACTTCTATGAAATGTATAAACCAATCTAAAAATAAACACATATGAACAAATTAACAATGCGCTATGGACTTTTATTAATGTCCGAAGCTTTCACAGTTATGGCTGAGGCTTTACGTGAAGAAGAAACTAAACCTGCAAGGAAAACCCCTAAAACATTTGTCTGTCCAATTTGCGAAAAAGAATGTACTGGTAAAGGAAACTATGTTCAACATAGCCGAATCCACCTTGAAAACAGGGAAAATGTCTCCATTTGGAAATAATGTGGATAACTTTTTTTGGGATATATAAAAAATATTCCAAAATTTGTGTTTCAAAATTAAAATAAAATATGGCAAAGTTCAATTTAAGCAAAGTAACAGCAGATACTTTAATTCAAACAAAAGAAGGAAAAGAAGCTAAAATCTTAACTACTACAAGAAATTCAAAAACTTATCCTTTAGTAGTAATTTTAGATAATAATCATGTTTATTATTATACTACCGATGGTAAATTTTTTATGGATAAGGATTCAGAAAACGATTTAATCATTAAATAATGAATGTATTTGAATTATCCCAAGAACGGTTGCATTACATTTTTCAAGAATTTGATAACATTTATGTTTCATTTTCGGGTGGTAAGGATAGTGGCGCAATGTTAAATTTATGTATTGATTACATAAGAAAAAATAACATTAATAAAAGGATTGGAGTATTTCATTTGGATTATGAAGCTCAATATGAAATGACCACGGAATATGTGAACAAAGTTCTTGGTGAAAATTTAGATATTATTGATGTTTATAGATGTTGTGTACCTTTCAAAGTTACAACTTGTACATCAATGCAAGAATCTTATTGGAGACCTTGGGATGAAACCAAACAAGATATTTGGGTTTCCCCTCTTCCCGAGAATTGTTACACCAAAAAAGATTTTGATTTTTATACAGAAGATATGTGGGATTATGATTTTCAAGAACAATTTAGTTTATGGATTCATAATAAAAAACAAGCAAATAAAACATGTTGTTTGGTTGGAATCCGCACTCAAGAAAGTTTAAATCGTTGGAGAGCAATACATTCTGATAGAAATTATAAAAAATATAATAATAAAGAATGGACCAAGCAAATGTATGATAATATATATAATGCTTACCCAATTTATGATTGGGTTACAGAAGATATTTGGGTTGGAAATTATAAATTTGAATGGAGTTATAATAAATTATATGACGTTTATTACCAAGCAGGTTTAACCGTAGACCAAATGAGAGTGGCCAGTCCTTTCATTAGCACCGCACAAGATAGTTTAAAGCTTTATAGAATCATTGAACCACATACTTGGGGTAAACTTATAGGTAGAGTGAATGGTGTGAATTTTACAGGGTTATATGGCGGAACAACGGCTATGGGTTGGAAAGAAATTAAATTACCCAATTGCCATACTTGGAAAACTTATATGGAATTTTTATTATCCACATTACCAGAAGATATTGCAGCAAATTATACAAATAAATTAAATACAAGCATTAAATTTTGGAAAGAAAAGGGAGGTTGTTTATCTTTGGATGTGATTAACAAATTAAAGGATTTGGAAATACCTTTTGATGTTAAAGAAAACACCAATTATAAGACCAATAAAAAACCTGTGACAATGGATTATCAAGATGATATTGATATAAAAGAATTTAATGAAATTCCAACTTATAAAAGAATGTGTATTTGTATTATGAAGAATGACCATTTATGCAAGTTTATGGGATTTAGCGCCACAAAGAAAGAAACAGAAATAAGAAAACAAGCAGAATTAAAATTCAAAAATATATGAGTCCAGTTTACAACGTCTTAGCGGTACCAGTAGATAAAATTAGAGCCAATAGCTATAACCCAAATTCAGTAGCTTCACCCGAAATGAAATTATTGGAAACCTCAATATGGGAAGATGGTTATACAATGCCAGTGGTTTGTTATTATTTACCCGAAGAAGATATATATGAAATTGTGGATGGTTTCCATAGATATACAACTTTAAAAACAAGTCAAAGAATATTTGAAAGAGAGAAAGGAATGTTACCAGTTGTGGTAATAAAGAAAGATATAAATGATAGAATGGCTTCAACCATTAGACATAACAGAGCAAGAGGTAGTCATTCAATTGAACTTATGAGCAATATTGTTGCTGAATTAACGGAAAGTGGAATGAGTGATGAATGGATTATAAAACATATTGGAATGGATAAAGATGAATTGTTAAGATTAAAACAAATCACAGGATTGGCATCTTTATTTAAAGATGTTGAATTTTCCATTCCCAAATAGATTTTTGTGTGCCAATATATATCCAATAAGAGAGCCCCGTTTCTACGGGGCTCAATTTATTTCTTAATTGGAACACAATTGGGTACTTCTCTACCATCCAAATCTTTTGTTCCATATGCAATATATCCTGCTTCACAAGGATTTTCCATATCTTTGAATTGCTTTGAACTATTTTCAGCTTTAATTTTTCCGCAAACCTTTTCAGCAATTTCTTTGCTTCCATAAGCTTTTGTTTGGTCAGCTACGCACTGGTCCCAAGGGTAATCAGCGAAGTCATTAGCAGTTATATCTTTCTTAGATTTAAATTTTCCGTTTTTGATGTCCAACTTAATTTGTTGGATTAAACTAAATGTGCTCATATGTTATAATTTTGTGTAGTCACAGGTCATTTCCTGCCCCATTTTTATGTCTTTTATTGCAATGCAATAGTTTTCCTCATCCAAACAATTTGGGTCGTCAGAATGGTTCATAAATCGCATATCATCCATATATGTTTGAATGTAATCACCCTTGTCAACATATACATCTATCATCCAATCCAAATATCTACTTGCTATATTGATTTTATTCATTTTAACATCCAAATTAGTTATTTTACCAACCAATTGACCTTTCTTTATGTCTTCGGCAGCAAATAAACCAATATTGTGTATTGGTGATTTATCAAGATATGTTTTTACTATCAGCATTTTTCCAATTATCTGGTATTTTTATTTTTTCTCCGTTCATTAAATTTGGAATTACTCTTATGTCAACGTCATCAAAATTCCTCACACTACCATCTTCCATAAACACCACTTTCCAAATTGTGTTGGTATCAATATTATAATCAATCCAACATATACATTTTCCTTTTCCGAGCGGAGTCTCCACCCAAATGGGTGTTTTTAGCTCGTGAATAATCATAATGTCATTTTTTTTAATTTTTTATTCTCGGTCATCAAATCCTGAATTTGAACTTCCAATCTTGAAATTTCTCTGGAGAGGGATTCTATTTTTTTCGTCATATCCTCGATGATTTGATGATAAATTTTGATTGATTTTTCAAGATTGGCAAGTCTATCTTTTTCAAGTTTAACTTGAGTTTTTTTATAACCAATAAAATATGCAACGATAGAAGGAACTATCATCATTAATAGTTCTTTCATATTACATACAATCCATTCCTGGAGGGTTTTGATTTTGTAAGTCAGAGTATCCTTGGATACCTGCGTTCATCATATTAGCTTCACTATAACCTTTACGTGTTACATAAGCAAGATATAATCCATTTGAATAGCCCTGCTTTCTGTCTGGAAGCATCCCGTCCAAAGTAGTTTGGGTCATATACGTTTGGAATTTACCAATACCATAACCAAGAATTAAATAATCTTGCAAACGCATTATATAAAAGTCTGCTCTTTCTTTTTGAATGTTACGAAGATATTTCATCGTTTCAAAGTCTACTGCTTTTGATGACTCACTATCTCCCACCATTATGGCACGATTTAGAGTGCGATAATGCAAATGTGGGATTGCTGTATAATAACTTGCGTGAAGTAATGCAGGTTGTATATATTCGTTTAACAATTCTGATTCATCTGCGTTTAATGTATTATTTGTTGCACCCGATAACATATGTCTATAAAAAAGACCACCTAATATATTTTGAAGTATTGTATCTTGCGCAATCAGAATTTCTGATTTCAACAAATCACTATCTACGTTCTTGTTAATATTTGTGAAGCTCTTTAATTTAATTTCGCTCACTAATAAAGTTGTTGCCATAATTATTCTACTTTTGGTTGTTCTGTTATATTACCAACCTCATAGATTGATAATGGTTTAATTTCAAATGTTGTTTGTTTACCAGTATATAAAGACATCAACTTATTAAAAACTGGCATCATTTTATTCTGGTACGGCAGGATTACGGATTTTCTAAAGAACTCACTGTGGTTAATGATGTCACTCTGACTGCCCAATTTACCTGCTTGTGCAATACCGAATAATTCACCACTGCTAACTCTATGTCCTGATAATATACTTCTGATGATGTCTTCGTAAACTACTGAATAATAATTATCATTTTCATTTCTTGGTATCATTGTAATTTGTGGTGCAAGTTCTGCTGATTCATTAAATGAAACAATTGCTTGGCCAGCGCCATCGCTACCGCTATACTGTTCTTCCAAACCTCTAACAATAATTCTTTGCTCCTCAGGTCCAGGGATACCATTATTCATTGATATGAATAAGCTTGGTGACATACCCTTTCTCAAATTGTTTTTATGGAAGTTTTGTATCTCCACGAATATCTCTGTAGCCATTAAACCTCCACTATAATCAGGCACAGGGTAATACGTCATATTTGGCTGATAATCCTTGTGATAATAAATTTGAATTGGGTCATTTTTCTTTGAACCAAATGCACAAATTTCTTGAGGAGGGAATTTTTTTGCTGCAGACCATTGAGGTGAATAAAAATAACTATCAACTTGGTCATTTTCAGGATTTAATTTTCCTGAGCGTAACCTTGAAAAGTCAACGTGATAAATTTCTGCAATTGATTTTCCATCATTTGACCATATGCAGTTGAGCGCAAAACCCCCAAACAAAATATAGTCCAATGCACATTTTCTCATTATCTCACTAATAACTTCTTTTCCATTAACAGGAAAGATTGTTGACATCGGATTATCCAATGAAACAACCCCATCACCCATTATTTGATTTACTTTTGTATCAACAATTGCTTTGTGAATTGCACAAGCATTATATTGTCCAATTAAGTAATCTGGTAACAAATTATCATTACCATAAAACACCCAAGGATAACGAGCTAATATTTCCGAATAAACAGGAAGGGTAGCTGTTTTAAAATCCAATTTTTTGAATCGGTTTAATTTGGGGTTTGTGTTTATATCTAAATTTTCTTCCATAAATTTTAATGTTGTGTTCCTTGATTAAATCCTTCATCGTTTATATATATGTAGCTTTCCATAGTTTCATTTGGTGAAATGTACTCAAAGAATGGATTAGATTCTTGTGTTCCTTCAACGTATGAAAAGTTGGTATAAACCATATCGGTACCATTACCAAAAATTTGTAATTTATATTGACCTTCATAAGGTAAATCGGCGCCAGCAGCACTCAAATCAAGATTAAAGGTAGCATAGCGATTATTTTCAAATGTTGGTTGCAATATATATGATTTTACCTCGGCTGACATTATATGTGAAAAAACAAAAGTATAGTTCACATAAAAATAGCTAATGTTGTTAACAATGTTTAATGTTAATTCATTTGCTTGAGTTTTATTAATGTATATCATAATATTAAATATAAATTTTTGAAAACTGAATGGTAATAAAAAAGGGGATGGAAAACCATCCCCATTCTATTATGAGTAATTCATTGGAGATAATCCAATTACGCGAAAGTAAATCCACTAAATACTGATGATAAAGTACCATTGATAACAGGTGCTAAGCTTGGCTCCATTCCTGTCATAGTAATTTCCCATCCATTACGGTCTGCAAACGCTGTACCTGTTGCAGCAGTACCTGCTGAAACGTATAAACCATTTGACAAACCTAATAAGTATTGAGTACCATTTCTATCCACTCCGATTACTTGTAAGTTATCATTCTGAGCTAAAAGTAACACTTGGTCACGTAAAGAAGCTTGGTAATAATAAAATACAATCTTTAATTCAGGGGTGTAGTAGATTGTGCCGTTCTCAAAATTCTTATTTACTGTTTGTTGTAAACTTGAAGAGGCTCTCTTCAATTGGAATTTATAGAACGTACCGCTACCAGTTGCACCAGTGATTTGGTCTTGTGAATCATAAGTAACACCTGAAACTGTTGCACCTGATGCACCACCCAAGATGTAAATATAATTCAATCCACCCACACCTTGACTACATCCAAGTTGTACACCTGAGGTAAGGAAACATGTTGACATATATGTATAATTTTGTTTGTTTTATATTTTTATAAAGGGGACTTCCACCCCTTTTGTTTTTTTAATATTATGCTAAGTTGTTTGTTGCAAAATAAACAGTTGAACCGAATGTTGCAATTGTAACACCATAGTTATAGTTTGCTCTAAATCTTAATTCATCAAAGTCAACACTGTACCAAGCATTGATTTTTTCATGATCGTCAAGCAAATCAAATCCCACGACAATGTACTCCTTAGGTCCAATAACAACTTGATTAGAACCGTTCAAACCAATTGTTGGAACAACTTTAATATTTGTGTTTGGATGTGTAGCTTCCATTTGTCCAGTTACATCAGTTGAACCGATATAGTTTTGGAAGAAGTTAGCACGAGTAAGTGTCTGTAAATAGATACGGAAGTTTGCATAAGATAAGAAAACGACTAAATCTTCACGAGATAAAGCGTTATCATCTAAAGCATTGATTAATTTATCAACTTCAGTAATAGCATTACCATCTTGACCGTAAGTTGCTGTTGTTGAAAACGCTGTACCATTTGCAGATACACCAATACCAACACCTGCAGAACCACCATCAATTGTAGAACCTGTAGAGATTAAAGTTTTTAAACCATTAAAACAAGAACCACCATTTTTAGTAGCTTGCCATAATTGTTGTTCAATTCTTTGTTGAATTTGTTTTACTTTTAATTCCATTATTGCTTCCTCGAAAGGTACTGTTTCGCTTACTTCACCTGGGTTCATTAACATAGATTGATATGTTGTATATAAATCTTTGTAACATAAAGCTTCATTTAATTTTTCAGGACATACTGTGATGTAATGTTGCTTGAAAGTTGTTGTTCCTGAAGGATTCCATCCACACACTCCTGATTGGAATGATGGTGCAGAATCTAACAAGTTTAATGCTTGTGTACCTTTAATACCTAAACGCACATTAGCGTGTTTTGCAGTTGTTGCACCTATCAATGCCTTAGAAAGCAACTCTCCGCCTGTCTGATCCGTGTACCCAGAGATTGATGATACTACATAACTAAATTCTTTTTGACTGTAAATTTTCATTGTCTTAAAATTTTTTTAATTTTTTTTTATTAATATTTTTGATTTGCTCTCATCGCCATAATGTTTGCGATTTGAGAATCATTTGAAGCAGAACTGAATTTTTCAGTTTTACCATCTTTTATTTTTGAACCAGCAGGAGCAGATTTAAATGCATCCAATTCTTTTTGCATCTTCTTCATTTTGTGTTCCATCTTGCCGTATTTTTCTTTCATTTCATCTAAGAAATCTTCCATCGCTTCCATCATTTTTTTAACATCAGGATGTACATCTTCTTCTTCACCTTTTTCTTGGTCAGCGTCAGCTTTCTTTTCATCTTCATCATCATCTTCTGATTTTGAAGTATCGCCTTCTTTCTTACCTTTAACATCATCTTCTGCAGCCATAACTTCAGTGTCTTTGTTTTCATCTTCCATTGATTCGTCTTCTTCACCTTCACCAGGCTCAGCACCTTCAATTTCTGCGATTACACCGTCCTTAACAGTTACAACAGTACCATCTTCTAAAGTATGGTCACCATCGGGTGCAGGAATGTCACCATCATCAGTAACAACGAAAACTTTTGCACCTTCAACTAAAGCGTTTCCTTCAATTGTAATTTCAGTACCATCTTCTAATGTTTCATCTAAAAACATTTCTTTGATAACACCATCTCTTACTTTCATTTTGAAACCTTGCTTAGCAATGAATGTACCGTTTCCTAAAGCTACTTTCTCAAATTTCTCATTAATTTTAGTGATTTTCTCACCAACTTTCAATTTAGATACAGATACGATTGTATTGTCCTTTAATTTGAAAGATTTTTCTTTATCAGCTAAGAAACCAAAACTTTTCATTAAGTTGGTAATTTCTTTAACTGCTTTTTCTGACTTTGTCATAGTTTATTAAATTTTTAATGTCTTATATAATGAAATATAAGTTTATTTATTATTTCTTAATTCAAGGATAATAAAAACAAAATTGAAGCAATTAATTCTGCAATTTCATCTACTATATTCTGAATCCAAGTTTCTTGATATATATTTTGTCTTTCTGCTTGTACGAATTTGTACAAATTTTTAAAATAAATTATAGTATCCTCTGTTGATGTCCAATCTTTGAATGAACCCGCTTCATATCCTTCAATTCTTGGATAAACTCCCTCAATTCCCTCAACCAATCTATCAATTACATCTAAAACTGGTTCATAATACTTGTTTAAAGCTTTATGTTCAGAATAAGAAGTTGTTTGATGATGGAAAATATGCACTTGTGGGGATGACATCCTCAAAACTGATACAAATTTTGCGCAATCTAGTGCCATTTTATTTTTGGTTAAATTTTTGAATAGCCAAAAAGATTTGACTAGGTTTTATTGTTTTTGCTTCAATTAGTCTATTGATATATTCTCCAATTTTTTCATTTGGATTTACATCTGGTAATGTTATTGTACTCATATTAATTATATTTTTTTAAAATTTCTGTTAATTGTTTCAAGAATATTTCATTTTGAAATTCTGCAGGTACTTCCTCAAAGAAACCTGATACGCTAAACCCTTTTAATTCGCCAGATTTAACCTTTTGCCATACTTCATCATTATTAACCTTCATTGATACAAACCAAGAACCGACTGGTATGTCTTTATAACCATAGTTTGTTGATTTGTCAAAGTCAGATTCTTTTATCCAACTTTCAAATACAAATACATCAGGTAAAACTTGACCATCGTGATTTTCATCATTGTTATCAATATATTTGTTCTTAAAGTACTTTTCTGCAATCATTTTGATTGTTTCTGTGCTAAAGAAAACATAATATGGTTCACCAGTACTTTCATCTTTTCTAAAAATCTTTAGGTCAGGAATCATCGCTGGCCCTAAAACAATTCTTTGTTCATCATCAGTGGCAAAATATTGCTTTGTATAGCTTGATGCTGTTTGTATCTTTCTTCCCGCCCACATTAAACCTTCGTGACCACCATAAGCCATATAATTAGCATAAACAGTGCCACCATTGCTAAAGTTTTTACCTTTAACATCGGTTTTATGCTTAGACAAATAGCTATGCATTTTGTGAATCATATCGTGTGTCAATGGTTGACCTTGAGATAACTTAACTGCGTGATGTTTAGCTGTAATTCCTAATGCATCAGGATTTTCTTTTTCATATTCCAAAGCATCCATAGCATTTTTCATACATCCTGAAGGATAATCACTATGTGCGTGTATTTTTTTTCTTTTCTTTTTTGGTAATTGGTCAACATAGGCAGGTAAACCACTTACATCATAATCCAAATCTTCTTTTGCTTTCTTTTGTTTTTTGAAAGATGGATGACTTGTTCTTGTATCTGGTTGTGGGTAACCCAATACTGTCAAGTCAGGATTCAAATCATTTGGAAAACCACCTGATGTTTCTTTGTTAATATTGATTGATGCTTTGTTAACTATATTACCATCTTTTTTGTATACAATTTTTGCCCACGAATGGCGGCAATTATACCCGCCACGCCATACCAATGCAGATTGACCATCATCATTGACAGTCGCATCCATATCCTCCAATCTCCATACATAATTCTTGTTAATTAAATCTTTACAAAAATTTCTTGTTGTAGGAATAATCGCAGGTTTACCACTTGCTTCAGGATTTAATATATATTTATATCTAATTCTTTGTGTTGGAGTGTCAAATTCAGATGAATCATTTGGTTTTGTAGCCGCGAAATTTTTCTTATTTACCACTTCAACTGAATCAATTTCCCATCCATCTTCCAACATTTCCATTTCTGAAATACCTGTTGTCAATAAAGATTGTACAAATATTTCATCTTGTCCATCAGGAATATGAAATTCATCGTGTGTTGGTCTTTCTTTATTAAATGCTACCCAATTGATTTCAATTGCAGGTGAATCCACTAAAGAAATAGCTTGAATCCCTGAAACGGAGTCATCTTCTTCTATCTTAAGTTCGTATATTTTTTCGTTGCTATCCATATAGTTAAATATAAATTTTTGTTTTTTGTCTTTAAATGTTTATCTTTGTTTTATGCAAAAGAATTATGATAAAAACTATATAGTCTACTCAGACGGTAGAATATTTTCTGTTCGTAGGAATATATTTCTTAAACCTACAATTCGTTCCAAAAATGCTTCTTATTTTTGTGTTGGTATTTATGGTAAACTTAAAAGTGTCCACAGAATTGTTGCTGAAACTTTTATACCAAATCCCTATAATTGTCCAAAAGTTAATCACATAAATGGCATTAAAACGGATAATAGAATAGAAAATTTGGAATGGACCGATACTAGACATAATACAAATCATTTTTATAATTCTAAATTTCCAGGTGTTTATAAAAAAGGTAATTATTATCAAGCACGTATTACTCTTAATGGTAAACGTATTTCGTTAGGTTATTTTCAAACACCCGAAGAAGCTTCCAATGCATATATTAAAGCGTTGAAAGATTCTTCAAACGAGCCTGTTTATGTTGAGCAGTTGTTAAATCTGATTCAACAACAAACGTCTTAATTACAGGATTGGTTAATGTTGATTGAGTTGTTTCCACCGATGAAACTGGTGAAATTCCTCCCAATTCCATAAATGGTGTTCCACCACCTGCTTGATTCATTTTTGACAATAATGGGCCAAACATTGTAACAGCTCCTCTTGTCATAACCGCTTCGCCACCTTCCGCATTGATTAATGTTCCACCTTCTGCGTGTCTTGGACCGTCAATAACTCCACCTGAACCATAGTTTCTACCCAAAGATTTTGCTGAACCTGTTGGAGCTGCTCCACCACCACTTGCTGCACCTGGTACATTAACTGACATAATTGATTGAACTGATTTTAAACCTGTTGCAATAACTGTTGCCACATTAATAACTTTTGCTGCAACGTCAAAGGGTGAAGGTAAAGTTGACTTTTGTTTCAAAGCTTCGGTAGCACCTTGATAAGTGTTCATTGTTGCTTGCGCAATCGCTAAACCTTTACCAGCAGCTGTTTGTTTTCCAACCAAATTTGATAATTCACCTAATGCATTACCAACTTCTTTTAATTGAGTTTTATGGAAATTTGTTTCTTCTTTATCAATTGTTTGTGATGCTTTTGATAATGCTCCTTTTTGTTTATTATAATCAGCTTGTGTAATTGTTCCTGCTTTTAAAGCTGCATCCAAATCCTCTTGTTGTTTATCTAATCTTGCCTTCTCATCATCATAATATTCCTGACTATATTTGGCCATTTCGCCATATTTGTCTTGGATTCTTTGTTCTTCAGCATTTGATGTCTCATTTATTGTATCAATAATTGTTTTTTGACTGGCTTTTGTATTTGCAACTTGTGCTTTTTGATTTGCAACAATTGCAGCATTATATTCATCTTGACTTATCTTACCTGCTTTCAAAGCTGCATCCAATGATGTTTTTTGGTCGGTTAATAACTTCTTTTCATCAGCATAATATTGAACTGACTTTTGATAATCCTCACCGTATTTTTCTTGTAATGCAACTTCCTCTTTTTTATATCCTTCCTGTAATGTTTTTAAATTATCAGATTGGAATTTTTTTATAGCATCATTATATTCTTTGGCATATTTTTCCCTTATGACTTTTTTCTCTTCCTCGCTTAAACCTTCTTGGTCTAATTCATATTTCATTCTTGCATCCAAATCAGATTTCAATTTATCTTGATTTTCTTTTTGAGATAAATCTAATTCAGTATCTAATTTGATAGTAGCTTCCAATCTTTTCTTTGCTTTATCATCCAAAGCTTTTTGGTCAGCTTTTAATGCATCATCAATTTCCTTTTTTTGTTTTTCTGCTCTTGCTTGTCTTTCCGCAGCTGTTAATTTCTTATCTTTATCTTCAATTGCGTTTTTCTTAGCATATAAATCTTCCAATATTTTTCTTGATGTGTCAGCTTTGTTTTTTTCAATTTCAATTGACGCTTCAACATCTTTAACTTGTTCTTCTCTTTGTTTCTTTGCAGCTTCAGCGGCTGTTTTTGCTGCTTCTTTGTCTTTTGCTTGTTGTTCCTTTTCTTTCGCTTTAATCTGCGCATTGGTTTTCTTTTCAATCAATGCCAAACTTCTGTCAGCTTCACTTACAGCACCAACTGAATTAGCAATTCCATTAATAATTTCAGCATTTAATTCTTTTGCGTGAGCATTTGCTGTAGCAAAAGCTTTTAATTCCTCAGCACTTCCTTTTTTAAGTGCTTCAATTTGTGCATCTGTCTGTTTAAGTTTTATTGCAGCTTGAACTGCAGCATCTCTTGCGGCTTCTAAATCTCTTTTCTTTTTTTCTTCTGTAATTTCTCTTTCTTTTGATGCAGCATCTTTTAATGCTTGAATCCTATCTTTGATTGGTAAGTTTGCATCATTTGCTCTTTCTCTTGCTTCAGCCAATTCAGCATTTGCTTTAGCTTGTTCTGCCGCAAATAAGCCAGATGTTCTTGCTAACTCTTCTTGACTCTTTTTTGTTTCAGCTAAAGCATCACCTGCTTTGGATGCTCCACCAGTTAATGAACTAAAAAAGTTACCAACTTTTGCTGCACCGTCTGCTAATAATTCCAATCCTTCAGCTAATGGTTTAACAACTAATGTTGCAATATCACCAAATATTTGACTGAACTGCGCACCAATTTCCTCAAGAGGTTCCATAACCCCTTGCATTTCTTTAAACTTCTCAATAATTGGAGCAATAACTGCTGCAAGTAATGTAAAAGCTGCGATTAATGGGTTTTCAGCCAATAAATCAAATGCACCCTTAACACCTTTTACGGATTCACCTACTACACCCATTACACCAGGTAACTCAGCAAACTTATCACCAAATGATTTGGTTGTATCTTGAGCTTTTTTAAATCCTGCTTCTAAACTTTCAATATCTGCTGATACTTTTTTAAATTCTTGCGAACCAATTGGTACTTCAGACAATTTTTGTTTAAGTTGAGATGTCAAAACACCCAATTCATTCATACTTAATTTAGCAGCATCTAATTCTTGACCATTAAATTTGACCTGTATCGCTATTTCTTTTGCCATTTTCTATTTTTTTAACATTGTTGCGGAGCCACTGTTATATTTCCGTTAGTTGATTTAAATGTTGTTGTTGAACAACCACCCAAATTATAAACAAAGTAGAATGTTCCACTTATTGCCGTTCCATCACTATTTCTAATCACCGATATTGTTGTAAATCCATCTGATAAACAACCACCGTAACTTGTAAATTTATTATAGTCCGTAGGATTCAAATAAATTGTTGGTGTGTTTCCAATACTTGTACAAGAACCTGGTGCACTAATTTTAAATCCTGTTCCAATTGATACAAATCCTGCATTTGATGGTGTGGGAGTTGGCGTAGCCGTATTTGTTGGAGTTGGAGTTGGCGTTAATCCTTTTGTTGGGCTTGGGGTTGGAGTAGCAGTTGGAGTAATTGAGGTAATTGCTTGACCAATTGAAATTGGAATTACTTCTCTATGTCCAATAAATCTGATTTCAAAATAAAACTGTCCATTTGGAAATGAACTTAATCCAAATTGTGATGGATATACGTTTACTACAAAATGTCCTGTTTTTGTTGTATCAGATAAATTAATATCTGTTACAAAACCAATTGTGTTCCAAGGTTTATAGAAAGTTAACGACGGTTCCATCATATGCACCGAAAATAAGGCCATAGTTCCATCTTCTCTGATAAAAGGCTCAGCACCATTCAATCCCCAAGTATAATCAAAAGAAACGTTTATAACGCTTCCTGAGAATATTGATACAAAATTGGTTACACTACCAGTAATTGTGTTTTCATTAACGCTATGCACAATTTCAATATCATATTCCGCCAAATCATTATTTGGGTAAACGAAGCTTTGATTATCAATTTGTTTTATATATTGTTTCGCCATATAATTAAATATAATTTTTTTGTTTTATTGACAGGTGTTCCAATTATTTGAATCTTGTGTCCAAGTTATTGTTGTTCCAATCCAATCACAAGCTGTGCTTATTGGATAATACATTGAAATACCTAATATATATTCAAAATTGTAATCGCTCGGTAAAGTTGGAACGGTAAATGTAACATAAGTTGTTGAACCGCTTATGGAATCCACAATTGTTTCTTTAATACCTCTATCACCATTTTCATCATAATTGGTATAATCTTTTCTAATTACATCAATAGTATTTTGTATTGAATCTGTGTTTAAGGTTATATTTACAGTGTCCCCTTGATATAAATAAGTTGAATATAATCCGTTTATATTTGAATAAGTTAAATTTCGTTGAACGCTATTAACAAATATTGAAACGCTTCCATATTGATGATTAATTTGATTTAAATCTAACAATAAAGAACCAATCATTGGTGTTGTAACAGGAATTGGAGTGGCTGTTGGAGTTGGAGTTGGTGTTGGAGTAATTGTACTACCTGTTGCGGTTGTCAAAGTAATATTTGCTGAAGCACAATATCCACTCATTGTCAAATAATCTTGGGCAACATTCAATAATACATTTTTGTTTTCATAACCATTCGGGGTATAAGCCCAAATTGTCTGATTATTTTGATATAATTTAGGTAAACCTCTATCCGTTTGGCTAATAAATGAACTATCATATGGGTCATCTGTATGTGTCAAAGATGTAATATATGTATCATCATAATATTGTGCTTGAGTTATTTCACTCATTGTATATGGTATCCTTTGTGTACCACCATTAACAGGAAAAGTTGATGTAATTGTTTTTGTATTATACCCAATTGCGCCCACAAAATAATCAAACATAAGCGACCAATAAAAAAGTGAATTGTTAAAGGATAAAAATTGCGAACCATCATTTTGGAAAGTTGTTTTAAACTTATAATAATAGTTCGTTTGGCAATAGTTATACACAAAAAATCTTTCGGGATATTGATTTGGATTGTTGTTTGCTTGAATTAATTCAACTTTTGTTAATTCTTTGTTTGTTAAATTATATCCATCTAATTTATTCCAAGTAAAATATTGGTTTCCAACTTTAATTAAATCTTTTGGCGTTAAATTTTTAACATCAGATAATTTCAAATAAAAATTTCCCGATAAAAATCTTGTATTTTTGTTATATATATTGTTTAATCTATTTGCATAAAATAAATTATATGCATTATTAATTGTATATGCATTAAATGAAGGTAATCCTAATCCAAAATCTGCTGGAGTTTCTGAATTAAATAAAATTGAAATACTATCATTGTTAATTTTATTTGAATCAACGTTTCCAATAGGAATTGTATGTGATATAATTGGAGCATTTTGAAATTCAGTTGCAAATTCACCGTTTAAAGGGTTTGTACCATCAGATTGATTTAATCTAAAATAAATTGTATTGATATTGTTTGTAGTATCATAAATTTTACCTACTTGATTTATAAAAGGTGTACCGTTTCCACCATAATAAAATAATTTTGGTTTTGTTTTCGCACCTTTATAAAAATAATTTACATTTTCTGAATTACCATTTTGTTGGGATTCAGTTGCCGCGGCATAATTGATACCCAATGGGATTCCAATTTGTCCCTCACTATCCCAATTTCGTATAATTTCAGGTGAAAATATTGTTTCAATTTTCTTTTCTTGTGATTTAAAATCAGTTGGATTATAAACTAAGTTCCTACCATATATACGGTTGTTTCTATCCTTAAATTGTTTGTTTCCATCATCGCCATCTTCCAAATCAGATATATATAATTGAGATTCCGTATAATTAATAGCGGGTTCAACTGAATAACCTTTATCAAATGATAACTTTTCGGTCCAATCATATATATTACCCGAACCAATATAATAATCATATGGTTCAATAATAATTTGTTTAGGAACATTTGGGTCGGGAACAAAAACTAAATTAAATTTTTTAGCAATTGATGATAATATATCAATTTGTTTTATTTCTGTTCCTATAATCTGATTAAAATTAACATAACCATACTCAAATATTGGGACTGATGTATTAATTGCGGTCGGACTATATTTTAAAGTTGATGAAGGTAATAATGTTACAGGTGTACTATTAATACCATCCCAATATCTTGCTATTGTATTACCATCTTTTTGTTGTAAATTAACAGTTGTACCTGAAGTATAAGCATCAATTTTATAAGTTTGGTCATAATGAGTAGTTAATTCAAATCCTAAATCATTTTTATAATCTCTTCTTATATGTATATCCACATATAAATCAGTAATACAATAAGATGGGATTCCATTTTTATCAACAATTATAAATTTAAAATTTTGATATGCATCACCTGTATAAATTTCGTTACCGTTGCTATCAGTATTAAAAGGAATAAAAATTAAATAAGAAGCTGATTGTGTTAAACTTTTAATTTGAGATAAATTAAATGAAAGTTTTGTAGTGCTTGCACTATAAAAACCATAAGTATAAAGTAGCTTAAACCAAGGCGTATTAAAAAATTCTGATTTAATTGTGAATCCATAAGTTTTAAAAATTAATTGAATTAGTCCCCAGATATTCAATGCAGGTTTTAACTGATTGTCAATCAATGCATTAATTGGTGAGTTAATTCTTCCTTCCTTACCACCAGCATTTTGGAAAGCCGTATAATCAGCAAATGTTCCACCAGTTGTTGGTGTATATAATCTTGTTACATTTTGCAAATTGGTTAAACCTGTCCAGTTAACCAATTCACCTGAATATTCATAACCATTATGAACAACAGGATAAAACCATAAGTTTGGAACTGGTTTACCATTCAATAGTTGATTATCAGACCAAGCTGCACCAACATTGTACATTGTAAAATAGTGATTGAAATGAAAATCAATATCATCAAAATCCAAATCTTTTAATAGATTGTTTCCAATATTACCAAATAAATTTGCGACATCAGAAAATAATGTTACATCATATTCAATTTCGGATTCCAATACTGAAACCTTATTTAGTTTCATATAACCCCTAAAATATGGTTCATCATCAATTAAAACATCAATTGGTACCCTATGTGTTGGGTCAAAAAATAATGTTGTTTGGTCGGTATTAAAAAAATTCTCAAAGAATTTATTGTTTGTTTTTGTGCCAGGCAAAGTTAACCCCAAAGAATAATCAGAGTTTCTTGAACCTATATCTTGTATCTCAGCAAATGATTTTGTAATCTTAATTGGAATATCAGCTGTTGTATCCAAATATTGGTATTGTTTGAAGGTATCATTAACAACATAATTAGCAACAAAATAAGGAGTTGTTCCTGTTAAAGGTAAGTAGCTACCTGGTATAAAATAAACTTTAAAATCAACTCCCACAGCGTCAGAAACGCTTTCTAAAAATCCTGTAAACTGAATTGATGTTCCGCTTTGGATATAAATTGAATTATTTATATCACTTACTGCATATTCTATGAAACCAGCTTGTCCATTTTTTTTGTTTGGATAAAATGGTTGCATTTCAAAGTAATAAGTTTGATAAAAATCTATGCTTGTTCCTGTATAAGTAGGTAAAGTAAATTCATAATATAATTCACCACTGGTTCCCAAATTATTAAAAGTAATTTGAAATGATTGGAATCCTGAACCTGTTATATCTTTAATATTTCCAACATATGGATTATACGCAGAACCATCACCAGTAATAGTAATATCTCCATCGCTTCCATTTGGATAAGCAATATCATATGTTAAATTAGTTATACCCGAGCCAGTAGTGCTTGCGTTTGCATAATTGGCATTATTAACTAAAGCCCTTAAAACCGTTTGTTGTGTACTCATATGTTAAAACCCTTTATTAATGAAGAAGTTATTAGCAACAGAAAGATTTATTCTATAATTGTTTAATTTAGCGTGTTTCTTTCTGAAGGTTTCCACATCAGTTGAAGTTATTGTCACTGGTTGTAAATCTTTATATATTTTATCTTGTCTATCTATTTTAGAAATATAATCTTCTTTCATTATATAAACTTGAGGCGAATAAAATAATTGTTCAATCCAATTTGAATAAGCAACCGATATGTAATCAGTTTGAATTGTAATATCTCTTGTTACATTTGTATCAAAAGTTTTAACTGTTCTTGCTATATCTCGGTCAGGACTTGTTAAGTTGGTTGCGTAGTATCTGCTATTATAAGTTGTTGATTTTATTTTCTTAGTATCTTTTCTATATGTTGTGAATGTGAAGTAATCAAATCCACCGCGAGGATTTAACCAAGCAACTCTCGTATTTTCTGGCCTACAGTTTGTATATAAGTAGAAATAAAACGCTTCAGATACGGGGCCGATTGGACCAGCACTGGCTCTGCCATTATTGTTGGTAGGTAATCCATAAAATAATTGAACACGATAATAAGAAACATTTGTAAAATCAATTGATGCAAATAAATTATTAATATCAGTTGGCCCAACAGGTAACGCAAAAACTTTTAAGGTATCGGTGTACCCAGTTGGGGACTGATATGTTGTACCACTAAAGTTTAATTCTTGATGGAATTGAGTTATAGGGTTATTGTTAATGTCGTAAAATTCAAATAATGCATAATCAGCTTCAATCAATTGTCTATCTCCTGTTTGTCCGTTTAAATAATATAATACGTAATTCTCATTTGATTGTATATACTGAATCCTCGGCGCATCAGTTAAGAAGCGACTGGTTTCACTTTGTTCAGGAACGGTTGGATAATCCATTAAGAATTGAGACATTGGACTGTAACGTCTATATATATCCACAGTATTGATTGTAATACCTGTACTCACAGTTGAAGATAATTCTTGGTCAAAGTTTGGTAAAATTAAATGTTCATCAAGTTGAAAAACACCGCCAACATAATCAAAATAATTACCAGTATTTGTAAAATCAGATGCTGTAAATCCTGTTGAATTAATTGATGATGGTATATCAGTATAATGGTTTAAATCATTTGTAGGTGAAACGGTATATTCCGTAACTGGTGAATTGTTTAACAAATAACGATAGCCATATTTAAAATTGGCTTTAATATTATTAGGAAATGAATTGTTCCAGTTTATATCTTTTGTGCTTGAGTACCAATCATTCAACCAATAATAATTATAATGTTGAGTTGATACAAAATTTTGAAGATAATTGTATGGTCTTACATTGAATCTATATGTTGTTGTTGTACCAGTGGTAATTGAATAAGGAACAACTGACATTCTGCTTTCCAATTTATCTTCCACATATATATCCACATCCAATTCCATTGAACTGAAATATGTGTCACCAGTTAAAACTACTTCATAGGTTCCACCACGTTGATAAATCATATCAACGGCTCTTCTTAATTGAGTGTTACTATTAACACCATTGTTATATAATTGTTGATAACCAAAATTACTCATATTCCTTCAATTGTGTTTACTAAATCATCAAACGTTGCTCCTTCAAGCAATTCTTGTATTTCAGGACTTTCTGCTATTTCTTCAAAAACTCCATCCAAGAAATTTGATGGTCTTATTCCAAACTTTTTTATGTTTGTTTGTATTGCAAAAGCAAAACTTCTTTGAGTGATAAATCTACCATTCTTTTGATTTCTACCTTGCAATTTTCTATCCTTAATCCATTGTACGATACTATCAATTGGAACCCCTTTTTTACCAGGTAATCTTCCTGATTGTACCCATTGGAAATAATCTTCCATTAAAACTGTAATGGTTGAATTTCCTTTATTATCCGAACTTGTTTGAACTTCAACAGAATCACGCAAAGTGCCAGAAGCAACTTTATCTCCAATGCCAGCATTTTTTCCAACACCGAAAGGATATTTTTTTGTTTCCAGCGCTTTCGTAATCATCGCCTCCATAATTGGGGCTATCTTTTCTAAGTTCATTATAATAATTTAATTGTTACATATGTACCATTTCCACCATTTATTGTTTGACCACCAGTTGCAGATGTATAAGCTGAAACATTGATATAATCCATATTTCCATCTAAATAAACAATTGTTGATGTTGTTTGTGTTTGGTTATCTAAAGATGTAATAGGATTTTGTGTAATTGTTAAACCGCTATCATTCTTTCTAATTTGAATATTTTGTTGCAAAGTAGTTGTTGAGTCTGGTGCCCAATTCACATATGCTGTTACTTCATAGTATCCTGCAACATTTGGTTCAAATTGATGTGAACCACTATTCCACCAATCGTTTGTATCTATTTCTGCAGTATATTCAACAATAGTATCAACGCCATTTGGAATTGATTGTGTTCCTGGTAATTGTGCCATCACAAAACCATTTGAAGTTGCTGATGTTCCTGATATAACTGTGTTACGATAAATTGTTAATGTTGAACCTGAATTTGGAATTTGGAAAACAACATTGTCATTTGTTCCGTTAACTACGTTACTACCAGTACCTGGTCCAAAAAAGTTTGCACTCACTGAACCATCTTGAGTATTAAAAGTACTAAATGCTGTACCTAAAACATTTCCTGTATCTGTATCTTGCAAAAAGTCTTGAACAAATCCACCTGCATAAAATGACATTAATGAACTTGAAACATATTGTGTAATTCCACCAAAATATGTTCCTGTATAATTTCCATTGGTATCTATACCCATAGCAATTGCAGGATAACCATTACCAGGTATTGTCAATGCACCTGCCGAACCAGTTAAAAATACACCACCTAATGGTGCTAAAACCATACTTCCATTATTATCTTGGAATATTTCTGTACTTCCATAAGTAGTTCCATCAACAGCAAAAGGAAATGAAATTGCATTTGCTGAACCCGTAGGTCCATTCATATATATTGATCCTGTACTAATATTAAGGGAACCTGAAATATTTGTTGTCTGATTCAAATTAATTGTACCAGTTGTATTAAGTAATAAATTTGTTCCATCAGAACCAACTCTATTAGTTGTACTGTCGTATTGACCAAATTGAATATAACCTTGATTAGCATCTTCTTGACCTTTAACTTGAATTGTATTTGATATGTTAATATCCCCAATCCAACCATCATCACCAACTTTAAAGTTTGTACCATTACCATTGTTAGTTGATGATACAGTATCAAATGTTACCGCATCAGTTGTGTTTAATGATTGATTATAACTTTCGCCACTTGTTCCACTACTTCCTGAAGAACCACCTGTAAAAGGTGAACCATTGAATAATAAAGCAGAACCTGATAAATTAATACCACCTGTTCCACCATCAATATTAACAGTATTACCACTTACTAAAATTGAACCTTCTGATTTTATATTCGTATAATAATTTGAATATAAATTTTGTGAACCTTCTGCATTTAAATCAATATTATTGTGTGTGTTAACCTCAACAAAACTATTTGAACCACTAACTGAGAAACCACCATTATTAATTACGTGTGTTGTATGATATAAACTTAAAGTAGAACTTGGATTAGCAGGGTCTTGTGTTGTATCATAATGTACAAATGCACCACTTGGATGATTTAAGTCATTTAAATAATGTCCACCGCCATTTGCTAAATTGAATTGAAAACTACCAGCGGAACCAGTATCGCCGCCGTAGATTTGGTTATTAAATTGTAAAGAACCATTTGTTTCAATTGCGTGTGTTTGGCCAGAATATATATGAGTTGTAGAACCACTAACACCATTTCCTAAATAAGTTATCTGCGCACCACCATAGAACGAACCTGTATCATTTGATGCTACAAATAAGTTGTTATTCAAAGTGATATTATTGTTTTGGTCAGGTGCAAACAATTGTAAGTTGTTGCTGCTTGGGTCCAATCCCATTACACGATTCTCATTCATATATATTGAACCACTTCCAACATATAAGTGCTTCCAGTTAAATCCTGGCGCTCCTAATTGATATTTTAAATCGCCACCTGGTATAATGGAACCCGATAAGTTAATTGAACCAGATAATGAACCACTTGTACAAACAATGTTGATAGGATTTGTTGATAATAATCTTAATCCTGCAGCACTGCTTATTTGTAAATCACCATAAGCTGGTATATTATATATAGAAGCCATATTAACACCTTGTGCAAATGTAGCTCCGTTTGTTACGTTTAATGCTCCTGTAATTGTCAAACCATTCGTGATTCTAACTGAACCAGTCACTCCTAATGAGCCAGTAATTTGTGCACTACCTGTATAAGGAAATGCATTACCGCCTGTTGCTGATGTTCCACTTGTTCCTGAACTTCCACTTGCACCAGTTGCTCCTGTTGCTCCTGTTGTGCCGCTTGTTCCTGAGCTACCATTTTGTCCACTTGTTCCTGATGAACCGTTGCTTCCTGCTTGACCATTTGTTCCGCTTGTACCGCTTGAACCTTGTCCCGTTGTAACTGAAGCCCAACCCGAACTTACACCACCACTAATTACAACTTGATTTGGACTTGTAGTTTGTATTGAACCTGGATTTAAAACAAAACCATTGTCATCATATACTGCAACAACAGGATATGGTGTTCCTAAGTTATGATTCACTGTCCAAGTATCACCATTATAATGTTGATAAAAGGAAGCACCATTTGCTCCATTGGAACCCGAACTACCGCTAGTACCAGAACTTCCGTTTGAACCAGATTGTCCACTTGTCCCGCTGCTTCCTGCAGTTCCACTTGTCCCTGAACTACCAGAACCAATTGGTGAGCCATTCAAGGTTAATGAACCAGTTATATTAACCGCTGTTTGCGATAATTGTAATGCTGTATTAACTCCATATCCATCTTGGATTGTTTGAAGTGTTGTTAATGAACCGCTGTTTTGTCCTTCAAAGTTTAATAAACTTACGAATGATTGACTTATCGGTTGATTTGTTAAATTAGACATATATATGTTATATTTTTTTTATATTATTCTTTTGACCAAACAATTCCATCCACATCCCAATTTGGTAATGAATGAATCCAGTTATGTGAAGTATTATCTTGAAAATCCACAATAGGTAAATCACAACGATTATAGTCGTGTGGAATATCTAATGTTATGTTTGTTGTGAAGCCTGCTAAAACTGTCTCATATTTTTCAAGAAAGGGACTTGTCACACTATCAAATATCGGATTTTCTATTTCAGAAAAATCGCCATAAGATTGTGTATAGGACCAAAATAAAGCTGTGAAAATATCTTTTGATACTTCTAACATATCAGATAATACATCGGCTTGATTTGAGTAGTCTGATGCCAATTTATCCATACAAACAACTGAGAATTTATATGTAATATGATTTTCAGCTAACGTAACATCATTTGGGATAACGAACACTCTCGGGTACTGAGGCTCGGTCTTTGACTGAATGTCCATTGTTATTTGTGTAACATCCCCGAAACCAAACGAACGAACCTGTTTATGGTTAAAAGCTATTTGACTGAAGTATGTTAATAGTTGTTTATAATTGGTCATAATATTAAATATAAATTATTTGATTTTATTTACTGGCTCTGCGCTTGTTTATATCGTTTGGCCATTTCTTTATCTTTTTCCACCAAGTATTGGAGTTGGTTGAGGACTTCAAGGACTCCTTTTCCAAGGATAATTTCGTGTTTTGTAAGGTCGTCTGCGCATATTCTATTAATAACCGCGAACCATCCGTAGACTTGTTCAAAAGTAGATTCCATATCTGCTTCCTCAATTTCCACGTTATTACCATCTTCGTCCACATTATCTTCATCTTCATCCAAGTCGAAAAGTGCAGGATAGGTTGAGAGTATTGTTTTACGAATCGTGAAAAAAAAAACTGGCCACCAAGCACATACTTTACATCTAATTCTTTATTGAATAGCTGTGCACGTTCTTCAATGGTATCAGAGTTATACTTTTCTATTTGAAAGTTATGTTCTGACTTCTTGCTGATGATTGGTCTATACATCATTGCACATATGATATGCAAGTTTGCAATAATTTCTTCTGGCTTTTTTGTTAGCATTGAATCTAAGTCAACATATTCAGCGAACGTCATATTCTTCCACGATGGAATGAAACCATATTCTACACCATTTAAGGTGAACTTGTCTATAAACGGATATTTGGTATCAGGAAATAGATTTGTTAGATGATTGGTGATGTAGTTAATCTGATGATGGGAGGTTTCCATTACATCCCTTAAGTCTGCACCAGTTATTGTTTGAATTAGCTTTGCTTGATAGTAGTTGTCATCAAGTAAGTCTTTTACTTTATATACTTTAACATAATTCTCAATTGACAAAAAGTCAGGTAGTATATATTCTTGTTCTTCTATTTGGAATGTTATCATCTTTTTCTTCTATTATTATTTTGTTCTTTATATGTCGCCCATTTACAATTAAATGGTTCATATCCTTTATTATTATCTATTCTTTCCAATGTTTTACCCTCGGGTTTTATTCCCATATCTGCAAAAAATTGTTCAAATGAATCAAACCATTCTTTGTCAATCGTTATTCCTCTTCCTCCATAATCTTTATATTGTGGATGTTTAGAATTGGTGCATCTACTTTTCATATTGCACCAAATTGTATATTCATCCGAATAACGCATATTATGTTTTGTATTAACTGTTTTGAAACTTTCTCTTTGTACGCAACCACAAGATTTACTTCGGCCAGTGTTGATATAAGTTAAAAAAACAGATTTAATTGTTCCACATTCACATTTTGCAATTACTTTTCTATTTTTCTTTCCTGTTGATGGGACCACATATGGTTCATCTTCTTTTATTATTGTCCATTTCATATAATCAATATACATTTTTTATTTAAATTGTCCAAATTGGTGCATAGCGTCCTGTTGATTTTTGTGTTCTAATTTCTGGCAGCATCCGCATCATAATCGCATCGCTAATATCGGGTGACTTGCCTAATATGCGTTTCATCTCATCTTTGGATGCTACACCCATTTTGGAATCCTTATCAACGTCTTTTATTGTTATTGCTAATAGTTCTTGTGTTAGGTCATCAACTGTAGATGGGTCCATTGAGTTAAGTGATATTTTACCTTCTTTAAAGTAATCTGCTAATTTAAAATAGCACTGGCTTTTTAAGTTGGTAAAGTTTTGGTCGTGCAGAGCCTTGCTGTTGTTAACAAAGTTTGTTGCTCTAACCAAGTCAGCCAAACCACCCCCGATTCCGTCTGAATCTACAATTACATTATTTGGATGCACACTATGTGCTTTCATTAATGATTGTATCTCTGTAAATAATTGTGTTGTTGAATATTTTCTATAAATTTGAATATCAACCACGCATAATCCTTTCCATACAATAAAAACTGTTCTATCATCACCATATCTTGCTACGTCAGCTGTTATGATAGATTTATCTTGAGGATTCGGAATTTGTCTATAAACTGAACGTGATATGGATTCAAAATCAAATAAACTATTACTTGAATCTAAGTAGTTCCAATCTCCATCCAGCAAACGTTTCTTTTGAGCTAATGGTAATTCACTTAGCATTTGTATATATGACGCGGGTAAAAATGGATTGTCATATGCAAGCGAAGGTATAAAACTTATATTTGTAGCTAATGTTTCTTGAACGTATGGTAAATAAAAATCTTTCTTAATCCAATTGTTTGATGGGTTCATCGTTAACAATATCTTTGGAATTAAGTTATATTCATTTAATTTATATCTGATACGCGACTTTAATACTGCAAATGTTAATGCACTTATCTGTGAGGCTTCATCTACAAAAATTGCTGTGCACTCCATTGAACCCAAAGAATCCTTATTCGCATCGCCAGGTCGGTCCTCCAAATCTTTAAATAGAATTTCGCTTTTGTTGCTGAATGTCAATATGTTAGACTGGCCATTAAATGTATAATGTTCGCCCGATTTTAGTTGCATCATTGATAGAACTTCAAACAATGTGTTTAAAGTTGTGGTCTTTAATGTGGCTAATACGGTTCTTCCTATTAGACATCTGATGCCTGGATATTTCAAACAAAGCGTAACTATCCAAGTACAACCAAGCCAACTCTTGCCACCGCCAGCGGCTCCGCCAAATACAACGACATTTGTCTTATCATCTAATAAAACTTTAAAGCATTGCTTTTGCTTTGGTGTTGGGTTTATATCTACTTGCATAGTCAAAAACGAAATGTTGAGGGTTGGCAGAGCCAAAAAAAATTAGTCTAAATTTATATTTATTGATATTGGTTGGCCATTGGATGTAACATCAACCTTTCTTGTTTCTAATGAATAGACTTTTGCAATATCGGCCAATACCTCACGTTCGGTTCTTTTATTGCCATCCTCTTTGCAGCGCTTTAGAAGGTCATACAGCTGGTTTAAATGGTTTTCCAATATCTCATCAGCATTATTAGCGAAACGCTCTTTTAGACGTATCCTAGCTTCTTTCCAAAGGTTTTCTGCTTGTCTTTCCGTTATTTTAAATTCCTTTGCAGCTTTTGATGCAAATTCGCGATAAGATAAATGTTCATATAACATCATCTCAAAGATTCTGGCCATCCTTTGTTCAAATTCTATTTCATCTGCTTTCTTCCCTGTTTTGTTTGCCATTATTTAATATTTAATTTTTCTTCAATATAATATTTAAACTTTCTTACTTGAGTGTTTGCACAACTACTACAACCGAAGTCAAAATCTTCTTGAAATAAGAAATTATAAACCTTGTTTATAAATTCTTTTTTTTCTGATGTAAATTCTTTGGAACCCAATTCTGAATATGCTAATCTGATTTCAGCTAAGGTTGGAATAAATTCAGTTTCAATTGGCTCTGAAAGTTTTGTTATTGGTGCTTTCTTCTTACAGCTTGTGCACCCTTTCTTTTTCTTTTCTGGTAAAAATGTTTCGCTATTCATATTAATTTGTTTTTATGGGTGTTGGGGTTG
>Ga0208865_1000086_pt1 | contig 32016 bp, 54 predicted proteins | sample CryBogCBE02Aug09_FD_184565 | JGI IMG/M metagenome (GOLD analysis project Ga0208865, IMG submission 184565) | Freshwater microbial communities from Crystal Bog, Wisconsin, USA - CBE02Aug09 (SPAdes) (version 2) | ecosystem: Environmental > Aquatic > Freshwater > Lake | place: Crystal Bog... | reverse complement strand
AGGTAGAGGTTATGTCAAACCTTCTAGCCTAGCATCAATTACCACAGAATCAGGATTGACTCTAACGACAGAGTCGGGAACAACCTTAACAATTGAAGCAGAAGTTTACCAACCAGTGTACGCAACAAGCTGGACTAAGTCAGGTAAGAACAAGACTACTTGGCAAGCTAACTTAGGTAATGGCTATCCAGTAAACATAGGTAACCTTTTGTTTGTAGACAACTTGGGTAACTTTATTGTTACTAACTCAGGAAACAATATAGTCACAAACCCAACAGTTAATAAATATAAGAGCCCAACAGTATGGGCAGCAACAGGAGCATAGAATGGCAACGATTTCGTCACTTACAGCAGCATCTAGTATCGACCCAACAGCCGATTATCTTCCTATTGTTACGGCAAACATTAACACTACACAGAAAATAAATCGCAATACATTACTTGGAATCACTTCTAGCCCTGTCGGAATAAGCGACACTCAAACACTAACAAGCAAGACTTTGACATCACCTACAATAAGTGGTCCTATATTATCTGGAACCGTCACAGGAACTTACACACTAGGTGGTACACCAACATTTCCTTCCACAGTCGTTTTAACCACTGGTACACAAACTTTGAGTGGAAAGACGCTAACAAGTCCAACTATTAACTCTCCTACCATTACAAACGCTTCTATTTCAGCCGACACATTAACTGGCTACACCACAAGCAACTCAGGAACTATATATGGTATTTCAGTTAGCGGTGGACAAATAACTTCTGCACTTACTCTAACTCAGCCTCTTACAGTATCTACTATAACTTCTTCTGGATTAATCACAGCCTCTAATGGACTAACAGCTAACGGAACCATTACTTTCCCAAACTCTTCGCTCAGTCCAGTGATGATGAAAAATCCCTACAATTTTTATTATTCAATAGGAGCTAATGCCACTATCCTTTTAAACACTGCTGCTACTTTAACCTGTTTAACGAAAGTTTATGATACGGGAAATAACTATTCCACTACAACTGGATCATTTACGGCTCCTGTAGCAGGTTTTTATCAATTCAATGGACAAGTAGACGTGTTAGCAACTTCTTCTGGTAGTTATATTTGGGCGTCTTTATTTAAAAACGGTTCTGAATTTTTTAGAGGAAATAGACAAATACCAGGTACGGGAGGTAATGCCGCAGCTGTAAGCGTATCTGTAATGTTGCAATTGGCTGCTAACGATACTATTCAATTAGGGTATTACAGTGGCGTAGCAACTACCACAGAAAATAACTCAGGTACATTTTTACAAGGATATTTAGTGAGTCTAACTTAAGGATATATATGGCAAACGTAACAATAAATCAATTAACAAACGCAACAAGTATAGACGGAGTAGTCGATTTAATTCCTATTTACCAGAACTCTTCTGCTTCTACGTTATCTATATCACGAAATACTTTACTCAACTTAACTAGCGGACCTGTAGGTTTAACAGACATTCAAACTTTAACAAACAAGACTTTAACTAACTCTACGATAAACAGCGGTACATTCTCTGGTACATTTTCTGGCACATATACGCTAGGCGGAACTCCTACATTTCCATCTAACGTGGTACTCACTACTTCAGTTCAGACACTAACTAATAAGACTCTTACAAGCCCTACAATAAATACTCCCTCAATTACTACTCCTACTATTACTGGAGGTAGCTTCTCTACACCAACTATCTCTGGTGGAACTATAAGTGCTGCTACTCTTTCAACCACAACTTTAACTAGTGGAACTACAGCTACTGGTGGTATGAGCGTAACTGGTGGACTTACAGTAGATTCGCTTTCGGTATCGGGATCTAACACAACTAACGGTTGGACTGGTTTAGGAGCAACTTTAACTTACGGAGCAAATGACGGCAATAAGGAATTTACCCTTACCACAACCACAGATTTATCCACATCAGTTACGCCGGGAATGAAAATTCAATTAAAGCGTTCCACAACTCCGCCCGCCACTTCAGCAAACTTTAACTCCTCTCTGTCTCAATACATGTATAACGTTTCTCCTAGTGGGATTACATTTACAAACCAATTTACTATAGAAGCTTGGGTATATATGTTTAGCTACGGAACATTACAAGGAATACTAAACAGGAGCTCAGGTTCAACATCTGGTGGTTGGAACTTTGAAATTACTTCTGGTGGGCAAGTTAGAGCATTCTATGGAACTGGTAGTTCATTTACGGATTTTATTAGCAACCAAGCTATTCCACTTAACCAATGGGTTCACGTGGCTGTTTCAGTGTCATCAACTGCAACAAAAACTGCCGTAATCTACATAAATGGAACTAGCGTATATACCTATTCTGCTTTAACTGCGGCAACTTCATTAACACAACAATCAATATATTTGACAGTAGCTGCACAAAACAACGGAACGGGTGGATACTTTAATGGAAACATTACTGAAGTTAGATTGTGGTCTAATGCTCAAACTCAGACACAAATTCGTGCAAACATGGGCATTAACTTGGTAGGTACGGAAACTGGTCTTGTTGGTTTATGGAGATTAGGTAACGGAGACATTACAGATAGAACATCTAACGCAAACAACTTAACTAAAAGCAGCATATTAGTAACAGTGGGAACAACATACCCGTATAATCCAATTGAATATGGAATTATTACTAGCTACTCTGCTAACACTCCTACCGTTGGAACTAACACCATTACCGTTTACACAGGAAACTCAAACGTAATACCCAACCAGACACTAACCAATCCTTATATCTCTACTGCTAGGTTACCTTATGGGTTTAATGGCGATAGAAGTAATTGGTCGGTTACAACTTTAATGGCTTATCAAATAAGGTATAACACACCTACTGCAAACTCTTGGTATAACTTAGGTTGGTCAATCAACATTCCTACTGGTGCTTGGCTTGCTTCATACAATTCATGGAATGTTGCAACTATAGGTTCAGGTACTTCATTTTTTACTGTTTCTAATGCATTGTCAACGTCACCTACAAGTGTTAGTGACTGGAGACTTTACGCTACCGCCGATAGTGGCTCATACGCAGGTACAGAAATAGACGCCGAGTTAATAAAAAGTGCTTTTATAAACAACTCTGCAATAACTTCTTGGTATTTATTAATAGCAAGCAATCAATCGGCTTCAGCAGTTTATTTAGGTAATTCAGGTGGTACAACTACTATGTTTAATATAACAGCGGAGTGTGCCTACCTATAGGAAAGGAAAAATATGATCACATTTACACAACTATATACCAGAGCAGCAAACATAGTAGGAGTGTCGACCACTACTAACTTGCAGGACTTAACTAACATTAAGCAAGATATAAACCAAGGTTTACGTCTATTTAAGAACGGTGCTAGAAGATACTGGACTCGTAAAGAAGTCGCAGCCAACCTAGTAGCAGGACAACAATACTACACATTTCCAGAAGACATGGTTCGTGTAACTACAGTTCGTGCTAACACAGGTGGATACAATTGGCCGCTAACTGAAGTGGATTCAGAAGAGCTGTGGAACAAGTTCAACGTCATTCCTTCCAACACTGTAATTGTTCCTCAATTCTATTTCGTAAGAGGTAGAAATGAAATCGGATTCTATCCTATTCCTTCACAGAGCACCACAGCAGGACTTATAGTAAGTTACGAACCACGACTAATTGACATGACAGTAGACGACACCACCACCACCACCGTAACAGTAACCAACGGTTCTCAGTACGTCACTAGCCCTTCTTCAGCATTCAACTCAAACATGGTAGGAATGTATTTTAGCGTGACTGATGGTTCAGATGGTAACTGGTACCCTATCGTAGCAGCCACCGCCTCACAGCTTACTCTTGAAAACTACTATCAAGGACCATCAGAATCAGGTGCATCTTGTATTATTGGACTTGTAGCAGATATCCCAGAAGAGTACCAGATGGCTCTTATATACTACGCAGCATGGCAATTTTACCTAAAACGAAACGAAGATCAGAACGCTGCTTTGTATAACGGAATGTTCCAAAACATGCTACAATCCTACATAGAAACTTACTCAGCTAAGTCAACTGGTGTAGTCCAAAGACCACTTACCGACAACATATACAACATCTTCTGGCTACCTCCAGGCATCATAACAAGCTAGGAGATATATGGACAGAGCCAAGAACACACCAAAATACAAAATAGTAAATCAGTATTTTAGCGGGGGTAATTCTATTGACCCTAAGTTAGCTGTAGCCAACTCTTTCTTTGCTTCACAAAATCTTGACTTTAGAACTACTCCATCACAGATGACTGTTCTTCCACAGAGTCGTCAGGTTGCTTCAAACCTTAGCGATCTAATTACTGCTATGGACCAAGACCAATCAGGTGTGCGTTGGGGTGTGGGTAGTGCTGGTTCCGTATATAAGATAAGTACGTCTAACGTAGTTACTAAGGTAGCACAGATGTCAGAAAACGGTAGTGCTGGACTTTACTACAACCAAGTAAGCGATACTCTTTACATGCCTGGACAGACAGCTGTTTCTATATACGGTAAGGTGACAGGCAGTCCAACTTTTACAGATAGAAACTTTGACTTCTCGGCATCACAAGGTGACGGCTGCGTCAACTTATTCAATTCAATTACAGGATTCTATGATGGTTCCAATGGTGTAAGAAACAACTCACAAGGTGTAAATTTTTCTGGAATAACTAATTCTAATCAGGTAACAACTTATTCTACGGCTGCTTACACTCTTCCCACAACAATACTTGAAACTACTGGTAATTACTGTTACTTTGCTCCAGACATAGAACCTTTTCATTCTATTGATGTTTACATAGCTAACAAAGGTACTGGTAACTGGACACTTACTTTACATGATTCTTCAAACAATACTCTTGCGTCTGTTACTGTTGCCAATGCTAACCTCAACTCAAACGCTTATAACAAGTTTAAGTTCTCTGGTCCTATACGAGCTCTAGTAAGTGCTTCACAGACGGGTACTTCAGCTACTTATCACTTCCACTTAACTTCTAGTGTGACTACAGATACAGCTACCGCTGGAACAATTACAGCAAACGATTTATCTACTTGCGACTTTCTCTTATACGCATACAGATTAGTTCCTACTAATAATGGATGGCACCCTACAGCTATGTTTACAGGTTCAGGTGTGGCTATGCTTTGTATAGGAAACGGACAATATCTTTCTACATATAACTTTGGTAACGATGCCAACCCTACCAACTCGCAGTGGGTAAGACACGCTCTCTTCTTTAAGCCAGGATACGAAGTATGTGGTATGGCAACCAACAACCAGTACTTAGTCATAGCAGCAGAGAAAAGGTCTACAAACAGCTCCAGAAACGCTCAGGGTGGTGTTTTATACTTCTGGGACGGTACGACTAATCAGCCTAACTTTACTATAGATATTCCTAACGGCTCGCCTTATGGTCTTTACACGTTTAACAATGTGACTTATTTCACAGTAGCGGGATCACTATACGCATGGAGTGGTGGTCAAACCGTTATTAAGGTAAGAAAGATGGCTTACCAGAACACTGATTACTTGAACGCTGTTGATTCTACCCTTGTGTATCCAAACATGACTAGTTCACGCTATAACCTACTGATGCTTGGTTACCCTAGTTCTAGTACAAATGTGAACTTAAGTTACGGAATCAAATCATGGGGTACTGTAGAGCTAACATTCCCTAACTCGTTTGGTGATTCTTATCAGCAGAGTCATGGTTACTACTATAACAACACCGCTGGTATTACTAACTTGCAGTTTGGATGTGTGTATAACTTTGTAGATACAATGTATTCCTCATGGTCTTACACCTTAGGAGGAACTACATACTACGGATTAGACATTGTGGATAACTTCTCCGCACCAGCATCTAACTACAGTTGGCAGTCACTTATTTACGATGGTGGAGTTCGTTATAAGATTAAAAAAGCTTTGCGTCTTAAAATCAATTTCTTGCCTTTACCTACAGGAGCCACGCTTACAGCCCAGTACAGTCTTGATAGAAAAGCTTGGGTCAGTTCAGATCCAACTTCTGGCAACTCATACACTGCAAACACAGGAGACACATCAGTATTAGTAGAGTTTGACAATATGCGTTTCTATGAATTTCAATATGGATTTTACGGAACAGTAACAGGAACTACGGCACCCGTTATAACTTCTATCACAATAGAGGTAGACCCATTAGTAGATGAAGGTGTAGTGAGGAAGGATTACAACTAATGTTTAATGGAGGAAATAGTAACTTTCAATCTGATATATATGAGAATGTTGCAAACATGTCCCTCGCTTTTACTATGTACTCCACTACGTTTGGTAATGGTAACTTCATAATTCAACCTCCATCTAAAGGTGAAGTCGGACAAGGTTACCCATCAGTACCATATCTATCGCTTGAAGCTCTTATTTACCAGCAACAATCTTCCAACCCAGCAGTATCACCTCACACCGTTCTTGCAGGTAGCACAGCAGGACAAGCTGTAAACTCATCCACCACAACTCAGAATGACAGTAACGGTACAACTAGAATTGTATCTGGAGTGCAACAAACACCATGAGTATTCCACAGGGCGGTCAGAATAAGTTCTTTGGTCAGAAAGTATCTCGACCTGGTATTAACGTGCTTAACGCTACAGACAATCAGTTAATTTATAAAAACGATTACACCTCAACTTTATATTACAATCAGGCTGGAGTTCCAACAGTTCTTTTAGGCACTAGGACATTCACAGGAGAACAAGGATTGTTTGTATCTCAAACGGGTGTGGACGTAACTCAAGCTTCAAACGAACAACTAATCTTTAATTCAAACGTTAATACCTTGCAAGCTGTAGATAGCGGTCAACTTACAATTCCTGCCGTTGGAGCTAGCTCAAGTCAGAGTGTTACTTATATACATGGTCTAGGTTATATCCCTATGGTATTTGCATTTTATGAATATCAAACAAATTCTTACGTACAACTTCCATACGCAAACTACACGAGCTCATTAACTGTTGGATGGATGGCACAGTGCACATACGTAGATAAAAGTATCATAACGTTTACCGTCCAGACCAGCTCGGCACAGAGTTTTTTATCTAATAATTTGTATTTTGTACTGCTTCAAAGCCCTTCCATCTCTATAGATTAATGTTTATTTTTATTAATTTATGATGTATAATTCCGGTATAGGCAATTAATTACAAGCCCACCGGAGGGCTTTTTTTTATTTTATGAATCAAGGACAAGTAAACGCAGATGTAGCAAACGCCAGAGCAACTGGTCAAGCATTACAGAATCAATATAACCAACAAGCTAATCAGTCTTACGGTCAGTATCAAGATAGTTATGCCAACTCTCAAGCTGCACAAAAAGCATTAGAAGGCTACAAAGTACAATCTGGTGGAGACCTTTACAACAGGTACCTACAGGGTGCTCAAAGCATGTATGGATTTGATCCCAAAGCTCTTGCTCTTGCAAACCAAAACTTGTACAAGACACAAGTAGCTATGAATATGGCACCACAAGCTGCCGCACAAGGTGGAAACTATTACGGTGCTACGGCAGGACAAACAGAAGCCGCTTATCAGAATATGGCTGGTAATATTGGAAACACTTTATCTAACCAAAATGCTGCAGTTAATCAGTACAATAATCTATTACAAGCTACACAAGCTCAGGCTGGTGCACAGACAGGTGCTGAAACCACTACACAGGGTCAAAACATTACACAGTTAAATGACGCTGCTGTTAATGCTGCTCAGATAATGCAAAACGCTGAAAAGACAATGAATGACATTGAAAACCTACAACAACAACAGGGTTCTCTTACTTCTAAACAAATTTCCGATTATCAGAATGCTTACTCAAACTACGTACAAGCTCAAGGTCAATATCTTTCTGGACAAGGAACATATATGTCAGGTCAAGCTGCTCTCAACAATCAGGCATTTAATCAAAAACTTATTACAGATTACACGCAAGCTGTTCAAGCAGCTTATGGATTTGACCCAAATAAAGGTAAAACTGGTGGTCTTTCAGGAAGTAATCTTAAAGAATATAATAATACAATGTCAGCGTTGCTTGGTGTAAATAATAAAGTAACTAGTGGAAATCCATAAAAATAATGCAAAACAATAATCCAATCACTTCTAATCTTTTACATAATGCTAACGCACAAGCTGGCGTGCCTACTAATGCTTTTGGACAAAGTCCTACTCTATCTTTCTTAAAATCTAAACCAATGGGTACACCATCTCAACCAAACACTGGTCTACTACCAAGATTAGCACCTGTTGCCGGTCAAATTGGTGGTGGTATCGCTGGAGGATTAGGCGGTACAGCACTAGCAACCGCTCTTTTACCAGAAGAAACCGCATTAGCCCCTGAAACATTGGGTCTATCTTACCTTCCATCCGCAATAGCTTTTATAGGTGGAATCTTAGGTGGTGGTGCTGGTCAAGGTGCTGGTAAAGTCGTAGAAAACGTTGCATCTAAACAGCCAGCATTTAAAGATGTAGCTAAAAACGTTGGTGAAGGTGCTTTAAGTCAAGGATTAGCTGAAGGAGCTGGACAAGTAATTGGTAGAATAGGAAGTAAATTAGGTGGTCCACTTTTAAACTCTGCCGCTAGATTATTTGCTGGACAAGCACCTGTAGGAGCTGTAAGTCCAGATGTCGCTAGATATGTTACACAAGCTGGAGAAAACAATCTTAATAATGCAGCTAATATAAGTAAAGTCTTTACAGGTAATACAGCCAAAGCTGGTGAAAATGAAGCTCTTAATACTAAATTTGTTGAAAGCAATCTAGGTAATAAGAAAATAAGTTTACGAGATTTTCAACCTAGTACAGCCGCAGCAGGAGCTGGTAAAGCTACTCCTGTCGATATTTCTAAATTAGGTGCTAAAGCACAAGCTCAAATTAATCAAAATGCATCTACAAACTTTGTACAGAATTTAATTGAAAAAAATAGTCTAAGTGGTTTACCAGAAGAAAAAGCTGTTCAAACTAATATAAATGCTATTTTGACACCATACAAGAATTTGAACAAACTAGCACCTACAGATGCACTTAAAATACAAAGAGATGTATCTTCTCTAGCCTCAGATGCTGCAAAAGCAGGTAAAACAGATTTATCTAATACTTATAACACTATTTCAGATGAAATTGTTAGCAGATTAGGAATGGATGATATTAAAGTTGGTGCTGATGCTCTCAATCAACACGCAGACAATTTATTTAATGCTATTTCACCATTAAATTCTAAAGTCGCACAAAATGTATCAGATGAAATTAAAGGTCTAAATAACCCTAGTTTATCAGATATAAGAAACATAGAAGCTAAATGGGTTGAAATTAGTAAAGCTAATAACGCAGCCACTAAAACTGCAGCAACTAATTTTGGTGCAACAGCTATGGGTACTGCTGGTAAGGCAGTAAGAAATATTGGAAGTGCTATAACTGGAGGTCCAGTAGGAGCAGCAGGATTAATAGCTAACACTTTACCAAGTGGTGCAGATACAGCATTATCTCGAGTTGCTAGTAAGCTTGGAGCTAAAGCGACAACAGGAACACCTTTTTTTAATAATCCATTAAGTAGAACATTATCTAAATTACCAGCTAATTACCCCAAAGCTTTAGGAGCGATTGGTGGTGTATTATCTAACGTACAAAATTTACAACCAGCGGCAGTTGGATTAACAGGAGGAACAAACATGCAAGGAGCAGGAACACCAGCAGGTGCTGGAATGCCAGGTGCAGCTGGAGCTGCAGGTACAGGAGCTGATATGTCAACATTAGGACAACAAGCTGCACAAAACGTATCAACACCTATACTTTTAATGGAATTAGCAGCTATGACTGACCCACTTATTTTCCAACAAATGGGTGGAGCAAGCACATTACAAAGTCTATTGAAACCAGTCACAGCAGCACAGACATCTGAAAATGCTTTACAGACTTTACTTGGAGCTAATGCACAAGGTCAAATTGGTGGACAAAACAGTCCATTTGCACAAGCAGGTGGAGCACAAGGTAAACTTGGTGGAGCTGGTGCAGGTCTTGTATCTCGATTATTCGGTGGTGGTGAAACTTCAGCATACGGACAACAGGCTCAACAGTTACAAAATCAAATTAACCAAGCTCTTAACCAAGCTGGTCTATCTAACGTCAATCTTCAACTTCCACAAATTACACAATCTCCACAAGCAGCACAAGCTCAATACAATCTTTTACAGTCAATTCTTCAACCTCTTGCAAGTGGTGGTCAAATACCACAAAACGTATTACAGACTATTTCTCAGCAATAGCTTTATCTACAGCTTCTTGAGGTATAGTCTTAACTTTAAGTATGCGTTTCTTGTCTTCTAAGTCTACTTCGAATTGTAGATTTACATCTTCTGAATAACCATGCTTAGTTGTACAAACATAATATAGGAATCCTGAGATTACCTTGTCTTTAAATATGCTGTAACTTAGTGATAAATTTAAGATGTTTAAATAATCAAACTCTCTAACTGTCAATTCAAAAGTTTTTACATCGTCTTTAGTTTTTTTAATACTTCCCATATTTTCTCCTTTATAATCCTATTAAATCATCGTCTTTTGGCAAAAAACCATATTCTTTACTTTCATCTGGGTAAACATCTATAAAATCCTGATTCGGCTTACCATTTCTATCATAAGGTTGAATAATTTCACGAGCGAAATCCTTTCTTTGTCTATCATGCTCAAATTGTTTGTACATTGAACTTTGTTTAGCACCTAACTTACTCATATCTGGTTTGTTTTTGTAGTACTTACCGTTCAATATATATCCCATTAGAGTTGCATCTTTCTAAGTCTTTCCGCTTCTTCCCACTCTAATCTTTGTGCAGTTTTAGGTTCGACAAGTCCGACATCACCAGCTTGGTTTACCTTATAAGAGTCAACACGACCATAACTAGCATTTGTAGCACCAACTTCAGGTTCAGTTACTTCTAATTTATTCATTACATAATCAAGCTTATCTCGGATATCTCTGTAGAAATATCCTAATCCAAATGCTATGATTGCTAGAATTAAACTAATCACTCTTCATTGTCCTGTCTTTAAATGTTAGCCCTACTGTAGAGGTGATAAGAGTTGTAACTACACTGATTGCATTTATTACAGTTTGTTTGGTAACTTCAGCTGGGTCAACAATCCCAGCAGATAGCAAATTAACAGTTTCGTTTGAATAGTGGCGTAAATCAAACCCATACCATTCTTTACTTTCTTTGACTTTAAATAACGCTTCATCAGCATTATAACCAGCATTGTTGACTAATGTCTTAAATGGAGCTTCAAATGCCCCTGAGAAGTCCTTAGAATGTGTTCTAGCTAAACATACACCACCACCAGGAACAACACCATCTCGTATAGCAGCTTGAGTAGCAGAGATAGCATCATCAACTCTGTCTTTTATTTCATCTCGCTCTGATTCAGTAGCAGCACCGACTCGTATAATAGCTATCTTACCTGTTAGAGCAGATAGTCTTTTTTTGATTTCTTCCTTATCTACTAAGCTTTCAGCTTCTTTAAATTGTTTCCTAAGGTCATCTATTCTTGCTTGTACATCTTCATCAGCACCTTCACCACCTATTATAGAAGTTGAGTTTGAGGTCACTTTAACAGATTCAGCACCACCTAACATTGATACATCAAAAGTATTAGATGGAGCACCTTCTTCTAAAGCTTTACCGCCAGTGTAAGCAGCGATGTCTTCTAAGAATAAGGAACGCATAGGACCGTATACAGGAACGTCTACAAGAGTTGTGTAAATAATATCCTTAGCTTTGTTAAGAGCAAGAGTTGCTAGAGCTTCTTCAACTATCTCACCAATAATTACAATTTCTTTACCTCTACCACCTGCAATACAAATTTTGTCTATAATTGGGGTAACATCTGCAGCAGTTCTAAGTGTTTTCTTTGTGATAAATATATCAGCGTTTCTTACTTCAGATTCAAGAGCTGTAAAGTTATTGATTAAATACTCGTTAGTAAATCCTTTTTTAAAGTAAAGACCTTTAACTTCTTCATCATAACAACCAATTCCATCAAACTTTTCCACTAGGATATTTGATTCAACACCAACTCGTTCTATAACATCAGCTATAAGTTCTCCAAGAGCTTCATCACTAGCAGATACTTTAGCGACTGAACGAACTAAATCTTCAGTAGCTTTTACTTTAGCACCATCAATTTGAGTTAGAATTTCATCTGCAGCATCTTTAAGCATTCGTGCGACAACCATTCTGTTGTGTCCACCACTGATAAGCTTCTTAGCTTCTTTGTATAAATGATAGGAAAGAATAACTACAGCTGTAGTACCATCTCCCACGACCTTATTAGATTTTTCACTAGCTTCAACAATAATCCTAGCTGCCATGTTTTGCACAGGGTCTTCAAGAAATACTTTCTTTACATTAGTTACACCATCTCTGGAAGCGTTTGGAGCACCAAAGTTCTTTTCCACAATTGCAATACCTGCACTTGGACCGTAAGCAGCATTAGCTACTTGATAAACCTTTTCTACTCCTAAATCTAATTTCTCTTCAAATTCTTTACCAATCCATATATCTCTGCTGAGTTTACTCATAATATCCTTTTATTTCTTCAAATTTAATAAACGAGAATGTTCTATTGTCTACAGAAACTTGTGTTCCATCTTTGTATTCATCAAAAAAGATTTTTTTATTCAAAAGATATTCGTGTTCTTCTTTACAAACAGCTAAAACATTGCCGCTTGTTTTTGTTGCATATTGTTTGTCTGGTGTTGCAGCATACGCATATACATCGGTTAATTCAACGAGAACACAATCATTGATTGGTATCAGATTGTTCATATCCACATTTTATCACAATTGCCTTTTGTTTCAATGATTGTTTATTTTGCAAGATTGAGATATAATTCGGTTATAGGCAATCAAGCTAAGCCCCTCAGCAGGGCTTTTTTTAATTTAAAGGAATATATGAAAGTCAAAGCATTAGTCAAAAACAATGGATATCATGGCGTAATCCCACCTACTAAAGAAGACGCTGTGCTTGCTAAAAGCCATTTAGACCGAACTTTAAAATTGGAACAAACCAAAATTAAAGAACACATTAAGCAAAAAGCTAAAGCAAAAAAAATGGGTAATAAAAAATCTATGAGCTATAACGAATCTCACATCAAAAATCACAAAAAAGATGTTGCAGAACGAGTACAATCTAAAAAGACTATTGCCAATGTCTGGAATACCTTACAAAGCATGAGGAGCAAGTAATGAAAAAAGTTAAAGATTTAATGAAAATGAAATGCAAATGCAATTGTGACAAATGCAAAAAGGCTAAAATGATGGGCAAGAATTGCAATTGTGATTGTAAAAAGTGTGGAGGCAAATAATGAGTCTTGTTAAGGATTTAATTAAGAAGGGTAAGAAAAAGCAAAAAGGCGGTTCTGTATCTAATGGTATGGGCGGTTATAACGGAGGTATCTCAGCATGAGTACCGTTAAAAGCTTAATGGGTCGGTCACACCCTAAATTTAAATCCAAGAAACCTATGTATGGTAAATCTAAAGTTTCTAAAGTGATGAGTGAATTTGGTAAAGGTCAATTACATAGTGGCTCAAAGAAAGGACCTTTAGTTAAGAATCAAAAGCAAGCTATCGCAATTGCATTGAATCAAGCTCGAAAGGGCAAGAAATGACAGTTCGAGAAAAGGAATGGTTAGCTAAACTGGAAGACAAACTTGACAAAATAATGGAGCGAATAGACAACCTTGATGAAAAGTTTGTTACTCGCAGAGAATATAACGCCGTTAAAATGGTTATAGGTGGAATTGTTGCTGCAGGAACAATGATAGCGACATTCCTACTAATTAAAAAGTAAAGGAGATATTATGTCTTATATCAACGCACTAGATGTCAGTAGATGGCAAGGTGAAATTAATTGGTCAGCTGTAAAGGGTGCTGGTTATGAAATTGCAGTTATTAAAATAAGTGGTGGAGATGATGGGTTCTATTACGACTCAAAAGCAAATCAAAACTACAATGGTGCAAAAGCAAATGGATTCTCAGTAGGTGGTTATCACTTTGCAGGAGGACAAGACCCTAACGCAGAAGCTGAATACTTTGTAAGAGGAATGCAACCATTTGAAGAAAACGATGTATTTGTTCTTGATTGGGAAATTCAACACCCAGACCCAGTTGGATGGTGTTCTGCTTTTGTAAACAAAGTTCACGAACTAGCTGGTGTATGGCCAATGATTTATATGAATGGTTCTACACTAAACTCACAAGACTGGTCACCAGTAACTAACAATTGTGGAGTATGGGTAGCTTGGTATGGACAAGACCCTAACGCTGATTTACCTGTTAAATATCCTTATATCATGCACCAGTACACATCTGGTGGAAGCGTTCCTGGCATAGCTGGTAACGTTGACCTAGATGCGTGGTACTATGACATAGCTACTTGGAACAAGTATGGTTACCACGCTCCTGTAGTTGCTCCTGAACCACCTAAACCTGTTGAACCACCAATTGTTCAACCACCAGTTGTGCCTGAACCTCCTGTTGTTACACCACCTGTAGTTCCTCCAGTAGTTCCTCCTGTTCTACCTAAACCACCTGTACTACCAACACCATCAACTGGAGCAATTAGTCTTACTGTCACTAAACCGTTAAACGGAAACATCATTAAGAGAATATGGAATGCAATTCTATATTTCTTTGATATTAAAGTGAAGAAACAATGAGGAAATTCATTGATAAAAAATTATTTCCAGCGGTTATTACTTATGCTGTTAATAGATGGCACATTGTTGCTCTTCTTATTCTTGGTGTCGTCTTAATGACCTACCAGAAGCCAATTATTGAATTAGTTGGTGGAAATTACACTAATGTGACTTCCGCAGTAGTAGCTTTGCTAATCTTGAGAGAAGAAATTTTGCAGAAAAAATCTCATGGTGATTTACACGATAAGATTGACGAGTTGCATAAAAAACTGGACAAATAATGGAAGACATTAAATTACAGGAATTAGCACAGTTTACACCAGAAGGTAAACTGACACCTGGATATGGCGATGGATATTTATTTTATGTAGGTAGAGATGATGTACATGGAATACTTCATTATCTTTTAACTAATGAAAAATTGAGTCTAAAATTGAATATGTTTGGTTTTGACGATGAAGAACTTAATCAAGATATTCTAAACCTTTTTAAAGACCCCAGTGTACATGTTCAGGTCACGTTAGATAAATCTCAAGCTGGTGGTGTACACGAAAAACAAATTATTGAAGCAGACCAACAACAAGACCCTGCTGACTTTGCAAACTCTTTTGTAGTGTGTGAGTCCAAGACACATCAAATATCTCACACTAAAGGCGGAGTATTAGCTTCTCAAGGACTATATTTTGAAGGTAGCACTAATTGGTCCAGCAGTGGCGAAGGTACAGGTATAAGCTTAAAATCAGATGTTTCCAATCCTAAGGGTTTTAAAGCCCAAAATAACACTTTATTCGTTTCCTCAAACAAGACTAATTTACTAAGGTTCTCAACAGAACTAGATGTAGAACATCTTGTAGGAAAGCAACAAACTAAATAAGGAGGAGTTATGTTTAACAAACTAAAATCCGTAGTGAGCTTCTCAGCTCCAACCAAAAAACAACTTCAACATGATGCTTGGGTAGTAGTTTCAGCTTTTGCTGGTTCGTTCTTTGCTGCATGGCAAATACAACCAAATAAGCTAAGCAAGGCAGCATTAGTAGCTGCAGCAGGAGCTGGTATCGCAGCGGCAGTGACAGTTGTAAAGAGTATTTGTACAACACTATAAATTAACAATCGAAAGGGTCTATGCAGCCTTATAAGGTGAAATGGGAGGGCAAAGATTTAAAACGCCTTCTTACAATGGGTAATGAGGAATTAAAGCGATATTACTATTGGCTTGATTGGGATGGATTAAGACGTACTCGAAATAAATACAAGGCTAAAGCTAGAAAGGTATTAGAGATGGAAAGAAATCCAGAAAAAAGAAATCCTCAAACAGATAAGTTGGCTGAATTATTCGAGCGTAGTGGGATAGACCCTAACGATATTTTAAAAATAAACAGAGTAAACCTTTATCAAGGATACATGAAAAATGAAGAAGGTGAGTTTGAAACAGCTGACCTTGTAAGCGTTCAATATGTACCAAAGCCTACTGACCTGACTGAGGATATGTTCATATCCCAAGCCAAACCAGTTATTATTCGACCAACTAAATCAAACAAGAAAGTTTCTAACGAGAAATTAGCTATTATACTTCCAGATATACAAGCAGGGTTCCGAAAATATGAAGACGGTACTCTTGACCCACTACACGACACCAAAGCATTAGACATTGCTCTTCAAATTATTAAAGATACTAAACCAGACCAAGTAATATTAAATGGAGATAACCTAGACCTTCCTCAATTTGGTAGGTATGCACAAGAAAGTAGCTTTGGACAAACTTTGAATGCAACTCTAGATTATGTGCATCAATTTCTTGCTCAAATTAGAGCTAATGCTCCAGACACTAAAATTGTATATTTGGCAGGCAATCATGAATTACGACTCAGCAAGTACATCATGCAATACGCTGAGAAGCTTTACGGAGTGCGACAAGCAGGCACTACTGAGAGAGTTCTTACCATTCCTTTCTTACTTAACTTAGCAGATGTAGATTGTGAATATCGTTCTGGGTATCCAGCGAATGAATATTGGATTAACCAAAGATTAAAAGCTATACATGGACACGTTGTCCGACCAGCTGGTAAGACAGCAGCCGCTATAGTAAAAGATGAAGAAACTTCTACCTTATTTGGACACGTTCACAGACACGAGTACGCAGCAAGGACTGCACACAACTATTCAGGTGCTAGGTTTATCATAGCTCAATCATTTGGCTGTCTAGCACGCATAGACGGTGCTGTACCTTCTTATGGCTCTGGAGTTGATGAAATGACCGATATGCCTGTCCAAGCCTGGGAAAACTGGCAACAAGGGCTAGGAGCTGTGTATTACCAAGAAGGCGATGCTCCATTTGACACACAGCAAATAACTATACAGACCCATAACGGATATGAAACCCGATTTAATGGTAAATTGTATATTCCTAACGTCTAAATTGTTTCTCTGATGGTAAAGCTTCGTAGTATAGTTTGAAATCAATCGAATCATATTGTTTAGTAGTTATAGCAAATTGGATGCCCAATACTGCTCCGACTACGTTATATATTGTTTTCATGGGTGTGCTTTAAAAGCACTGTTCTCCTTTTGAACATTACTATTATAACATTTATCGTTTTGTGAACTTTGATACTAGCCAAATCAAAGCTACTAGAAAAAAGGCTATATCACTCATTTAGGATAGTGTGAACTATTAAGAGCGTTATGATTACTGAAAATACATATGCTACGGCCTCATTACGACTGTTTAGAAGCGTTTTAATACCAATAATGGCACATATTACCAATGCAATATATGCAAGTATCTTAGGTATGTTTAATTTACTTGTTTCGTATACCTTAGGTTCTTTTTTTGTCATTTAAGCGTTTCCTTTCTTTTATTGACATAAGTAATATAAATCATAAAAAAAGCTTTGTCAACATAAAAGACCCTCGGTTTTGGAGGGTCTGAAGAGTTGTTGGAAACGCCAAATAACTCATTTGTTATTCTAGCATTTCCTCTGAAGTTTATCAAGGCTGCCTAACCAGCTGTAGTTGTGTAAGATGTAATTATCGTAGAGGGTTGTGCTAAGTAAGTTAGGTTACTTCATAAGCATTATAGCACAATCGTCACACAAGATTTTCTCCACAAAAGCTTTGTCATCTTCCCAATAGATTACAATTAATTTTAAACACTTTACGCAGGTCTTTTTACGTTTATGCGTCATGACTGCCCTTTTTAGCATTACATGAGCTACAGGCAGGTTGTAAATTATCTAAGTCGGTTCTAAGGTCTGGGTGTCTAGCTTTGGATTTAACATGTTCTACTTGCATTTCATTAGCAGGTATCCATCTATGACATAAGTAACAAATGTAATAACCCTGATGATTTGGTGGATTTAACTTTCTCCATTTAGCTACTGCAGCATTAGTCTTGCGTGCTACTTTTCCTTGTTTTTTTATCATAAATATATTTTACCATTATCGGTTCATTCCCTACTACTTGCATGTGGGCATAAACAACATTGATGACTTTAACAATTATTATTAGGGTTCCATTGATGGACTAATTCCTCGTTGACAGTTCCGTTCTGTTCCCAAAACCCCTACTAAATTACTTGTAAGAAGCCCTATTTGTAACACTTTAGTTATGGCTAGGGATACCAGAAGTAATTCAGATTGAATAATGAAAAGTTAAAGTGCTTGACAGCATAAGTGCAATGTTTTACCATAATAATGGAAGTATTGCTTAAACCCCTTTTACGAGGGGTTTTTCTTATATCGTGGGCTAGAAGTATCGCTAGCTTGTTTCTCATTATATACCTTTTTTAATAAACGCAAACATTTTATTAATAGCCATAAAAAGTACTTGACATAGTTGTTATGACTATGTATTATTAAGGTAGCTTAGGAAACGCTAAGTATAACTAATAGGTAAGGAGGAAACACCTATGAAAATTAATGTAAGAGTAATAGAAACTTCTTCATGGTCATTAAATGACTACTACGAAGATGATGACATTACAATAAAATTTAAATGTGACCACGAATGGAAAGACAATGACGAAGGTTGGTTTACTTGCGACGAAGAACAATGTGCAGGCATTGCAGAACACGAACAAAACAAGTTCTTTGAACAGTATGTTGACGATTTAGATGACAGCGACTTTCAATACGACAGCTGGAGGGATTTCAATGGATTATAGAATTATTGGTCAGATTAGTGCCAAAGCAGATAGATTTACCGAGTTATTAGAAGAACAACGTAAAACTATACAAGAACTACAAGACATATTTAACCAATACATACACGAATCAGAGAAGAACTTAGAAGAGTTTGATAGAAGAATAAAAGAAGATAAAGGAGCACCATTTTAATGAGTGAAAAGAGTTTAGTAAACAAAGCAATTAAGATTAAAGGTAAAGATTACGTTTTAGTATCTGATAGAGTCACCTACTTTAACGAGGTTTACCCAGAGGGTTCAATAACTACCGAGCTAGTATCTGACCCAACCAGCGATTACATCATAGTAAAAGCTAAAGTAAGTCCTGATGGTGTTAGAAGCTTTACAGGATATTCTCAGGCAGTTATTGGTGACGGAATGGTAAATAAAACTGCAGCACTAGAGAATGCAGAAACATCGGCAGTAGGTAGAGCATTAGGGTTTATGGGTATTGGAGTTATAGAATCTATAGCTTCCGCAGACGAAATGACTAAAGCTGCATTTAATCCAGCACCAAAAAATGGTGGCATGAGATTTGCTACCGAGAAACAAGTAGAGTGGATTAGACGTGAAGCTAGTGATGTATCAGGATTTGATTCAGCTGATGATATAGATAACTGGGTAGAAGAGCATTTGACTCTTAGACCAGAGAAGATACCAGTATTTAAAGTTAAAGATGCTGTAGATAAGATTAAGGCAATTGGTGAATCTGCTAAGCAAAAGCCAGTATACTTTAACTTATTAGATGGTCGAACAGTAAATATGGAAGATGTACCCTACTAATGCAATTACCAAGATTACAACCAGTCCAATATATAGAGATTAAAAAACCACGCTGGAAGCAGCGAGTAGTGGGAATAGCAAGTTATCGTGTGGGAACTCATAACCAGATTAATATAATCGCTAAAGATAAAACAGGTAAATTATATTATCCAAATGATTACTACATGTCAGGAGAAGATATTAAAAAATATGATAAACAAACACTTGGTAGTGGTGTAGTTTTACATCTTGTACCAATAAGTGATTTAGAAATCTTAGAAAGGATTTAACAGTGGGCAAAATAACATTAACATATCAAGATGATTTAAATAACATAGTTAATCAGTACAAGTTTGTAGTAGATTACCCAGACGAAGATTGGATTGACGAAAAACTAGCAATATTAGCTGATATAGCATTAGCTTTTGTTTCACAATACGAAAAAGAATTTAAAGGCGAATTGGAGGAAATGTAATGCTTTGGATAATAGCTTGGTTACTAATAATATTAATTTGTTTTAAGGTCTTTTGGTTACTAGGAATATTATCTATCGTAGTATCTTTAGGATTATTAATAGGATAAATATGCAACAACAATATGTATACTATGGTTGGATTTGGGCTATTGTTTGTTATAACATGGCAAAAAATAGAAACCGTAACCCTTATTTAGGTATTTTAGGTGGTGGTTTATTTGGATTAGGTGCAGTAATTTATTACTGGATAGTTAAAGAAAAGAAAACTGTTAAACCGAAAATTAAAAAAACTTCAGGTTGGGCAGATAAAATTAATGGAGGAAAATAATGGCAGGAACTAAAGAGGGTGGCATCAAAGCTGCTAAAAGGAATAAAGAGAAATACGGAAAAGACTTTTACCAAAACATTGGTAAGATTGGTGGAAAATTAGGAACAACAGGTGGATTTGCTGCAGACAAAGACAGAGCTAAAAAAGCAGGATACTTAGGTGGTAAAGTAAGTAAAAAAGGTTATAAGTTACTTCAAATAGAAGGCAAGTATGGTTATTACCAAAACAACACCACAGGAGAATTAGTAAAGTTTAAAATAATATAGGGGGTTATATGTACTGGTTAATAGCTGGTTGTGTAGTAGCATCATTGGTAGCAATGTTAATAGGAGCTTTGGGTTTAATATATCTTATAACATTTGCGATAATACAAATTATAAGATATAGGAAAAGACATGGCAAAAATTAAAAAACATCATAGTATTACTTTAAATGAAGATGAAATTGCTAAATTAATAGTTATGGTAGGAATTGAATTAGAAAACAAAATGAGTAAAACACTAACTGAAATATGGAGAAAATTGTTATGAAAGAAGTAATACGAAATCAATCAATTTTATTTAAGATAGATACAATGTTAAATGATTTAATTCACGATTTATCACCTGTAATAGACATTGATAAATATACAAAAGATATACATACAGAAAATTCTTGCGTAAGTGAATCATTTCAAAATGTTAGAAAATACATATTTGATAATTTGATTAAAGAAGAAAATAAATTAATGGCACAAAGATATTTTAATCATTCTGAAAGATATTACGATGAAGACGGAAATAATGCTCGAGTTGTACGAGTTGGTCAAATTACACACGAATTACAGAAAAGATTAAAAACATTAGATGGGAGTAAATAAAATGAACTTAAATAAAAGTAAATCAATGCCTTTTGTAGCTGGTAAAGCATTTACTAAATATCGTGATTATATTAAAGAAAATGATTATCTAAACGGACTAATTAAAATAACTACTTTAGTAAAAACTGACACATTAGAAAATGAAGTAATTGTTCAAGTTCCCAAAGGTATAAAAGTTACAATTAAGGTATTAGAATAAAAAGATTTGGAGAACTAAATAATGAGCGACAAGCAACGATACAAAATGTGTGGTAACGCAGTAACAACCAATGTAATTCAAGCAGTTATGGAAAGATTGGCAAACCATGAACTTAGATGAAAAGCTAGATAAGATATTAAATTAAAGGAGAATGATATGAGTAAAACAACTATTAACGAATTAGAAATAAACGGACAAACCTATATACTAAAGGGTACAGAAAATAAGAAAGCCAAACAATTAGATGGAATGGATTTTGTAGTAGTCCGAACTTATAGTGCTGGAGTATTTGCAGGTTATCTTAAAAACCGAGATGGTAAAGAAGTGCAATTAGTAGACGCTATCAGATTATGGTATTGGGACGGGGCAGCATCATTAAGCCAACTGGCAGTTGATGGAGTTAGTAAACCAATTAACTGCAAATTTGCTGTACCAGTAAATGTAGCATTGACCGAAGCAGTAGAAATTATAGAAACAACTAATAAAGCAAAAGAGTCAATTCAAGGTGTAAAGTCATGGTTAGTTTAACTAAAGAAGCTATAAAAGGTAAATCATCTGGCTCTGGCTATGGCGATGGCGATGGCGATGGCTTTGGCTCTGGCGATGGCTATGGCTTTGGCTTTGGCCATGGCTCTGGCTCTGGCGATGGCGATGGCTATGGCTTTGGCTCTGGCTATGGCGATGGCGATGGCTCTGGCCATGGCTTTGGCTTTGGCCATGGCTCTGGCTCTGGCGATGGCTATGGCTTTGGCGATGGCTCTGGCGATGGCGATGGCGATGGCTTTGGCTCTGGCTTTGGCACAAGAAAAGGATAGCATTACTATGAACTTAGATGAAAAGATAGATGAGATACTTGTAAATTTTTTTAATAAAGCTGAAATAGATGTGCATAGTAAAAATAATAATAATGGAAGTGTTTTTACGAAAGCTGGAACGGAAGCTAAGGAAGCTATTAAACAACTTATAGAAGAAGTGCAAACAGAAAGCTATAAGAAAGGTTACATTGATAGCGGAATAGAAAGCTTGGTAAAGGAATAATATGGAACTATTAGAAATACTAAGCGAGTGTTGTGAATACCCTATAACAGAAGCCGCAAAGTTTTGTACGAATTGTTGGGAGCATTGTTAATGAATGCGGGTCAATTTAAAAAAGGTAACGAAAGAAAGGAAAAGTAATGGCAAAAATTGAAAAACATCACATTTTATTTCCAGAAAGAATATGGAATCAATACGAAAGCGGTAAACGATTAAGAAGTAATTCAGGGCTAATTGTACTGTTATATAGCGGAGCACATAAACAAATACATAGAAAATTAGAACAAGTACCTTTACTAGATACCTTTACATTAGATAAGGTTGTCAAGGAATACGAACCTACTCGCAATCCACTGCACAACATATACTTCCTACAAGATGCTATTCACGATGCTTTATGGCACGATGCCAGGAGCTCTAAGGTCGCTAAGATGCTCGGAGAGGTTGTTCTGGAAGCATTAGATTTACAGATACCAATCATACGAGAGGGCTATGTAAAATGACACCTAAACCCAATTATCGGATTATCAAGCATGTAGAACGCAATCAACCATATTATGCTCTTGGTGAAGTGGTTTTGAATGCAAAAGGTAAGGTAATTGGAATAGCAGATGAGCATACAGATTTTGTAGGGGATACTAAACAAGAAGTTATAGATAAAGTATTTAAAGCTATGGAAGACATATTAAGAACTAAGGTAGTCGATGAAGATAGACTATATTAGATTTTACAAACAAGATATAATATGTTTTTAAATAAGGAATAAAATGAGATACAAAGGCGAAGGTGGTGACGCAGCTATTAACAGAGAGAGATTAGAAGCTATGGCAGATGAGTTAGAACGTATTAGAAAAAGAAATAAGAATAGGCTCGTAATAGAGCACGAACCAACTCCTGAACAATTAGAAGCACGCAAGACAAGCTGGATGTGGAGAGCTGGACTAATGGTGTTTAATAAATACACAGGTGAAGAGCAAATAAGTGATTCTATTATGGATTTGAGCATGGACGAAATACACAATATATACCGAACACAAATGGCTGAAATGGAAGAAGAAAAGAAACTATCTATAGCTAATCGAATAGCACATTATATAGTAGCCATATCCCATTCTGAACTAAATGTATCTAATGGTCCACATCCTTTTACTACTATGTCCGACATGGAAATAAAATCTATGGGAAACGATATATATTAGCTTGACATTATATTTATGCTTATGTATATTATGTAAGTAAACTAAAAAAGGAAAAACAAAAATGACACCACAACAAGAAGAAAAAATATCTAACATATTAATATGGGTTATTAACGGAATTTTACTTGCATTCCTAATTGCAGGTCATTTAATGCAACATTAGAGTATAATATAAGTACATTTAACATGTACGGTTATGGGTCAAATGCAATTTGGAAAAAACCATCACGATATACGAGATTTTCTTCCAACCTATGGTGGAGTAGACTGGCATGAAGCATGGCAATCTAGACACAAAGACGAAGAATCACTTTCAGTATGGGGCGAAACATTTGATGAACTTGGTGAGTTTTGTGAGCAGTTACACCAAGAAAACTGTGCATTCTATTTAAACGATACAGACGATGACTTTGATACCTTAGTGGTATTAGACCATAGAGATGATGGTGGTGATTGGTGGTTGAACAGACAACAACTTGGGAATGAGGTATTTGAACACTTATTAACCACTCTTGGTGATGAAGTTATGATTATACATAGTAAATACCCTCTTAAAATGGTTGCAGAGTATGTTATGCGTTTAATGTTTAAGGATATAGAATAGTTATTCACAGGTAGTAACAAAAAAGTGTTGACAAGTAGTACTACTATTGATATACTTTAAGTATTAACAAATTAAACAAGGGAAACGCCTTATGACATTAACAGAATTTAAAGTACCAGCTGAAGTAGAACAAAAACTACACACAGCAATAGAATTAAGAAAAGAGCTTGAGCGATATGAAGCAGAAGCTAAAGCTGAACTATTACAAGCTATGAAACAATACAACATAGTTAGTATTAAGAACGATTACTACACTATCTCACTAGCTAAAAGAACTAGCTACTCAGGTGACCTAGCATTCATACCTAGCGAGTTTAAGAAAGAAGTACTAGACACAACTAAAGTAGGACACTTTGTTAAGCTTACAGGTAACCTACCTAAGAACGTAGAAGCTAAAGAAACTGAATACGTTACATGGAGAGTTAAGTGAGAAACATAAAGCTTACATACACAGAGATAGACTTCTTAGCCGAAATACTTAGAGAGTATCAGGCTAGGGAAACCTACCTTATGAATTACACAGATGATTTAAACAGTTGTATAGAAATATTAAAGAAGTTGGGAAACTAAATGCCAAGTACAAGATTAACCAAAGTAAACATAGATAAATATCAATTAGAAGAACTAAAGAAAGAATCAGCAAGAATAGGACTAAGTGTAACTAAACTACTAGAAACCATAATAGAAGCTTACTTAGAGTAAATATGGTATAATGCGGCTATGAAGCCAAGTAACGAGCCTATTACTTTTAATGCAGAAGTGATGGAAGTGAAAAGCAAGAAGCTCGCATCATTGGATGTAACATACAGGGTAGTATTACAAACAGAAGATTTAAGCGTACTTAGTCTAGGAACATTAGATGGTAGTACATTAGTAAAAGTAAAGGTGGAGATAGATGGCTAGACCTACAATAATGACACCAGAGGTTATTGCTAAATTAGAAGAAGCATTTGCATGGGGATGTAGTGATAGAGAAGCATGTTTATGGGCAAACATAGCAGAGAAAACACTGTATAAATATCAAGAGAAATTTCCTGAGTTTGTACACCGAAAAGAAGCACTTAAAGAAACACCTATCTTATTAGCTAGGAAATCTGTAGCAAATGGTATCAAGAGAAACCCTGATTTAGCTCTCAAATTACTAGAGAGAAAGAAGAAAGATGAATATAGTTTAAGGAGTGAATTAACAGGTAAGGATGGGGAAAAGTTAATCCCCAAACCTATCATGGATTTAACTGATGTACTATCAAACAACAGCAACGAAAAAGATAAAGAGTCTTAACAAACGTATACGAGCAGTAGCTGGGGGAACATCTGCATCTAAGACTATTTCTATTCTGATGTATCTCATAGCTAGAGCACAGCATGACGAAGTAGCCACTCTAACTAGCGTTATATCTGAATCATTCCCACACCTAAAACGTGGTGCTATTCGTGACTTCCTAAACATCATGCAGCAACACAACTACTACAAAGATGATGCCTGGAACAGAACAACTTACACATATACATTTGAAACAGGTAGCAGAATAGAGTTCTTTTCAGCTGACCAGCCTGGAAAGGTTCGTGGTCCTAGACGAGATAGATTATTCTTAAATGAGGCTAACAACATCACTTACGAAGCATTTGACCAACTCATGGTTCGTACAAAAGAGTTTGCATTCCTAGACTGGAATCCAACCAATGAGTTCTGGTTTTATTCTGAAGTGCTAAACAAACGTGATGATGTAGAGTTCATTACTTTAACTTACCAAGACAATGAAGCACTTAGTGAAGATATCGTAAAAGATATAGAATCACACAAACACAACAAGAATTGGTGGAGAGTGTATGGACAGGGACAACTTGGTGAAGTTGAAGGCAGGATATATACTAATTGGGTTATCATAGATGAGATACCACACGAAGCTAGACTTGAACGAAGAGGGTTAGACTTTGGATACACTAACGACCCAACAGCTATTATTGACATATACAAATATAATGGTGGATTCATACTTGATGAGAAACTATATCGTAAAGGACTGACCAACAAAGCTATAGCTGACTACATCAACTTACATGACAACAAAGATGCACTTATTGTAGCTGACAGTGCAGAACCCAAGAGTATAGATGAGCTTCGGTTATACGGACTTAACGTGCTTCCTGCACAGAAAGGTGCTGGTAGCATTACACAGGGAATACAGTTTGTTCAGGACCAGCGAATCAGCATGACCAAACGCTCTGTGAATTTAATCAAAGAGTATCGTAACTACCTATGGCAGACAGACAAGATTAACCCTGAGGTTTATGTGAATGTTCCAGAAGCAGGCAATGACCACTTACTTGATGCTTTGAGATATGGACTAGAAGGATATGCACGTTCATACAACAATGAGATAGGAATAGTTAATTCAAACCCATTGGTACAGAAACCTGAATCGTTCTATGTCAATGAAGATGGGGATGCGGAAATGTTTCATATTAATTTATCAGACGTAATAAAAAGAAACCAAGAAGAGGAGTGGATGTAATGATAGTAACAATGTATCTATATCACAATGTAGTAGAGAACCACGAAATATATTTAAAGAGGTGCGACAAATGCAACAGAGCTTTGTTTAAATACTCGTCAAAGAACTTAGTAATATCTAATCATGGACCATCAAACTATGACGTTTATGAGCCAGGAAGCAAGTTTATTGAGATTATTTGTCACTCATGTCACACCAAATACAACATACAATTTATGTAATTCTCTTGAGGTAGATTTAATTTCACACAAAATATTTCATTATGATGTATAATAACGGCATAGGCAATTAACTATACAGCCCGTTATTCTGGGCTTTTTTAATTTAAGGACAACATGAGTACAGTTTGGGATAGAGAACAAGTAGCAAAACCATTGAATGACATCAGGGTTGACAACTATCAAGGTCAATCTGATGTTATTGATACACTACCAACGCTTTCATTAAAACTTGATGATTTACAACTAATTAAAAACCTTAACCAAAGAATCCAAGACTCTAAGGATTACTGGGATACTCCAGACGGATTTAACCTAGCTAAGGTGCGTGGAGATAACGAACGAGTTTACTTAGGAAAGCAGACTGATGTTCGTTCTCTTTACCGATTCCAAATGCCTTATATCGAAAACCAAGTATACATTGCAGAGCAATCTATCATAGCTTACTTGACAGCTCGTGAACCACAATCTGAAGTGAGTCCAGCTAATGACACACCACAATCAAGACAGTTTGCACTAGACCTTGAAAAGATTCACATGGCACACTCACAAAAGATAAAGTTCGGTCGAATCATGGAAACAGTAGTTCGAAATGCAATGAACAAAAGAATTGGACTAATTAAGTTTGAATTTGACCCTGACTACGGAAAGAATGGTGAGATACTTGCACACGCAGTAAACCCAGAGCATGTTGTTATAGACAAGAACGTAAGGCAAGGTGAGAACCCTGCATTTATTGACATGACACTTAAGATGTCTGTTAATGAAATGTGTCACAGGTGGCCAGAAAAGAAAGAAGCTATCTACAACGCAGCAGGGATTAAGCGTGGAACATACAAGCAGCTAGAGGAAATAGTAGCTGTACACGAAACATACCTAACTTACTACGACAAGAAATACGAACCACAAGAAGCTTTGGTTTACTACTTTGCTGACGTTGTACTAGAAAAGACCAAGAACCCACATTACGTCTACAGCGACAGAAACAGAAACTTCTTTGATGCTCCGATGAAACCTTACATTGCTCTTAACTTTGACAATGATGGTACACACTGGATTGACAACACATCAGCTATTGAACAGGCACAACCTTTACAGAGCGTATTGAACAAGCGTGGTCGACAACTTATGGAAGTAGCTGACAAAGCTAACGGTATCTTAGTTGTTTCAAGTGATTCTGGACTATCCAAAGATGACTTACAAAACCTAACTGGTGACCCTAACCAACGACTGCTTATTAAGACTGCTGGTAAGGCAACACAAGACATGGTATTCCAAGTTCCACCTCCAGTTGTTCCTGCATTCCTATACCAAGATAAGGTAGACCTAAGAACTCAGTTAGCAAACCTAATGGGTGCTCCAGTAGACTTTTCTGGTGTTGATTCTTCTGAGAATGAAAAAAACACACTTGGTGAAACAATATTAAAGAAGAACCAAGCTGCAGGCCGACAAGACCTATACGTTCGAGCTATAGACCGATTTGCTTCTGACTACTACAACTTCCTTACTCAAATGATGTGCGTATGGTACAACGAAGACCACTTCTTTGTTTACAACGGTGGTGATGGACAATTTGATTACCTAACTGCTAACCGATATCTATTTGAGGATGGCATCGCTGTTTCTGTCAAAGCTGGTTCTACTCCACCACTAGACAAGCAGAGAGAAGAAGCTATCGCACTTAACCTGTCTAAGGATGGATTACTTGCTCCACTTGATATCTACAAGATGCTTCACCTTCAAACACCACAGAAACTATATGACAACTGGGCTAAGTTTAAAGCTGACCCAATGGCACTTGCACGAGATGCAATGGACGATGTTGACGAAACCAAAGCTTACATGGCTTACACATTAATCATGAATGGTGAAGAACCTGACGAGCCAAAAGACTGCAAGAAAGAATACATCCTAACACTACGAAAACTAATGCTTAGTGATGACTTCCTTAACGCTGAACGTTCACTACAAAACAAGTTTATTAAGTTTGTTATGAAAGCTGTTGATTCACTTGAAAAGCGAACAAGCTTAGACATGATGGCACAACAAGGATTACAGAATTTAGAACCTAACGTTCCTATTGCACCGCTTCCACCAGTAACACCTCCAACGATGCCAGGTATGCCAATTCCAGGTATGCCACCAGCAGGAATGCCAGGAGCACAAGGACCACAAGGACCAATGCCACAAGGACCACAAGGCGGACCACCACTACCACCTTCAGGAATGAATTTGAATATGCTAGCTCAGACATTAAGTGGCTCACCAGCACCTAATTTAAACAACCCAGCTAACCCTACACCAATCCAACCACAGAACCCCACTCAATTGCCAAATCTCTAGAATTTGGTATAATGCAATTAAGAAAATAAGGAGTATGCAATGGCAGACGCAGCAGTTCCAGGTTTTACAGCTAGTCCAGAACTAGAGATGAAACTTGCAGGCTTAGATGATAACTTACAACCAATTAAGGAGGAATTAGTAGAAGATGAAGTCGCTGAAGATGTTAAAGAGGAAACAACTGAAGAGAATGAAGCAGTTGATGAAAGCAAAGAAGAACAGGAAGACACTGAACTTGAAGAAGCAGACGCTGATAATGAGGAAAGCAGCGATGCGAAAGATGATGAAGGATACACAATCGACGACGGAGATGACTCCGAAGATGATGAAGTCGTTGTAGCAGAATCCAAAAACGAAGTACAAACAGTCAATCGTTCTGATTACACACCTGAACAACAATACATACTAGACAATCTTAAACCAATTACAGTAAGAGGATACGTTGGTGATAGCAAAGAACTACAAACTTTTGAACTATTATCCCCAGTGCAATTACCTGATGGATTTAGATATATAGATGAAAAAGAATCTACCATTGCTAACCTAGCTTTTAACTCATTAGACCAAAGAGCTAACGAATTACAAAATGAATATAGAGCACAGGAAACTAATAAGTCTGTGCAAGCATTTAAAGAACTTGAAGATAACTCAGACCGAGCAGACATCAATGAACTACAAAAAGAAGGTGAGTTGCCTAAATTTAAGACAGCTCCAAATGACCCTAAGTTTGAGTCTGACCCAGCTACTGTAGAGATACAAGCAATACTTGATTTTAAAGAAGCCATGAACAATCGTTACATGGAAGAATACAATGCTGGTCGACCTTACAGACACATTGGATTCATGGAAGCTTACGCAATGTACCGAAGACAGAATCCGAAAGTTGACCCTAAAGTACAAGCAGAGGATAATGAGCGTAAGGGTATAGCTCGTAGAACAGCAAACACTAAGAGCAGAAGTATGCCAGACAAACCTAAGGTTACTCGTGGCATGAGTTCTCGTGACTTAGATTTATATTTGGAATCATTAGATATTTAATAAAGGAGTATATATGCACAATTGGTGGATAGCAGCGTTTGAAAACGCAGGAGTATGGACAAGAGAACAAGCTGAACACGTTTCTAAGGAAATTCGTCTAGCAATTCACAAAGAAAATTACAAGGAAGCATTTGAAGAGCTTTCAGCAATTCTTCAAAAAGGTAAAATGGATACACTTCCAACATTACACAAATTAGAGAATGATTTAGCTACACTTAGATTAAAAGTAAGTGAGATAGAATCTGCTAAGACTACTAAAGTTGTAAGTCCTATAGAAACTATTGCTAAAAAAAATAAAGCGTAGTATTATTACACTATCAGGCAGTTACCAAAAGCCCATCAACTTGGGCTTTTTTTAATTGCTAAGATAATAATAAATAAAGGAGATAATATGGCAGGAATGGTATTTACCGATAGAGTTGCAGATATAACCTATCAAGACATACTTCCAACGATTGTTGACCAAATCAACAACTCAAACGTATTATTAGCTCGTGTATTATCTAAGCCAGGTAACTGGAAAGGTGTCTACGAAGCTCAGCCTATTGAAACAGCTAACAGTACAACTGGTGGTTCTTTCTCAGGTATGGATACGTTCCCAACTTCAGCAACTAACAACACTCGTCTTATGACTTGGTACTTGGCAGCTTACGAGCAGTCAGTAGTTGTACCTGGAATAGAACGTGCTGTTAATGCTAACAACGAGAAGCAAGTACTTATGCTTCTTAAGACTCGTCTTGACGAGGCTAAAATTTCAGCTAATCAAAGCGTAGGTCAGATTGCTTACGGTGTAGGTTCTGGAAAAGACTTCGATGGACTTGGTCTAATCGTAGACAACGGTACAAACTCTAGCTCTTACGCTGGTTTGACTCGAAGCTCTAACACATTCATTAACGCTGACGTAACAGCTGTATCAAACGGAATCATTACTCTTGATTATCTATCAAGCGAATTTGACAACGTATCAGCTGCAGGTTCTACTTCAGAAAGCCCAACTATTGGTCTTACAACTAAGACTATCTGGACTTACATTGAAGGTCTAATTCAACCTATGGTTTCAGCACGATATGACACACTACAACTACGAGGATACGACCGAGTAGATGGTGGAACTCCAAATGGTCAAACACGACCTTCTGGTGAACAAACTTCTGGCTTTGCTGGATTCAACGCTATTAGCTACCGAGCTCGACCTCTAGTAGCTGATGACAACTGTACTTCACAGACATTCTTCTGGTTAAACGAAAACTACATGGAATTTAAGCGACTTGTAGACTCTGGTCTTAAGCAAATTAGTTCTACTGTAGAAGTTACTGAAGGTTACTACAAGGACGTACCATTCCCAAGTGCTTGGCAGTTCCGAGAATTAATCTCTCCTGTCAACCAGTACGGTGAAGTTGGACTATTAATCCTTATGGGTAACTTAATCCACCGACAACCTCGAAGAAATGGAAAACTAACAGGAATTACATCTAACTAGGTTAGATAGAAAGGATTAATCTCATGGACGTAGGAATTCGAACACT
>Ga0208865_1000081_pt1 | contig 33247 bp, 55 predicted proteins | sample CryBogCBE02Aug09_FD_184565 | JGI IMG/M metagenome (GOLD analysis project Ga0208865, IMG submission 184565) | Freshwater microbial communities from Crystal Bog, Wisconsin, USA - CBE02Aug09 (SPAdes) (version 2) | ecosystem: Environmental > Aquatic > Freshwater > Lake | place: Crystal Bog... | reverse complement strand
TGTATTCAGCAATCTATTGCATGAAGCCTTTTGATCGCTGGGATATGCCTTTGCCTGACGAAATCAAGTTTGTAGTAGATAAAGACCCACAAACTATGGGAACTTATCTATACGATACAGGCGAGGAATACGAGCATACCATTACTATTTCAGCTGCTCGTTGTGGTCATCTTGATACTGTGATGCGTGTTTTGTGCCATGAATGTATCCACATGAGCCGTCACAAGACAAACAAGTGGACTCACCACGATAAGGAGTTTCGTAATAGAGCGCACCGTATCTCGTTTGAATTAGGTTTTGATCCTCTTGAGCTTTAGCTGCCAATCGGTCTTCCGTAGTGAATGTTGTCATTCGCCATTTCCTTTTCCAAGTTTCTGATTGACTCGTTCCAATAACCACGCCTCGGTAACGCCCCATTTATTGCTAAAACCTTTGTGACCCAATCCGTGAACGCCACTATTTCCCCGATGGTGTTCTGGGCATAATGGGATGACAGGGGATGCAGACCGCTTGTTTCCATACCTGCGTATGTGATGGAGTTCTGACGGAGTGCCTTCAAACCCAAGGACTTCGGAACATAAAATACATCCGAGTTCTGCAATCTTACGGAGAGCGTTCTTTTCACTTTTAGTGGACACTATGCTTACTCGCCCAATCTTCAAGCTCTTGAGCTGTTTCTGTGATTTCACAAGCGATTAAATACGCTTCTGTCTTACGCTGTTTCAATACGGCATTAAGAAAATGTTTTGTAAGTCTATTAATTTTTAATAAGTTATCAGCGTAATCTGTCATGTTGTCATTTTCTCTATTTGTCTGTTGTTAGCTTGTTCTGTGCGCCAAGCTTCAAAACGCATTTTTGCTGCTTCAAGTTGCCATTTTAACTTTTCTGCTTGCTCTGTGGCTGTGCCTATAGCCTTACATAGCTCTTGGTATTCAGGGCTACGGTATGCTTCCATTTCTTTAGCTGCAATGGATGCCCCATCCGCTTGCGCCATCTTGATTGAGCGCAAAGAGTGTTTAAAGGCTTCGAGTTGCGCCAATTCACCCTTAGCTTTCGCATAGTCAGGAGCTTTTTGATAGATAAACTCAATCGAATCATGTGGATTAAATTCTTTCATTTAACAATCTCCAGGCTGTAGCTGCACAAAGTGGCACTTGTCCGTTTCCAAGGGCTTTAAGTCTGTCCACCCTATCGGCCAGCCCATCAACCACTCTACCCACGTTGGGTTCAAATTTCCAGAAGTCGGGTGAACTACCATACTGAGGGTAATTTGTTTGCCAATCTCCAACCTTCGTTGTATTGATGGATTGCTCATGTTCCCCCTGTTTTTCCAATCTTCCGCATTGGGCGTTGGAAATATTCTTTTCTTCAATGCTTTGCGACTGTTGCTGCCACCATCTATCCCTGTTGTGCATGGCGTGTGAAAAAAATCTACGTTGTTCGGTATTTTTTCCGACAATCCATATTCTTTCCCTTCTGTGATTTGCTCCAACATCGGCTGCTGAAAGCACTCCCCATTCCGCATCGAACCCCATCGAGGCCAAATCTGCAAGGACTCGTTCAAGTCCTCTAAAAGTGAGCATTGGACTGTTCTCAATGAATGTGTATTTGGGTCGAACCTCGCCAATAATCCTTGCCATCTCTTTCCACATTCCTGACCGTTCTCCGTCAAGCCCATCTCCTTTTCCTGCTGCGCTGATGTCTTGACATGGAAATCCCCCAGATATGACATCAACAATTCCTCTCCAAGGTTTTCCGTCAAAGGTTTGAACGTCATCCCAAATCGGGAAAGGCGGGAGAAGTCCGTCATTTTGTCTGGCGCACAATACGCTTGCTGGGTATGCTTCCCATTCGACTGCACAGACTGTTCGCCATCCAAGCAAATGTCCCCCAAGTATTCCCCCACCAGCACCTGCGAAAAGAGCCAACTCATTTAATTCCCCCATTATTTCAAAGCCATCCATAAGCCAATTTGAGCAAAGCTATACCCAAACCAAATAAAAGCATTAGGTATAGATTGTTTTCTTAACTGCTCTATTCCTACAATTAAATACCCAATCCCTGTTGCTGCGATGATGATTCTATCCATGTTCCCCATTCCCCCTTGTTTCCATGTTTGTATTGCTCAAAAAAATCGTCTAATACCACTTTACTAAAGTTTTTATCGCTAATGTAGTTTCTAAACCAACTTAATCCTTTTTTGTGGCGCAGATGACACAAATAGCGAATAGCGCATCTATGCCTATGCGTATCCTGATTTGACTCGCTCTCTGTATTGTCCTTCTGTTTCGCCTTGTATTGGTAAGATTCCAAGTTCTTTTCCTTTGGCCATTACACCAGCCAAGCTTGCATCCCACTTTTGAACTGGTTTATCGGTTGTGTAATTTACTACACTTTTTTGGTTTCTTACCCAATTACGCCAGGTCGCAAACCAATCTAATTTTGCACCTTTTTGCCCACCTTGAGCTATCCAATAATCTCTAAATTGATTCCAAATGGCTTGTGGATTTAAATCAGGGCGTTCTGTCTTGCAGAACACTTGCCATTCTTCAGGCAACTGTTCAACATTTAATCTTTTAGCCTTGGGAGCTTTAGCGACTTCAACACTATGGTTATTGGTTAATGGTTCTTGGTTCTTGGTTACGTTGTGATTCGGTTCTGATTTCAGAGCTAATATCTTTTCTGATTTGATTCTGTTTGCATTTCTGGCAGAATCAGCTTTAGCACGATATTTGGCTATTTCTTCGTCTGCTCGCTTATTTATATACCCATCTGGTGTGCAATCAAAAAACAAAGTCAAAACATATTCAACTTCTTCTTCATATTCACGCATACCAATGCTTCTAGCAATTAAGTCAGGTTCGCCATTTAAAGGCTTTTCAGCAAGATAATAAGCATCAATAAGCCTGCGATAAGCTATATCTTCAATAATGCTTAAATGCCTCGTATGGGAAGCATAGTCCCCAATATGGAATGGGTAAAAATTCATAATGCGCTTTCGTTTAAAGCCGTTACAAAGGTGGACTTGGCAGGTCGGTAACGAATCGACTTTTCGGGAATGACCCTAGCCTGTCCATAGATTTTAATACTTTAAATCTTGTTCTGCAATATAACAAAAGATACTACATTCAATGTTAGGTTCTTGAGGGTAATTTCCATCTGTAGGTTTCAATTCGTCAAGATACCTATCCTTAAACACGGTTTGCTTCTTAAAACGCTCTAATTTTGCCATGCGATCAAAATGCTCTGGAAAGTCAACTTTGATTTTATTCCAATAACCCATGCCACCTTTTACGCAACCTATGCAATTATTATTGTGATAACCAAGTTTATACATAGCTGGTAACTCAATATTGGCGTTTTTAAGCATAGCTAAACAATCTTCTTTACCCAACCCTTTGTCAATCAATGGTGTCCATATATCCACATCATTGTTGGCATCTATAAAGCGATCTAAGCGAGCTTGTTCCTCTGCTGTATATCCAAACACTTGACGGTCTGTAACCTGCTCAAAACGCTGTCTAATGCGCTTTTTTAGCTCTCTTGTGCATGGTGCGCCTTTTGGGGTGCGAATAAAGTTTTTTTCAAATACTTTGTAAATTGACCGTTCATACTTGTCATTGCCAAGTATTTCTATCTTTTGCCCAAACCATTCTTCGCAATCAGCCAGAAATCGCTTGTTATCAGAATGTTCTTCTTTTACTTCTGTATAGGCTATAACCAAAGGATATTTGCCAGCATTTTCAGCAATCGCTATTTTTGTGGCAACTGCACTAGCAGCTCCGCAACTAAACCAACAGACTATTCTCATTGTATTTCAGGCCATATTAAGTGCCAGGACTGTGGGAATATGTCCTTGCGTGTTATTAATCCTTTTGACTCACGCTCAAGCGTGGCAGCCAATATTACAAACTTTTCATAAGGAATGTTGTTTTTACGCCACATTGATACAGCATTAGGCGTAACCCCTGCAAGTTTAGCGACTTTTGTTGATCCCCCCAGCAAATCAATTATTGCTGAATCTGATAGTTTTAGCTTCATGTAAGCAATCTTACACCTTATGTTGTTAATTTGCAAATAGTTGTTGACACCTATGTAAATATGCTTACAATCAATAGTGTAGCAATTTCGCTATATTTTTCGGGGGAACGAAATGGGTGAATTACACCAACTGATGTTAGAGCATGAAGAACAACTTGAAGAAGCATTAGATGCAATGGAGTGTGGATGGCCTACACAAGATCAAATTGACATCATTCGTCATGCCTGTGGTAAGCCACGCAACAAACGCTCTGTATTAGCACCATTGTTTGATGACTTTGCAGTTGTATTTAGGAGTGCAAAATGATCAATGCTTTTAGTGTGCGCTGGCTAGACCGTGATGAAACCAAAATTAAATATACAGAAGATTTTGAATCACAGAGTTGGATTTTAAAAGCTGATATTTTGCGAGATGCTTTATACGAGCTTGAAAAAAAATACAATGAAATTATTGAATTGGGGGAATAAGTGAATCAATCAGAATCAATCGCTAAATTAGCAACAGCTTTGTCAATCGTTCAGGGGAAATTGAGCCATGCAAAAAAAGATTCAGCAAATCCGTTCTTCAAGTCTAAGTATGCTGACTTGGAGTCTGTGTGGGATGCTTGCCGTGATCTTTTGGCTGCAAACGGCCTCTCAGTTATGCAGTTTCCTGGCGAATATATTGACGGCACAATGTCAATGACAACAATTTTAGCTCACAGTTCTGGTGAGTGGATTGGTCAAGAAATGTCTTTACCTGTATCAAAGCCTGATGCACAAGGCTCTGGTTCTGCGCTGACGTATATGCGTAGATATGCGCTTGCAGCAGTTGTCGGTGTAGTTCAAGCCGATGACGATGCAAATGCTGCCGTGCAAAGCAAGTCTAGTAGTGCAATGAAGTCAATAGCCAAAGATATTTTATAAAGGAAAGAAAATGGCATATACACCAAAAGAAGGCTCAGGGAGTTTATTTAAAAATGACCGTAAAACGACTGATAACCATCCTGATTACACAGGGACAATTATGGTTAATGGTAAAGAGCATTGGCTTTCGGGTTGGGTTAAAGAAGGCAAAAAGGGCAAGTTTTTCAGTATTTCAATCGGCAAAGAAAAAATCCCACAAGGATTTAAAGAAGCAGGGTCTGACGAGTTACCCAAGAAAGACCCATTTGTAGATGACGTTCCGTTCTAAAGGAGAACATTATGCAGAACTTAATTAAAGACATTATTGAAACTAAATACACGGAAAAAGTATGGCAAGGGGTTGGAGTTGACGAAGAACAACAACTCATTAGCTTTACACCAGAAGATTTAGCAGCAGTCATTAAAGCGGTTCTGCTAGTTGCATCAGACTTATGCGTGTTCCAAGAGGACAGCATGAGAATTACCAATTACTCTAAAGGCATCTAATGACTTGCAAATCTTGTAAGTTTTTTGTATTTAACCAAAATGATATGATGGGAGCTTGTAAGCTCAATCCTGTGGTTGTTAATAAAATGCCATCGGATTGGTGTGGTCAAGAAATCCCAGCGCAATATGAAGTAGAAATTGTGCCACCAGCAGTAGAGATTGTTTACGATATAACCACGGATGAAGTAAAACCAAAAAGGGGAAGAAAAAGTGCTAATAAAGGATCAGACAAGTGAAAGTGGGCATTGGTATGACGAAATGGGCAATCCAGCCTACGAAATCATCGGTGCGAATGGCAAACAAAGGAACACAACCTTACGAGATGCTAAAAAACTCGGTTTATTGCCATCAGTTACAACAATCTTGGGAGTCGCAGCAAAGCCAGGTCTTGACCGATGGAAACAAGAACAGGCCATCCTCGCTGCGCTTACATTACCTCGCTTAGAAGGCGAAGAAGAATCCGAGTGGCTTAGTCGAGTATTAAGCGACAGTAAAGCCCAAGGCAAGCAAGCAGCAGAACGTGGTAGTGCCATTCACGCCATCATAGAGAGCTTCTTTGACGGTATTTTGCTTGAATCAATCCCTACCTATTGCCGTAACATAGAAAACGCCCTACAAGCTGCGTATGGGGCTAGATTATGGATTCCAGAGCAAAGTGCTAGCCATACAGAACTAAAGTTTGGTGGCAAAGTGGATTTACACGCCAAAGCAGATAAAGTTAAGGGCATACCAGGCGTGGTTGTAGATTTTAAGACAAAAGAAACCCCCTTGGAAAAGGTCGTTCCATACGATGATCATATCATGCAGATGGCAGCTTACCGTGAGTTGCTAGGCTTAGAGGGTGCTAGATGTGGGATTATGTTTGTCAATGGCCTAACTAACGAAGTAAAGCTGTGCGAAATAGAAGAAGCAGACTTACAAAAGGGTTTGAAGTGCTTTTTCCACCTTTTGCGTTTTTATCAGTTAAAATCGGGTCTATAGAATTTTATGGGGCTGGCTTGGTTTCCCCCGACCATTACATCCTTCCGTGAGGAGTCAGCCCCACCCTGTTGTAAAAATACAACACTTAAAATATTTTTAGTTTTCTTGATCTAGGTCAATTATTTTTTGCAAAAACGCTCATAAACTGGTATCACTCAATAACGAGTTAACTTAGTCGGGGGATTAAAAATGCAAGTTACAGAAATTTACAAACAAGAAGCACGTTACAACCCACGCATCAAAGCTACTGTTGGTGGTGCTTGGATCGCTGTATTGTCAAATGGCGATGAGTTTCCAGTTTGCCGTGACTATGAAGCAAAAAATGAAACAGAAGTTCGTATTATTTTAAATAATTATTAACTTTACGACAGGTCATTGATACAGTTCAAATGAGCCGTGTGCGCAGAATTTAACATGACCTTGACCTGTCACTTTTATTTAGGGGGATTTATGAAAATTACATTACTTGATTGGATTGGCGTAATACTGCTGGGCGTATTATTTGGCTCAATGTTTGCATGGGGGTTCTAATGCTAGACAAATCTGCTTTCAAAATAGAATTTATGAGGTCTTATTCTGGCAAGCAATTATTTAAAAACAGAGCTTGTTTGGCTTTGTTATTAAAGCGCAGGGGCAGTTCTTTAGAAGCAAAACGCAAAATCGTAATGATGGCTAATTCACCATTGTTTTACGCTTTTGGATACGAATACAACGCAAAAGAAGGATTAAATTATGGTTATGGATACTGAATACGCAGTTCCTGAAACAAAGGCTTACAAATGCTACAAAGTAGGAAATATCTTGTATGTGCCTCATTACACCAATCCTGGTGTTTATGTAGGGCCAAGCATCAGACAGGAAACAGGATTTGTCAAAGCTAAGTATGTAGCTAGATTCTTTTATAAAAATGAATTAATTAAGATGGGCGCATCAGAAATTATTGAGCAGCTCTGGTCAACATCAGCAAGGGATCAAAAATGAGTTTATGGGATGAAGCAGGGGAATTAGAAAAAATTTCAAGCCAGTTAAGCTGCCTTGGCAATGTGCTTGAGCTAGTAGCTGAGAAGATTTCTAGTGATGCTGAAAGTGGCACTTTATGGCTTTGTCGTGATGTTTGTGAAAGCTTGCACGATAGGTTACAGCTTAGGGTAGAGTCTTTGCTTGCAATGCACGTTGAGAAAAAAGGCAAAAAAAGTGAACAATGAACCAGTAGCGTGGATAGGTAAAAATGAATTGCAGTTTGGTTTTACTGACACAATAGTTACCAATGAAAAAGAAAGCTGGGATGATATTCCACTCTACACCCATCCAGCAGACGAATCTTTTGACAGAACTGCTAGTCACATGGCTGGTGAGTATGTTAGTTATCCAGCAAAGACACTAACAGATGAGGAAATAGAGCAAATTGGCAAAGAAACTATGTTGTTGCAATTCTTTCAAACCATTGAAGCTACCGCAGACCATGGGGATAGTATAGCAAGAGCAATGACAGCAATGATTAGACAACAAGCATTTGATTTTGCTAGAGCAATACTAAGAAAGGCACAAGAGAAATGAGTAAGCTATTAGGAATTGCATATGTTGATAAGTGTTTTTATATAGGATTTTGGTTTGTTACATTCAAAGTAACTTTAGAAAAGGAACAAGAGAAATGACACCTAATGAATTAGCTAAAAAAGCATTAACGGTTTTTAATCCTCAAATTGAAGAGCCACCAAGTATTGATTTACCAATTTACTTTAACAACGTATTGCTCTGAACAATAAAATTTAGGCATGACGGAAAACAATGGATTGGTAACGCATCAGACTGGGAAATGAAAGATATTGTTGATTGTTTTGAAAACCCGCAAAAGTATGGATTAAGAAAGGCACAAGAAAAGTGAATGATTTTCTAAACAATGGCAAAGTATTGATTGGCTCTCGTTATGATGAGAATCCATTAAAGCCTAAATATGTAGAACAAGACCCTGATATGCTTGAAATACAGAAATGGCTTATTGGCGATCCTGCTAAGTTACGCTTTGAATATTGGTGCAATGTAGCTTATATCGTTGCAATATGCTTTGTGCTATTAGTTATTATTCTTAGAGCGTGAAGCCATTTAGCCAATATTTACACGATGTATATGATGGCCCAGCTCGCAAAGTTGTAAGCGAGTGGGTCAAAATGAAATGGGGTTTAGAAGTAAAAGATAACCCTAATAAGTATGGAGTTGATCTAATCTGCTTTCGATCAGGTTCTCCAGTTGGGCTGCTTGAGGTAGAAGTTCGTCAAGAAGGTTTTGATCGACATCAAACCATCCACGTAGGGCAACGCAAAGACAAGCTATTTCGGGAAGGTCTGCCGACTCTATTTTTTGCCGTAACTCAGGACTTATCTCGTGCTTATTGGGTGAAAGCAGACTTGATAGCAAATTGCCCATTGATTGAAGTCCATAACAAATATGTAAGTAAAGGGGAGTTGTTTTACGACTGCCCCATCACTATGTTTAAAATTGCTGATTTAACTCAGATATTTTGAATTATAATATTCTTTATGGAAGTAATTTCAAGAAAAGATGCCTTAAAAAATGGCATGAAATACTATTTCACAGGAAAACCTTGTAAGAATGGTCATGTAGAAATAAGACGAACCGACCAAGCACTTTGCATGAAATGTATTAAAGAAAATAGAGCGCATATCAATTCTTTAGCAAAAGCTTGGCGTGATAAAAATCCACAAAGATCCAAGGAAATTTCTCTTAAATGGGCCAGAAACAATCCAGAAAATTGTGCCAAAAGAGTTGCAAAACGAAATGCAGCTAAATTGCAAAGAGTTCCACCTTGGCTTGATGCAACGCAAAAAGCAGAAATTGATTCAATTTATCAATATTGCGCTGCTTTACGAGCTTGTGGCTTAAATTACCATGTTGATCATATTGTCCCAATACAGGGAAAAACTGTATCAGGACTTCATGTTCCTTGGAATTTACAAATAATTCCAGCCAAAGAAAACATTATTAAAAGCAATAACTTTTAATATTTTCTCATTGAAGGCAATGGGGCTTCTTTCTGACTTGATTGGTGTGGGTGATGAGCTTTTTCCATAGGCAAGCTCATGTGCTTTTCAAGCTTTTCTTCTAAACGCTCAATGCGATCTTCTGTGCGATGTTCAGAATCTTTAACATAATGACCTGTTTTTGTAGGTTTTTGCTTATGTTCTGAAATTTTAAAATTAGTTGCCATTTGTTTCTCCAATCATTTTTAATGCGTTTTGTTTAACATCTTCTACTCGTTTTAGCCAGCCTTTGCCAAAGGTAGCAAAAGTCGCTAATGACTTATAAAAGTCAATTTTACGCTGACTAAATGCTTCTACAATATCTTCTGGCTTTTTCTGATCAATTAATTGCATGGTTCTTGGCCCTATAGTGCCATCAGGAACGCAACCAAGGCACTCTTGCAATAATTTGACACTACGCCCTGGCCCACCGTTTACAGCCATGTCAAACGCCATATAATCGATTCCTACAGGAAGTTGGTTTGCATAGCAAGACATCCAATACTTAGCTTGATACATAGGGGCTACATCTTCGGGTGTCAAACCTTGCATAGTCTTGACTTCATGCCCAACCCATTCTTCCCAGACTTTTTTTGTAACGCCAAGATTAGTTTCGCCACCAGGGTCTTTTGGATTGTTTACCCATCCACCCTCTGATTTTAATACAAGCTCAAGGCAATTTTTAAAGTTATTTTGCATCTAATCCTACCTGTTGGTTAATCCAGTCTTGTAATGACTCTAGTTGTTGGGTTGTTTGGGCGCATTGCTCGGCAACAGATAATAAGTTATAGGCTTGACCATTAATTGTGATGGTGGCTGTGCCGTTGGGGGACATTGCACCGCTACTGGTATCGAGCATCCTGCCATAAAAAGCGTGAATATTACTGATGTTATCTTGATAAGATTTTGCAACATTTTCATTAATTATCTCCTGTTCTTTGATCTTGGCTTTGTTCTCTGCAAGCTGTTTCTCTGCGACAATTTTGACTTGATCCACATAGTCAGAAAAGCGCAAATGCTCAATATAAAAACCACTAGAAAAACCGCCAAATACAAGAGCAATATATATGTAAGTTTGTCCACTTAGACCGCCAAGTAAATTAAATAAAAAGTTCATTGTGGATCAGGCTCTGCCCCTGCCATGTGTTTGCCAGCTACTGATGCTGCGCCTGAACCTGACACAATGCCTAAAGCACCAGCAAGCTCAGTTAAACTGATTTCTTTGCCAGAATAGATTAAAAAGATCGCAGATGCGCCTACTAGCACAAAGCCTAGCATCCATGCCCATTTTGCAATGTCATGGGTCTGGTTATCTTTACCAGTAAGTATGTGTGTAAATATATCGCCCATCAAATTACTCCTAATACAAATTTAAGCCATAAAGTTACTATTAATGCTGCTATCCAACAATACAATTTTACACGCTGTATTTCTTTAGCATCGTGCTGAAATGCCTCATTTTCTTTGCGCTCAAGATTCTCAATGTCTAGCTTTATCTTCAAGACTGCTTCCCATTCTTTTGCGCCATACTTCTTTACAAAATCTATTTTTAGCTGTGCTTCTTTGTCGCTAATTTGCTTTTTTTGTTTCCAATCTTCCAACGCTTTAATCAACGCTGTTTGCTTCTTTAATTCTGCTTCTCTTAACGCTCTGCGCCTTTCTTGCGCTTTACGTTGTGCTATATCTAACCCTTCTTGCTGAATACCCTCTATGCTTTTTGTAAGGCCTTTAGTAGCATTACGAGTGGCATCAAGGCTTTCGCTAAGAGTTTTTACCCCTTGTGCGAATGGGTCGATCATAGGTCATTTTGTGCTGAAATAGTGTGCAATAAAGCCTACAAAAGAACTAATGCCTGATACAACCATCATACCTACCCAAAAGCCACCACGACCTTTATTAGCCATAGCAAGTAATTCTTTGATGTCAGAGCGCATTTCTGCTACTTCTTTTTCCATAGCTTCTACTTTTTGCCACATTACCCCGACTTTAACTGGATCAATTTCAACCATAATTAGCTTTTCATAATGTATGCAAGAGCATAATAAGGTGGCAAATTAGCGTTAGTTCCGCTTACACCAGTTGATGAATTTGTTACTGAAATGCCTGTAGTTGCAGTAGTTGTATTTCTATCGCCACTTTGCTGACCACCTGAACCAAAGTATTGACTGCCACTTCCTGTAAGCATTTGATAAACGTGCAAGTGACCAGGGTCTGTAACTGATGCTGTATGGGTATGGCTTACAACAATAGCATCTGCACTACCGCCTGTTGCGCCTACTGCGTATGAATTGCCTGCACCTACAATAAATGAGTTTCGTAAGTCAGGTGTGCCGTTTGTTCCATCACAAAGATACCAACCGCTTGGAACTGATCCTGTAGAACCTGACCATAAAGAAATTAATCCGCTTGGGATTGTTCCGCTTACAGCAGGCGCATTTTGCAAAATAGGGTATAGATTATCTAATGTTTGAATAGATGCGCCAGAAGAAGTCTGAATAACAAACTTATAGCTATATCCTACAAACATCCAAATCTCGTATGGAACACGACCAGAGCTATCTAATACGATAGGGTTAGCATTAGCAATAGTTCCACCATTGTCTGTATAGGTAGCTAATTGGGTGCTTGTGCCAGCTTGATAGGTATAAATCAAACCACCAGCCAAAGGAACGCCATTGTTATCAAAGAATTGTTGGCCATTGCCAACTGGTGAGAGTAGAACTGATGCCATTATTGTTGTTCCCTATTTCTTAAATTGATCATTTCACGCAAAGCTGTAGCTCCAGCTACCCCTGGTTTTGCAGCATAAGTTGGCACATAAGCACCTGCAGCTTTGGGAATATTTAAAATATTACGCAATGCGCCTGGCGCAACACCTTGTTCTAAATATTGAGCTGCAGCAGGATTATTCATAACTGCTTGTGCAGTTTTTCCATAACCAGCTTTAATTAATGCCGTAATTTGATTTTGAGCTAAAAATCTTGCCATTGTTCCGCTATTAGGCAATTTTTGCTCTAATACTAATTTACCTGCTCTAGCCAAATTAGCCAACTCAGGATCATCTTGATATATAGAATAACGCTTACCTTTAGTGGCTAAAGAATTGCTTAATAAAGATGGACTTACATCGCCTTGGGGATTTTTAAGAACAACATCTTCAATTTTTTTCATATTGCTATATTGACGATTTGTTTCTTTAAGCAAAGCAACATCAGCTTTATTGCCTGATGCTTCTGCACTTCTGCTTAATCCTGATAACAATGCTTCTTTTAAGTCTTTAGCGTATCTTGCTTCTCTACCGCCACCAGCAGAAATATCATCTAAAACTTCTTTAATTGCTTGATATTGTTGACCGTCTAATTGGCCATTATTTGCATTTGCTTTATTAACAATATTGTTAATTGCTTTATCAATAGTAGGGAAGTTTTCCTTGGTCAATACTTGTTCTGCTCGATCTTTAATGGAATTTAAATGTGCTTGCAAATCTTCATCAAGAATAACTTTGTTGCGTGATGCAATTTGATTGTAATTTTCACCAAAGCGATCTTTGGCTTTTTGAATTACATCAGGGGTGATTGCAGTAGCATCTTCACCCATAGTTTTGGCAATAGCTTTGTTGTAAGCAGCTTTTTGAGTTGCAGCAAATGCTTCTTCTTTGCCTGCTGTAAATGGGTTGTCCATTAGAGCAGCTTTGGTTCTATTCAAGAAAGCTGACCCTGTAGCTTGAGCTACATCAACAGGAACACCTGCATCACGCAAAGTTTTAACAGCTTTTTGACCAACATCACTTAAAGCATTAGTTACTGGTTCTGCCAATGCACCTGCACCTTTAATTACACCAGCACCAACTGCGCCTGCTGTGCCACCAATAAATGCTTGTTTTAGTTTTTCTGTTAAAAATGATTTGTTTTCATCAGTTACAGGAGTTGTTAATACGTTTACTGCTGCGCCTTGGGCTGCACCTTGAGCCAATGTTCCTGCCATTCCTGTTGTTTGTCCACCAGGTATTACTTTATTTACAGGATTTAAAATTAAACCTGCAGCTTCGCCAGCTAAAGCAGTTTTAGGATTAGCTTGAATAAATGGCTCAGTAATTTCTTGAGTTTTTTTGATTTGTTCTAAAGCGTGTTGCTCAATTTTTTTGCCTGCTTCAGGAGCAACCAAACCAATTCCCTTACCAGCAAGCTGTTCAATAGCTCCTGCTGTTTTAGATATTGCACCACCAAAGCCTGCTGCAAAAGAACTTAATTTATCTTTTTCTTCTTTTTTTGCAATCTTTGCTTCTTCTTCAGGTGCTTGTTTACCAAATAAAGCACTTTCAAAATCTGAACTATCACGCATTACATTAGCCCTATCAGCTACTTGTTCGCCATATTGCAATGTAGTTGGTGCATTAGGATTGCGTGGATCACGAACAGCTATGCCTTGTTGAGCTTTTATTAAACCGTTTGGCCCACCATAATAACCTGCTGCTGCTGCTTTTTCATCTCCTTTAGACATATCTAAAAGTTGTAAAGCGTAACGAATACCAGCTCTAGCGTTATGTTCTGGGTCTGCAATATTCCAATTTTTGTCTGCAACTGATTTAAAAGTAGCAGGAATAACTTGCATACCGCCTACAGCACCAGCATTAGATGTTTGCGTATTTTTGCCTGCAGAAGATTCTTGTTGATATAAAGAACGAATAAAGTGTTCTTTGGGTGTTCCTAAAACACCTTCTTTTTCTAAAGCAACATCAAATGAATTTTTGTTTTCTGTTTTTAAACCAAGGGCTGCTGCAAAATCATCCATTTACAGTTCTCCATTAGCTAATGAATTGTATCTTTGCATTTTAGATGCAATTTCACGCTTTTTGGTTTCTGACATTCCTTTGGTTAATTCTTTAAATTCTGCTGTATCACCAGACTTATAAGCGTTATATACCATCATCGCTTGTGGATCAAAAGCATCAATCATCTCATTATCAAATTGACGTTTCTTTTGAATACCGTATTTATTAATTACTTTTTCTAAGCCTTGCTGATAATTTAATGAATGTTGAACTAATGGCTCAAGTTGTTGCATAGACTTCAAGATAGCCGTTGGGTTTTTTCCAGCAGATGCAATGGATTCTTGGGCTGCGTTTAAATCTGCTGCAAATTTACCGCCTAATGCAGCGTTCTTTTGCGATGCTAAATCAGCAATATTTTTTTGAATAATATCTCTTGCAGATGCTGCTTTTTCTTCTGCTGTATCGCCTGCCAAATTACCAAGAACAGATTGCATACCTGCAATAGCTTCTGAATATTTGCCAGTTTGTGCCAAAGGCAAAAATTTACGAACTGTTTGAATGTTTGTAAGAGCAGGTTGTGCAGCAGTTGCAGCTTGTTTTGCCAATCCTCGTTCTGTTTGAAATCCTTGCAATGTTTCAGTAGTTTCGCCTGGCGCAATACGCATTTGTTGACCGCCTGCAGCAGGCAATGGAGCTTGAACAATAGCACCAGTATTAGGATCACGAACATATTGGGTTGGATTGCCAGAAATATCTGTTCCACCAACTATTTGCTGACCTGATAAACCTGCTTGAACTTCAGGAGCAGTCATCATAGATCGCCTAATGTTTCCTAATTGATCAATAACTGCTGCTGGATTTTCATGTGCAATATTAATTAAATGCGCTGCCGTTCTTTCTGCTTCTGAAAAACTAGCACCTTTTCTAATGGCAAGATCACGTTGTTGAACAATTTTTTTAGTAATTTTTTCTGGGTCTTTGCCTTCAAGAATATCCCTGTCAAGGCTTAATGCTGTTAAAGCTTGATCAGCTAGATTTTCTTTTTTTTCAGCAAGGGCTGTTCTAGAAGCTTCTAATTGTGTTTGCGCTTGTTGAACCGCAATAGGATTAACTTGTTGTGCTTGTTGATATGCTTGTGCGCCACGAGCAATGTTGAGCATATCGCCCAAACTTGTAGGTTGTGGTGGTTGAATCTGTGAAGCTACAGTAGAAACGTCATAAGTTGCCATATTATGCCAATCCAATCATAGATAGATAATCAGCCGATCCACCAGCTCCTAAGCCATTTGAGGCATTACCAAACAAACCCATTGATCCACTACCTGCCCCAATGTTATTCATATAACTTAAAGATGTAGGAGAACTATTTAATAAATTCATTGCAGGATTTTGATTTAACAATGAACCTAAAAATGCTGTATTGCCTAAGTTTTGTGCTGCACCGCCATAAGCGTTTGCTGCGCCAACTTGACCTGCTGCGATTGCGTTTGCTGCGCCTGTTTGCAACTGACCAATACCTTGTGCTGTGCCTGTAGCAAGATTTCCAAGATTTGCAACGCCTGTTTGACCAATATTAGCTATGCCAGACAATGTATTGAAAATATTGCCACGTTGAGTCTGATAATTATTAAAAGCTTGCTGATAAGCATTTCCTGCTGTTTGCTGGGTGTAATCTTGCAAAGCTTTGGCAGCATTGCCACTCATTGCGCCACCAGAAGCATTTTGCATTTGAGAAGTAGCTTGCTGGCCTTGACCTAGCTGAAAAGCGTAATTAGGGGCTAATTGTGCATTTAAATCGGCATTGCTAAACTGATTAGTCAAATATGGCAACATACTAGATAATGCAGTCGTGCCTTGTTTGCCTAAATCAATATAGGGTTGGTAATTAGGACTTAAATTTTGAAGATTTTGTTGTAAAGTGTTTTGAGCCTGTTGTGCGCCACTCGCTGCTGTTTGACCAGCTTGCGATGCGCCTTGACCCCCAATAAGGCCACCTACTACATTTCCCACTATCGGGGCTGCTACGATTGCTGCACTTGCACCCATGATTTCTCCAATTTAATGCCCTAATTGTCGCATTTTTACAACATCTTAGTAAAGACTTTATCAATAAGCTTATACCCTAAATATTCAAAAAGACTGCTATTGTCTGAATGAACCTTAGTGTTATAAAGCACCCTATCTACTCCCTGCTCCTTTAGCAGTTTTTCTGCAAATTGGAACATTTTTAAACCTACTCGCCCTTTTCGGTATTCTTTCTTTAAAAAGTAAATATCCTCAAAAGCTGTCAAACAAGTCTTGTAATGAAGGTGTGGCATCACAAAAAATATGATGTAACCGATTAATTTGCCATCTTCTTTACAAGTTATAAATCTTAATTTACCGCTATCTAAAATCTGTTTATAAGCATCCCAATCAGGGTCTAACGGAAAAGTCTTAGTTACCGATAGTTCCTCATAGTGATCTTTAATTATTTCCTTTAATTCTGTTAAATTTTCAAGCCAATCATCATTTTTATATTCAATCATACGTTGTAGTAAGGCACTTTAAATGGCTTACCATTCACAGTTATGTTTATAAATCCCACAGGATTGCTTGGTAGCGTTCCTGTTCCTTTTGTTGCGTTCGTTGCGCTTGTAAAGTTTAATAAATTCAAAAAATACTGTTGCCATGCTCTTGTAGGCATTTTGGTCTGCTCATCAAGAACAGGTGTATTTGGATAGGAATTAGACTGATTATTTCCCCATAAACCTTGAGTAGCCATTAGTTTTCCCCTGCGCTTGCTTTTAAGTTAGCAGACACTATACAAGCAAAAATAGGATCAGTCACAACAACTTCGTAAACACGATCCCTTGCCCAGCCTAATCTGCGCCAAATAATACGATTTTTGTATTTACCAACTTTACCAATTTGTGACCAATGCTCATTTGACCATGTTGAGCCACCGTCTGATGACCAACGCAACATAGCCTGTGGGTTTGCGCCTACAGTTTCCAAGTTCAAAGGTGGATCAGTAATACCTTCTAAACCTACGCCTGGCTGGAACTGAATTTGTAATTCGTCAAAGTATTGACGTTGAAAATCTGATACTAAATGAGGGCATCTACGCAATCTGCGTATAGCATCGCCATTATCTGTGTAATTATTAGGGTCTAATTGGTAAATCTGACCATTTTGATAATCGCCTACTAAAACTACGTTTTGAAAGAACGCAGAGCAATTTGAGCGATGACGATGATAGTTATTTTGGCTATCTGTCCATAACCATTTGTGCCAAAGTTGAGTGGCTATGTCGTAAACCCAAGTAATATCAAGGCTTGGAAATGTCACAACATAACATTCGTGACCTTCTAGCTGATAAGTATAAGCAATGGCATCAGATATTTTTTGATTTACAAGCGTATTTTCTACAGCGTGTGTAGATATTCTTTGTGGGAAATATCCATTCATTGCTACGATTTCAGCTTGACCACGATTGTTCTTAGCTACATAAGCAAAGCTATTGCCTAATCTTGAAATAGAAAATGGCGCAGCTATACCATGTTGACTTGATGAGCCAGGAATACGCTGAAATGGGAATGGGAATGTGCCTTGATCTGCCCAGACTTCGCTTGTTGATTCGCCCAAAAGATAAACTTGACCGTGATCACAAACTAAAGAAACTAGATTGTCAGGGCCTGTAAACTTACTTGCATAGCTTAGACCATAAGTAATTGGGCTAAGAATATTAGATGCTGCCCATTGCTGGGTATTAGGTTTGTTATATACAAAGTAATTATCAACAATATCTACTACAGAAGCTCCACTAAATGCACCATCAGAACTAGGCAAAACGCTAAAGTTAAGCAAATACATAGTTTCTGAGCCAACAGTTTGTGATCCGCTTAAAACATAATTGCCTGTATTGCCTGTTCCTGTTCCAAATGTCAGATTGAGGGTTAACCCTGATCCGCTACCATTTGTTGATGTAGAAGCTGGATTTGTGGGTGTAGAAGTGTATGCTCCAGCAAATGTCTGAGAAAGCGTAGAAACAGCCCCAGAGCCACCGATTGCAGTTACTACATAAGTAGCTGGGCTTGACCCATAAACACCGCCTAAGACCGTTATGGTGTCATTTACAGCGTATCCTGTGCCTGCTGTAGCAATAGACTGACTTAGCACAGTTCCTGATCCTAAAGCTGTAATTACAGTATTTGCAGTAACTCCTGTTCCTTGAACAGTTTGACCAGGATAAATTGTTCCGCTTGAAACGGCTGTAACAGTTAATGTAGATGTAGAAATGCTTGCTGTTATTACGCCAGCTACTGTTGCTGAATTCATTTGAATAGCAGAAGAAATGGTATGGCTTTGATTAATAGTCCAAGTTGATCCTGATCCGCTAACAATTACTGTTTCGTTAGTAATTCCAATGCCAAACAATGCTTGATTTGCAGCGATTGTGCCTGAAATAACACGAGTTACTGTCAAAGTTGTGCCTGAAATTGTGCCTTGAAATACAGCAGCAGATGGGTTAGAAATGCGCCATGTATAACGATTTGAACCGTCAACAATATAGACGTTTTGACCGTTATCTGTAATGCCTACTTGCCCTGTTGAAGTATTTAATTGACCAATAATGGTAGGGGTAAAAGTAGAGTTCAATACATAAACGTATGGCCCACATACTGCAACGCAATAGTTTCCACCGCTTACAGTTCTCATGCCACGAACTGCTTGAGCGTTTTGAAGTGTGACTACGTTAGTAAGACCAGGAGTAGGATATAAAGCAACAACGCCTCTTGCTCCCTGACCTTTAGCAGGGTCAATTTCAGGTCTAAAATTGATGCACTCTTGATCATCTTGATAGATGCTAGGAGCGACATAAGATGCGCCAACAAAGCCAAAATCTGCCATTATCTAAAGAATCCACCAGATAGAATCCAACCAGCATCTTTTTGACGGCTTGCAAGCATAGCATCAGCAAAACGAGCAGATTGAACAGGTTTCATATTAATGCGTTTTACAGTCGCTTTAGCTTGTGCAGCATAAGCGTTAATCATGCCAATTTGGGTAGGTGAAGCTTTGCCATACATCGGCATTAAACGCTCTGCCAAACACCATCTAAGAGCCATTGTGTAGCCTTGTGGCAAGATTATGCTGTCATATAAAGAACCGTAATTTTGAAACAAATTATCAGTAAATATGTGCATTTCGCCTTGTGAAGGATTAGGCCATACATAGATGTTGCCTAATGTTTCGCTTGGCTGGTAATACAAAGCTTTTGGCCAAGGGCCATTCAAAGTCTTTAAACCAATCATTTCGTATTCTTCTACTGCCAAAACAGCGATTGGATAGTCCAAACCACCGTTGACAATAGGAACACCGTTAGAGTTGGTGTTAATACGAACAAACGCTGAATCAATGCTTAATGGGCGTTGATAATAAAGATTGATAGTTTCAGAAGCTACAGTCTGGCTAATGTTTAGACGATATGTGCCTGCTTCGTTGACGTTATTACCAGCTCCTGTGAGCATTGCGACAATCTTTGTGCCTGATGCTATGCCTGAGCCACTAAGGGTTTGCCCTACGCAGATTGCGCCAGAGCTAATGCCTGTAACTGTTAAAACTGTGCCTGAGATCGAGCCTGTAATGATTGCGCCAATTTGACCGCCAGGGCCAATCGTATATTGAGTCTGACCTGCAACAATAGGAAAAACAATTTCATTCTTGTAATAAACCATCATTTCTTCGTTTGACCATTGATCTACAAGGTCATTGAGCATATCAAACGCATCTTGCGCTGCATCTGCGCTCGGGCTTTCACCAGCCTCTAATGCGCCTATGTCTTTTAATGCACGAGAAATGATGTCATACGGAGTGGTCATATTTGAACCTTAAATGTATTAGCTAACCAAGGCAAACCAACTTTTGTTTCTTTTTTTAACTCTAAAAGCTGTTTTTCTAGGTTTAATTTTATTAGATTTACGTCATCTTGAGCTGTATCTTTATCAAGCCATGCAATGATATTTTGCTCTCTTGCTTCTTCTAATGGCACATCTATGACAGATTTGCTAAATGTGTGATAACCTTCTGTATCAACAAAGTTATCGCCATCTTCTGCTTTTAGATTGTAATGAACACAAATTTCATCACTATCTATAAACATTTGAAGAAGCTTCCAAGTGTAAGTAATCATGCAGACCATTGAGCAGTTGGAACTGTTGGAAAAGTAGGATTAGCTACTGGATTTACTGCCAATCCCCTTACTGTATTTCGATAAGCAATAAATTCCGCTTGATTAGTTAAATAAGGATTATTTGCAGTATTTGTAATGTCAGGAATAGTTGTCCAATCTGTTGCATAAAGCAATTCTGATGCTTGTTTTTTGCAATTATTTAATAGTGCTTGTGCAGCTAATTCATCATTTTTTGCAGTAACAGCAGTTTTATCAATAGCAATTAAATTGTTATTTGCATCATATACTTCAACAGTATTTATATCTGTTGAATTAATAATATTAGTTGCATTTGTGTATAAACTATAAATTGCTTGTGCTAAATATATCATTATGGTGTAACTTCCATTACAGTAATAGTTGAATACATATAAAAATAACCACCACTTGCGCTGTAGTTAAAAGTGCATCCTGAACCATTTGAATTTGCTTGAACTTTGTATGTAAGAGTTGAAGTTGAAGCTGGTGAATCTGTCCAAATAAATCCATTTTGGTAAATGCTATAGGTTGCTTGCCCATCGCTTAAAACACGATAACCAGCATTTCCAGCATATCCAGCGGTATCGTTTGAACCTGTGCCAATTACAGTTCCATTACGCAATAATCGAGAATAAACATCATAAGTATTACCGTTACAGCTTAACCAGCAATTCACCATTACTAAAATTTTATTGCTTGATGATGTTGGGGTTATGTTTACTGTTAAATTGGTTAAATCTGTAAAAGTTCCACCACTAATTGATTGTTGTGTATTTGTTTGTGCTTGTTTAACCTGAACTACTGCACCGCTAGAAGGTGTAACCCAAGTAGGCGCACTAGAACCATTAGATTGCAAATATTGACCGCTTGTGCCAGCAGAAGTGAACGCATAAGCTGTTCCTGTTCCATAAGGAACTGCGCCAGCAGTAGGGGTTGCAGAGCCATTAGTGCCACCATAAGCAATAGCTAATGTTCCAGCACTAATGTTTGATGCGCTTAATGATGTTAAAGAAGCTCCTGAACCACTAAATCCTGTTGCAGTTAATACGCCTGTATTAGGCACAAAAGATAGCTTTGTTGAGCTAGTTGTTTGTGGCAAATTACCAGTATTAGTTGAAACAATGGTTGGATACCAAGTTGCACTTGAGCTTGTATTGTCTGTAATTGCAGTATTTGTAGCGTTTGTTGCAGTTGTTGCAGTTGTAGCTGAAGTTGCGCTAGTTGCAGTTGCAGCATTTCCACCAATAGATAAGCTTGATGCTGTTCCTGTTAATCCTGTTCCTGCGCCAGTAAAGCTAGTTGCCGATAAAACTCCTGTTGAAGGCACAAAATTAAGTGCAGCAGTAGTTGTAAGGGCTTGATTTCCTGATGTATTAGAAGCTACAAATCCAAGATAAAAGGCACTTGCAGAGCTAGAAGCTCCTGTAGTTGCAATATTTGTAGCATTAGTTGCATTAGTAACAGCAGTTGAACCAATAACAGAAACTACTTGAGAGGCAGTTGCAGCAGTAAATGCACTTGTGCCATTGCCATAAGCAAGACCAGTAAGAGTTGCAACGCCTGTTCCACCATTTGCTACGTTTAATGTGCCTGACAGCGTTACTGCGCCAGTTGTTGCTGTATTTGGCGTAAATCCTGTAGTTCCTGCGCTAAATGATGTTACGTTACTTGGCAATGCTGACCATGATGCTGTTGTTCCGTTTGATGTTAATACATAACCGTTTGTGCCAATGCCTAAACGAGTTGCGCTATTAACACCATTTCCTAAAATTAAATCGCCTGTTGAAGTAACAGGGCTTAAAGCATTAAACGCAGCAGAAGCAGTTATTTGGCCTGTGCCACCATTAGCAATAGGAAGTGTGCCTGTTACGCCTGTTGATAAAGGCAAGCCTGTAGCGTTTGTTAAAACTGCGCTTGCAGGCGTTCCTAAAGCAGGAGTAACTAAAGTAGGGCTAGTAGCGAATACTAAAGCTCCAGAACCTGTTTCGTCAGTTACTGTTGCTGCTAAATTGGCAGATGTAGGCGTTTGCAAGAATGTTGTCATTCCTGTGCCTAATCCTGTTACAGACCCAATGGCAGGTGTAATTGTTGTATTTGTAACGCTAGTGATTTGACCTTGAGCGTTTACAGCAAAAACAGGGGTAGCAGTAGCAGAACCATAGGTAGATGCAGCCACTCCTGTATTAGTAATGCTAAATGTATAGCCTGTAAGAGTTAAACCTGTGCCAGCAGAATAGCTTGTAGAAACGCTAAAATTACTCCAAGTCATTGCAGTTGTGCCAAGTGTGCCACCTGGTTGTGCTGTGCAATACCATGCTGATCCTGCTTGAGTTCCGTATTCTATAAATACCAATGCGCTGACATATTGCGCCCATGTAGTAGAACCAGTTGCATAAGTCCATGCGCCAGTATTTACTTGGTAAATACCATTTTTTGTATTATCTGATTGGTTTTTAACTAATACTGTATTGCCTGCAACTACTGCTACACCATCAATGGTTTGTGTCCCTGACAATGTAATATTTGTCAATGTCGCAACGGTTACAGGGTTTTTCCAGCTAATTCCTGCTGCATAAGATTGCAATGTTAAATAATTGACAATGTCAGTAGGATTAGAAGCGTTTGAGCTAATTGTTCCTGTTGTCGTGCTAATGCTTGTAAAAGCACCTGTAGAAGGTGTTGTAGCACCAATAGTAGTGCTATTAATAGTGCTATTAGTAATATTAAGCCCAGATTGACTTGGGTTAATAGAAGCATAAAATGGCTGACCTTGACCAATGAAAGTATTAAAACTTCCATCTAAGTTAAAGTAAGCCTGAACAGGTAGTAAATTCTGATCCTGTGTTAAAGCTGGGCCTGTAGCCATAACTATCCTTTAATAGGCAATACAGTTAACTAAAACTACATCTCCAGCAGACATATTAGCAGCAGCACCTGTTGTAACAGAATAGCTAGTGAATGTAACTGAAGTTGCTGTGCTTCCTGTTAATTGCAAAAATACAGCATTACCGCTTGTTACATCAGCAGCAAAACCTAGCCAACCATTAGGGGCTGTAGGAAGATTAATAGTTCCGTTAGCTGCGCCACCTGTGCCGACTGTTACTTTAAAGCAAAAAGTATTGTTAGCAAGAATAGTAGGGCTGGTTCCCCAACCTGAACCTAAAGTAGGGCTAGCACCTGAAATTACTAAATTGCCTTCAACAGCTAAACTGCTAGCATTTACTGGTGTCTGTAATGGATTGCCACCTTGACCGTATAAACCTAAACAGTTGCCGTTGGCATCATATTCAGCTTGAACTGGCAATAAATTGATTACTGAGCTACTTGCAACGCCTGGATTTGACATATTGATTCCTTAGTTTTGATCTACCATAGGCATTACATATAGTGTGCCACTTGTTCCAATCGCTGTAACTGCAAAACTAGGTGGAACAGCAATCACAGTAGGTTGGGACATTGCTACGCCCAAAACAAATGATTGGCTGGTGTTACCACCTGTGGGCAATACGGCAGCAGGAGCTGTAGTCGTTGTGCCTGCAATAGCAGGAGCAATCGTAATAGCTACAGGATTTGCGCCAGTATTTAAAAACCCACAAAAGTTAGGCTGATCGTTGCCGTTAGGAACGATAGTTACAGAAGTTGAAGAAGTGCCACTAACGCTAATAGCCGTTGTAGGGCCTACAAAACGATATGCTGATACGTTAGCCATGATTTATCCTTAAACAGCAGTAGTAGGTGCTGGGCCTTCTAAACGAGTAATCTGAACTGTATATGCGCCAGAAGCAGGGGTAGCAGATGCAGTAGTTACGTTAGCAAACTGAACTGACAATACGCCAGCAGTTAAGCAATCAGCTTCAGCAATAACAATGCCTGCTGTTTGTGTGCCGTTATAGCCTTGAACTAGCACAATATCAGTAGTTTGCAAACCTGCAACGCTAAAAGTCTGAGCAGCAGAGATATTTGCAGCTACAGCAGCAGGGGTAATAGATGGGGTAATATAAAAAGTTTCGTGAGAATTGCCACGAGTGATGGTAGTGCTAGACATATTTTTTCCTTTGCAAAGGGGTGTGTTGTAAATCTACAACTATTTTACATTGTTTTCTGCTTCTCTCAAGTGTTTTCCGCAACTTCCTTTGTAAGTTTTATAGCCAATGTGACCTAGCTCAAATTCAAGATTTGCCCATACTTTGCCACCAATATCAATCCATCTTTGGCAAAAGCTAAAATCTTCGCTTAAACGATTGCCATCAGGCATTTCGTAAGGGTCAAATAATGGCCAAAACTGAGTATGTTCGCTTGTGCTACGCAATGTTTGACGTGGGTAAGCTTCAATCATCTTTTGAGCGCAGTTTTTGCTAATCTTCAAAAAGCCACCTGGCAAGCCTAAGACTTCTAAAAGACCTGTTTCTGGATCAACAGGGTATTCTTCTTTTTCAGCTATTTTGAACGGCCAAGCTAAAGGGTCTTGTTTTTTAGGGTAAATGCCCCCAACTACATCTACAGGGTAGTCAATAAGCTGAATTAATGCGCCTGGCTCCCAAAATACATCGTCATCAATAAATACAAGCGTATCGCACTCAGAACGAGCAAAAACGCCAAATAATGCGCCTCGTGATCCTGCAATATCGCTATTGCCTAAATCTTCTGCCATGCTAAATTTATCGCCACGCCCAATAATATTGACTGCATCTAGCAAAAGTGAGCGCATTGTTTGGAAATGAACCTTACTTGAATAGCAAGGCATACCGATCATTACTTTTTTCATTAATTCCCCTTAGTAAAAAACCCACCCTTTTTAGGGGGTGGGCTTTAATTTTACAACAAATTACTGTGCTGACAAGTCGTAACCATATACATAAACATCAATCGTACCAGTTGCGGTAGCGGAAGATACGTTTACATACAAAGTTTGAGCGTTTGTTGCACTTGCGGTCAACGTAGCAGCCACAACAGAAGCGTTTGCTGTGGTTGTGTTGGTTGCCAAAGCAGCTTTTGTATAAACTGCTGTACCACCTTGTGCTAATGCTGTGTAAACACCTAAGTAAATGCTAGAGATGCTAGAAACTGCTGCACCAGCGTTATTAGCGTTAGCTGTAATAACTGAAACTGGAACATAGTTGGTAACGTCAATTACGTTTACTGCGGTATCACCAGTATTAGATAGGCTAACTGCTTGAGCAGTTGCGATCAAACGCAATGCTTGGTTAGAGCCTAATAGCTGTGGGTGAATCGATGTTGTTACTGCTGGTCCTGGATTTGCCATGATTATTTTCCTTTATCCGTTAAAAATTAAGCTGCAACACGGCAAGCGAGTTCAGGATACAAGTTAGCCCAACCATACAGAACGTCTAAACGAGTAGGAATAGAGTCGTTGTTAATGGTGTATTGACGAACTACACGCATTGACAGACCGATTTCCTTGTCGCTTGCACGACCTGCAAAGTGAACACCCTCTGGCAGCTCTAAATCAGCTACCGCAAGGCAAAACGCATTGCGATGCATGATGATGTTTTGTGGGGAAACTGTGCCAGAGCTGTTGAAGAATGTCACAGCAGCAGTTGCATTGGTTGTAGGGATAGATACGTTCTGGAACTGACCAGCAGTAATAACAGCAGGAGATACGTTAACTTGGATTGTGCCACCAGAGCCAGAAACAGCTTGGTTTACAACAAAGTTACGCAACTTGTTAGAGCCGTAAGCTTGACGGTTCTGTGGGTTAACTGCATAAACGCCAGCGATTGTGAATGTATCACCTTGGTTCAATGAAACACCAGAAGTCAAAGTCAAAGTGATTGTGCTAGAAGCAGCCCAACCGCTTGTCAAGAAACCAGCAGCAGTAGATGTGTTAACAGTAGCAGAGCCAGCAAAAGAACCGAATGTGTGTGCTACCACGTTCTGATCCATCTTCCAGTTCATACCAGCAGAGTCACGACCCATCAAACCTTTACGATACTGTTCGCCAATAGCTTCTTGTGGAACGAACAAACCTTTCAAGCTGTCAACGATAGTTGCAGATGTGAATGGCTCAACGATGCAAGAACGACGGCCATCACGAGGTGCGCCTTCAGAATCAAGGTAAGCAGCAGCGGTCAAGTAAGTGATCAAACCAGTTGGGGGAGTACCAGCAGTTCCTACGATGTTTGCTGTGTTGTTAGCAGCTTGCAATGTGCCATCACGGTCGATTTTATTAGCAATAGCCGCCACCGCAGGCTTCAATACTCGATCAGAGAACATATCGAGAGATAAAGCTAGGTCTTGAGTTGTGAACTGAGTATCAACGTGGAATTGAGTGCTGAGGGTTACAGGAACTGAAGTTTCATTGAAATCTTCTACGTTCAATGCTGGGCCAGTTGTGCCGATGAAACGGCCTGGCTTACGCACGTTAACAGTGTTACCGATCTTACCACCAACACATTCTGTTACTTTCGGCTTTCGCTTACTGACCCTTTCGGGCGGGGTATGTTCTTCGACTTACCCTCAGAGCTTTCTTTTGGTTATGGCTCTGTTCAGACTATCGCATCCCTCTCGGGTTCTCTCACTTAGTCGTTCACGCTGCACAGTTGTCTTGCTTGCGCCCTGTCGCCCACTTCTAGGCTTCCAAGTCAATCAGAGAGAATTTTCTATTTACACTTAGTGGTAAATAGCCGCTGTTACTTTAACGGCAAATTGGTCATCGTAATTTCTATCAACTTCACTTGTAAATGTTAATTCGTTTTCCAAGACCATCAATGCTTCGTTAGTGATCTTGGAAATGGTTAGCAAATTATTTGCCATGATTATTTCCTTTATGTATATTTAAATGGGTATTTCAGCGAATCCTCTTAGCTTGTCTTGCAGCTTTCCATTGAGCGTATGTGCCGTGAAATTGACCATTTGTGTCAACTAATACGTCAGACGTTCCTTTTCCTGCTGTAAGGGGCTTAATAGGTGCTGGAGCTTTACTACGAGCAACAGGTTCGCTTTTGACTTCAGCCTGAGCTTCTTTACGCTCAAACTGAACTTCCAATTTCCCTAATTCTTTGAGTGCTTTATTAGTAGGCATTGCTGCCAATTTCTGAGCATAATCGTCATCTGATGCCAGGTGATATAGGATTTGTGGGCCTACATCTGATTCTAGTATTGCATCACGCACTTCATCACGCACTTGCACTTGGCTAGAAGCTACCATATCGTCAAAATCAGGCAATTCAGCTTTAGCAGCTTCGAGTTTTTGAGTCCACGACTTGATTACTTCGTTTCTCTGTTCTTCGATTTTGCGTTGCTGTTCTGCTTTATCACGCTCAATTAATGCCCTTTCTGCGCTCCATTCAGCTAATGCTTCTGCATATTCAAAAGCATCTTGAAACTGGCTGGCTTGGGGTTTTTCACCCAATACATCAGGTTCTTGAATAGAGGCTTGTGGGGCTACTTTGCTTTCAAGTTCTTGTAAACGTGCTTCTAATGCTTGCTTTTCTGCCTCAGCTTGTTTGGCTCGCTTAGTAAGCTCAGAAAAACGCTTTTCAAGTTTGGGATTTTGTTTAGGCTTGTCTGTTACTTCCGCTTCTTCTTCTGCCTCTGGTTCACTCTCAGCTTGAGCTTCAACTGCTGGCTCTGTGTCAGGAGTTTCCTCAACTGGCGCAGCCTCAACAGGAGCTTCATCACTAGCTAAACCTAATTTTTCAGCATGGAAATCAGCTAAATTTTCACTTGTTACTACATTTGATGCTGTTCTTACTACTTCTGCTTCTGACATGAGATTCCCTCAAGAATTAACCCTGTGAACCCACAGGTAGGTATTACTTTGTTGTTTTAACACAACAGTTGCCATTTTACAACATTAAATAGCTCGTTCAACAGCTTCTGCTTCTGCTTCTTTACTAGTAGTTTTATTCATTTGAGCCAAAACCAAAGCTAATTGCGCTTTTAGTTGCTCAATTTCAAGCTGAGTTTGAGTCTTAATAACTGTGTCGTGAGCTTGTGTGTCTGTGCGTGTCATAACATCTTCACGTTTAACTTTCAAACGCATCATTTCACGCTCTGTTTCAGCCTGTTGAACTTGTTGTTGAACAGTTGCACGATATTTCTTGTCCATTTGTTCAGATTGCAGAGCTTGTTGTAGCTGTTGAATTTGTTGCTGTGCATTAGCCAACTGCATTTGAACTTGTGGTGGGATTGGTGACTTATCGTCAATTTGCGCCATAGGGTTAACTGCTGCAAGACGATCAGCAATGACTTCTGCACCAGGGAAATCCATATTTCTAAAGATCAAATCGCCTGCTTGTTGCATTAAGTTAGGATCAACTGACAACATCTGAACCATTGAATCGACAGCTTCTTGACGTTTAGAGTTGTAGCCAGGGCCTGTTTCCATTACTACGTCATATTCACCAACAGTAACGTCATTTAGCACTTTAGCTACGCCTTGATCGTCTTGACCTTGCTGATTGATAGTAACCATCTCAGGCTTGCCGTCATCGCCAATAATACGCATGACACGCTCTCTGTCATAAATCTTAGGAATCAAATCAAGAATGATGCGACCTGTATGACGAATAGAACGAGTTAAGTTGTCGTAATAGTGGAAATTGGTCATATCCACTTGCATTTGCTGACCTTGCAATGCTTTGCCTGACATATTGCCTTGTGGCAACTGGCTAGGATCAAAAATACCTACAACAGCTTGTAAATCGCCATTTAAGCCTTGCAATGCAGTAACGATGCCTGATGGTGGTGGTTCTGGCTGTAAGCGTGTAGGAGCTGGAGCTGGTCTGCCCTCAATGTCAGTTTGCTTGTAACGTAATACAGGCATAGCTTTGATGTTAGCCATTGCCCATTCGTTTTCATGACCTTCGTCTTGACCTTCTGCTAAGAGCCATTTAGCTTTAGGTGCAAGTGCAACAGATTCAGTAAGAGCAGTTGACCAGTAGTTATACATACGCTGTGGGTCTTTAGCCATACGAACAAGACCAAACTTCTTGTGCTTATCGTCAACACGCACTTCTTGACCGTAAACTGGCACAATAGGAATGTATTTGCCAGCCCATTCGCCTTCTTCAAGGATTTGCATAGCTGTTAGCTTGCACCATTTAATCTTTTTGCGCCAAGTTTCACGCTTATCTACGACAGTAATGCCAGCAGCTTCTAATACTTCTTTTTTAGGGATTTCATCGCTAAAGCCTGTTGTGCCATCTGAGAGCTGTAACAGCATCTCTTTTGTGCGCTCTGTGTAGAAATATTCAGCTATGCGTATATCTTCCTTTGTGACCCATTCCGATTCCGTATCTCCCGTTCCTCGACTGGAAAATCCTTGCTCAGATTCTGCATCTGGATACATTGTCTTGAACACAGCTTTACTGACAACGGTTGTAACCAAGCATTTTTCAGCATCACTACCATCGGGCTGAACGCTATTAGGGTCAAAATACACAGTAAAAGGGTTTTCAATACGCTTAATGTAGATTTCTTGGTCAAAGCTGTCATCCCTTACATAGTCTGTAGTAACACGCCAGTAACCCCAGCCCATCTTCACGCAATACTCAAAAGCATGGTCATAAGCCTGGTCAGCATCAGATTGATTCTCGATGTGACGTGTAATGCCTGTAATGATCTCAGCTACTTTTGCATCTGACTCATTGTTCATGCCATGCACTTTAATGCGTGGGCGTTGCTGGCGTTGTTGATTGCAGATTTGACGAATATAAGCATCTAGCTTATTGATTGTCAGGCATGGGCGAGCTTCTAATACACGGCTATTTTGCACATCTACAGGCCATTGATCGCCTGCTGCAAAGCGCACATCGTCAAGAGCTTCAGCACGATTGTTGCTGTCAGAGTCATTACACAGTCGTAAAAACTGCTTGGCTTCTTCTATTCTGCCATCTGATTGTTCGTCTGCAACTCTATCGTATGCCATAAGATTCCTTATTCTTTGCCCGATTTTAAGACATTTGTTGTGTTTTTACTACACATTTTAGCCCATCCATGAGCTAGGTAGTTGATAAGTTTTTGGTTGTTTAGGTGCTTTTCTTGGTTCGTTCACCATCAAGCCGATGTAACGGAAAGCATCTGCACCGTGGCTGTAGTTGTCATGCAATGGCTTTTGGCTGAACTGCTTAGTGTCAGGATCAACGTCATAGCGATAGTGACGTAAGCATTGCAGACCATCGTGAGTGTTATTGCGATCAAACCAGCACTTATTGAACATCATTCGTGCAGCGTTGATTGAGTCTGCTATCGGGGTTCTTTCAATGACTCTAGTATTGTATCCCGCAGCTCTAACGATTTCTTCGATGCTTCTACCGTTACTAGATAGAGTTTTATTCCCTGCATCATGAGGTAGCCACAAAGTGTCGATAACGTATCCATAGGACTGTATTTTAGCAAGATAATGAGCGATTGTCTGCTGAGTGTTCTCGTAGTAACGGATTAGTCTGACTTCCTGGCTAATAAACTGAACAAACCAAATAGCAGTAGCATCTGCCCAGCCCAAATCAAATACAGCGTGAACAGGCTTAATTGGATCGTATGGAACATTTGTTAACCTTCCGTCAAGTTCTGCCATTGTCATTTCTTTAGCAAAGATAGCACCATCTACCGTCTGACGGCATAAACCTTCCCAAACTGTGTTGTAAGCTTGCCTATCTCTACTAAAAAGAGCATCTTTTTCAAGTCTTAAAACATCAGGAAACCAAGGATTGTCTTGCCAGTTAACTTTGACTGTTTTGCAGTTATCAGGTGGATTTAATACATATCGCTGATATACAGGGTCAGTTTCTAGCTCAGGATTGAATGTAATCCATATTTCTGAATCAGGCGTTCTTATTGTAGGAATAAGAATTTCAAGACTTCGATCACTTACGGTTTGCGCTTCTTCTATCCAAACGTGAGTGCTTCCCTCATAAGATTTTATATTTGCTGGATTGTTTTTTAAGCCTACAAAGTTAAATTCTGTGCCATTTTTGCCTCTAATTTGGTTTTGAGTCACTTCATAAAATGACTCTAGTTTCATAGCTATGATTTGGTCTGCCAATAATCTATGAACAGATTGAGCAATAGAATTTTGAAACTCACGAGCACAAAGAACTCTAATTGTTTTTTTAACACCTATTACAAGCAAAGCCCTGGCATATCCCCAAGATTTTCCAGACCCTCGCCCACCATAGGCCACTTTAAAGCGTGATGGCTCGAATAGAAACTGTAGCTTGATTGGAAAATCAACTGCACTAACAGCTTGGCGAATTTCTGGTGTGATTTCACTCACTTGGCTTTACAAACCTGACTTCAATAGCTTGTAGCAATGAATTGCCTTCTGCATCTTCAAATGTGGTTGCTTGGACTGCTTTGCCGTCTAAACGATCAGCTACTTCTTTCACAGCCCAAGATTCACCTTCTTCTGCTTTCTCAAGCACTTTATCAACAATGCTGGCAATCTTCTGTGGATTCTGAGCCAAAGCTCTACGCATAGCATCTAGAAATGGCTTATTCTTGCTCTGGTTTTTGTTACCAGGCTGTCCACCTCTTGAATTATTCGTGTTTTCTTCCATCTTCTTGATTTTGTTGTTTTTTTACAACACTATGAGAGTGATGTATCAGGCTCTTTTACTTCTTCTGACTGTTGTTTTTTTACAACAGCTTCAGCCATTTGTTGTTGAGCAATCTGATTGATACCATCAATTAATGGTTTGCTATATACATAAGGGATATTACCTAATGCTTGTAGCAATTCGTTTACTTGTTGAATGGTTAAAGTGATCATTTCTTAGCCTTTGCTGGTTTCTTAGCAGCAGCACGTTTTTCAGCGTAAGCGATAGCAACAGCCTGCTTAACTGGTTTACCTGCCTTAACTTCGGTTTTGATGTTCTCTTTGAACGCTTTTGCGCTTGTAGATTTCTTTAATGGCACTTGCTTCTCCTTAATGATGGTTTTTACTGTCTTACTGTTTAATTTCTCTAACTTTTTAGGGAATGTTCTGCGCTTTTTTACTTCTGGCGCAGGAAATGGCCATGGTGCTGTTTCTTGCTTAAAACGCACAATACGATCCATTTCTTCTTGGGTAAGGTCTGAGCCTATCTTGCTCTCCACCCACGCCCAAATCGCTTTTAATTTGGTTTTAATGTAATCCATGCTACCCCCTTAACAATTCCAGTTTTTCAATGATGCCTTGGCTCGTTCTGCTGGGCCTTTGGCTTTCTTAACTACGCCTTCCATTCTTGCACAAAATGATTTCTTACGACCCTCATCCTTTTTAGTCTTAGGATTTGGAGCTGGTGCTTTGAGATTACTACCATTCTTAGCGTTGTATTCAGCTCTACCCTTGGCTGTCATGCCTGCACCCTTTTCTGTAGGGTTGTAGGTCTTACCTTTGCCTGTAGTCTTGTGTGGGATAGGTTTGTCGTGTTTCATTATTTCTTCGCAGTCTTTGCAGATTCTTTAAAAGCTTTAGCTGTTGGCGCACCTTTAGTGCCAGGCTTACGCATCTTCTCTACAGGCTTGCCTTCAGCCTTTTCACGTTTGATGCGTTCTTGTTTAGCGTGGATATTGGCATATAAGCCAGGTTTGGTTGCCATAATTGCCTATTCTGCCCAGCAAACGTCTTGCCAGCTCATTATTAAACATTTCTCGCCATTGTGAACTACAGGCGTGAACTTTAAATATTCCTCTTTGGGGTCATCATTCATAGTGCCAAAGCGGACTCTTGTGCCAATTTCAATAGGCATAGGCTCTCTGCGATCTGCTGAAAGCTTTTTGCCAGGGCCTACTGCTACTACTGTTCCCATGTTCTCAGCTTCTTTATTGTTCACAATAATCACTTCGCTTAAAACACGAACATCTGGCTTGACAATTATCTTATC
>Ga0208865_1000078_pt1 | contig 33778 bp, 49 predicted proteins | sample CryBogCBE02Aug09_FD_184565 | JGI IMG/M metagenome (GOLD analysis project Ga0208865, IMG submission 184565) | Freshwater microbial communities from Crystal Bog, Wisconsin, USA - CBE02Aug09 (SPAdes) (version 2) | ecosystem: Environmental > Aquatic > Freshwater > Lake | place: Crystal Bog... | reverse complement strand
CCGGCAAATCCTCCCCCGCCGATTTTCCGCAATGAGTCGGCAAAGGCATTTTTGTTTTTCCCAATGCCCTCCACCTCATCGTCACCGCTCAGGTTTTGAGCATATTTTTTGCGGTTCTTTTCCCGTGGCTCACTCAAGACTGCGGTGCTCTTTTCCGTGGCCGTAAATGCCCCTTTGAATGCGCCAAGGCTTTGCTTGATGGAATCAACAATCAGACCCCCGCCTTCTTTCATGGTGCCGTTGGCATCCTGTGATCCCTGACGGGCAAGCTGCGTGGCTCCATTACCCTCGGCCTGAACCTGCTTGAGGTTTTCATCAAAGCTTGAGGCTTTGAATCCGGTGGTGCCGGTGAGGTTATTGAGTCCCGGGATATTTCCGACACCTTCCATCAGTTTCTCGATCGCGGTCTGGATCGCGGCCTGCAAGTAATCGAGCGGCGTATGAAACGCAAACAGGAGGGCGGCACCGAGCTTTTCGATAAGACCACCCAAGATACCGACCGCACCAACGATGAATTCAGGAATATGCCCCAAGAGATCCCCAAGAAAATCGCCAAGCCCTTCAAAGACTTCTTCAAATTGTTTGTCGAAATCGGTGGCAAAGTTTTCCAAAAAATTCCCCATTTGCTCACCCACACCGGAAAGATCGATCTGGTCGCCAACTTCCAAAAGCGGTTCCAGGGCGGCCATGACCGGCCCCGCCAGTCCTATGAAAAGCCCTTGAAGCTTTTCACCCACATGTTCCAACTGGTCATGCGCTTCCTTGAACAGATAAGCGTTTTCCCCAAGCTTTGCCGCTGTGGCGGAAATATCCCCTGCATTCTTGAAATCGGGGTTCATGAAGATCTGAAGCAATTCGCTTCCCTGCTTGCCAAAGATGGCCAGTGCCGCCTTGGCGCGGTCTGAATCATTGCCAATCTGTGAAATGGCTGTCCCTATGTCTCGGAACGCTTCATCTGGTTTTTTGTTTGCCTCTGCCTGGGCATCAATTCCCATGTTCTTGAGAACCGGGGTGCCACCCGTCGAAACGGCTTCGGAAAGATATTTCTGCATTTTCCCAATGCTGGGACCGATTTTTTCGGCCTCCACTCCACTGTCCCTGAACAGCCGCCGCATCATCATGAGCTGATCGACGGCAATGCCCGTCCTGTTGGAAAGGTTGACCATGTCATCGCCCAATTCCACCGCTCCATGGATGCCTTCCATGATCCCGCCCAGCGTTGCCACGGAAGCCGTGGCCGCCGCAAGAGGTGCCAGAAGTTCGCCGATGCCGATCTTTTCCCCAAGCTTGGAAGCCGATTCGCTAAAATCTTTTAGCTCATGCTTGCTCTTGGCAATTTTTGAATCAAACGACCCGGTGATCAGGTCCAATGCAAATTCGACGCTCATGGCTTATTTCACCGGAAGTCCCGATGCTTTCATCTGTTTCTCCTCAAGGTTTTTCAAAATCTTGGTCATGTTTTTTATCTGCACATTCACGGCATAGGTGACGCGGCGTTGCATGTCTTTCATGTGACCGGCAAACTTGACCTCGTTCGATGCTCGGAATGCGATCCCCTTTGGTCCGATGCTCAAATCACAATGACCAGGGGCGCTGTGACGGCCGATCCATGCGGGGTAACGAACTTTTCCCAATTTCTTTGCCGCCGGAATCCAACCGCTTGCCAAAAAACCGACCATTTTCTTCTTTTCCTGCTTGTAGGCACGAAGGATGGCCGTCGGTACTTTGAACCGCTGGTCTTTTTTTCCAGCTTTGTTCAATGATTTCTGGACGCGGCCGGTCGATGCCTGACGAAAGGATTTGTGAATTGAACCAGGCGAACTGGAATCGGGTTTCTTTCCGCTGTAGGCACGCATGATCTTTGCCAGATCATTCATGACGGCTTGTTCCCCACGTTTCCGAGCTTCGCCGCCGCTGGTCATTTCACCGGCTGAAGGATCCCAACCGCTCGGAGGCGTCACGGCGATCACCGTGCGCAGAATGCCGCGTGCCTGGGTCTTCATGGCCTCCATGCGTGACCGCTTGGAATCGCGCATGTAGGTGTCGAAAGCCCGAAGGAATTTGTCGGTGTTGCGGGGTGTGATTCTTACCATGGATCGTCTTCCACAGCAGGGGTGTCAAAGAATTCCAAAAGCGTCCCAAGCTCTTCCAACTGGATTTCTTTTGAAGGGCTGGCATCCACCGTCCAGATGTCGTGACTGCGGTAGCAAGCGTGCAGATACTGCAGGAGCCTGGCCAGCGGCATGCGCAAGATGTGGCGTTCCGGCCATCCCGTTTCCTTTGCGATCGTGAAGACCAGCGAGGCGGTACGGGATGGCTCCCTCAGTTTGGGGGGGGTGTTTCCTTGGAAGACCCAATGCCCGGTTTGTCGTGAACATCAACGGTGGCCTCATGCACTCCGGCCACGATTTGTTCGACCACATCACGCAAGCCGACCAGACCGGTCATCGGGATTCTGCGGGCAAACTGACGAACCGCGCTCCGATAGCTTTCCGGCGAATCACTCTTAAACGGAACGGCATCGGGATCTGTCCCATGAATATACAGGAATTCCGTCATTTGCTGGATTTGTTCGGTCACCGAAAGTTTCACCGATGGGTCGTAAAGGAATGTCAGCTCCGCATCCATCACGATAAGTTGCGTTTCCAAAGAAAACCGATGAAAGGTCAGTCCGTTCCAAATAATCGGCGAGTCGCGGAATGCTTTGTTCAACACGGAAGGAGTTTTCTTGCTCATGATCAAAAAAGTTCCAAAAGCTTGCGACCGCGCTCGGTAGGCACCAGTTTCCCATCAGGCCCGCGAGTCGTCGAGACATAAGCGCTCCGGCCGCTCTTCTGGATGTGTAGTTGCGGTGGATTATCCCGGATGGCATCGCGCAATTTGCCGATCTTTTCCATGTAAGTGCGCAGGTAGGTGATCGGGTGATCAAGGTTGGCCGCGAGCCATGACCGGTCGTTCCACCGGCGCAACAGTTCCTGAGTGCTGATTGTCTCACCGGAAAAAGCCGAAAATTCAATTTCACGCTCTTCCGCAACCCAAACAACCGTCCTGGTCGGTTTGCCATCCTGAGTGCCGATTGCATTAAGGTATCCCCCTTCCTTGACAAGTTGCCCGCCGCAAGTAAGAAGCGCTCCGATGGCTTGGGTGTTGGGCGATTTGAGCGGATCCTCTTCGTCCCGCAGATAATGGTATGTCTGGCCTGTTTTCATTCTAAAATGTCACCGCGCTTAACGATTATGCGCCGGGAAAGATTTTGGCGGTGTATTTGAACGCACGGAAATCGTCGTTCTTTTGCGTGGTTTCCACCATATCAACGATGATCTTGCCCGAAGTAAGTCCGGTGGGACCTGTGGTTGGAGTGGCAATCGTGGCCGGATTTGTGTCGCCGTACCCTTCGCAGGACATTTCTCCGGTTGGATCAAATGTGGCAAAACCGCCAAACCCTCCCTTGTAATCCATGTAGGTTTTTGTCTCCAATTTATTGGTGACACTTACCTTGGTAAGAGCCGTGGCCGAGAGAAGGTTGATTCCGATACCACCTGTATAAGTTGCGCTCATGTAATGATAAAAAAATTATGAGGCGTTTGCGCTGTAGGCGACTGCTTCGATTTTTGTTTTTGGAAAATCATCGTTGGTGTCGTCCTGAGACACGGAAATGACCGTCAGTGTTCCACTTCCTATTGAAGAATTGTGCGTCAGACCAAAGGTTGCCGTACCGACCACATCGATCGAAACCTTGTGCTCTACCATCGGTACCGGCAAAGCCGCAACCGTAACGCCAGATTCGTCGCGGTAGGTTTTGATCGTGGCGGTTGTCGTCTCCGTGAAAGACTGCACGTTGCCCGTGTAATTGGGAGTGATCGGAAGGGTTCCGACGCCAAAGGTTGCGCTCATATCCCTAAGTGCGGTGTCAAACAAGCCGGTGGGAACCGGCGCGTAAGACTACGACGTAGGAGTAGCCCGAAGGGCGGCACCGGTCGCCGGGAGGCGACTGCCGTCAAAAGCCAACATCCCATCACGCCACCACCGGGGTCACACCGATATCGATTTCAATGTCGATCACATGACGTTCGTGATCCACCTGCTCCCTGACGGTCATCCCTGCCAAGCCCGCGTAGCTCCATGATGTTTGTGCGGCATTGAAATCAGATGCCAGGGAAGATGACGGACCCTGACCATACTGGTCAAAGAGCGCGACGATCGCCGAAGCCCGGTGACGATGGAGCGCCAAATCACTGCCGGCGGCCGGAGTGGTCAGACGAAGAGGACAAGTCGATTTCCAGAGTCCCAAGGCCGTGCGCTGGGCATTGGTAGCCTCCACAATGAGTAGCGGTTGGCCATTGGGAATTTGTTCGGCACTTGTGCCTGGATGAATGATCAGTCCATCTAGGGATGCTTGGGTAGAAAGGATGCCAATGAGGCCAAGTTCGATATCTGCGGTCATGGCGTTGAAAATTATGGAGTTTTCAGGGTGACGCGGGTTTCGGTTGCCCGAGCCGGGTCACCGCTTGCCGGAATGATATCCAGAATCTGATAGGTTTCGCCCGTGGACTGAAGGGTCACAAGTTCCCCCAAGGTGGGAACCGGCGTAATAACACGAAGGAACCGGCACTCAAAGCTGGCATCGCTACGATACCCTCCGAGTTGCAAATCAAACTTGGGATCCGGTGTGGAAAGAACCGCCCGTTCGGTGTTGCCACGATAAGTGACATTGCTTGCCAGGGCATCCCTGGCGGCGGTGCTCCTTGCGGCCATGGCCGCTATGCTGTCGGAAAGTGCCATGACTTAGATGCCCCGTGCCTTGGAAACCAATTTGCTAAAAAAATTGCCAAGCCAATGGTTTGATTTTTTTGAAATCATTGTTGTTTCAGAAAAGACTTTTTTCTCCATGGGCGCGGCCATTTGTTTCAAAGAAAAAAGATGGGAATCCAGTGTTGCAATTTCTCCCGTGAGCTTCACTGGAAGCGTGGAAAGAAGCGGCCGGACTTTTGCCCAGGCAGAAGTAATTTCGGTAGATGGATTCACCCGGATCAACACAACAATTAGGCCGAGGCCATTTCCAATTTCTCGGCTTTGGCTTTCTTGGAAACTGCTGGCTTCTTCTCACTAATGAGCCTCTTGCGGCGAATCACTCCCCCGGTAGAATCCCACATTGAAAGGATGGAAAAATCGTTGTCGCTGTTTTTGGCGTGGAATTGCTCCCGAAGCGCCATGTAATCGCTGGTCGGTCCGGCAAGCAACTGATGCCGGTGGTTGCGCGGGTCGCTCTCTTCGGAAAGCGTGAGGAGGAAAATTCTCATAAGGTGTCGAGGGGTGTCTTTTGGGGTTGTCGTCGGGGTTGTCGTCGGGGTTGTCGTTGTCGGTACCAGTCGTCTGGTCTCTTCAGCCCAAAACCCCTCCCCCGGAAATTCTTCCAGAGGAGGGGCGGAGCAGGAGAGGTGAATCTCTTAGGCGGAAACGATGCGCTTGAGAGCGGCACTTTCGCCTTTGCCGTAGCCGTAGTTGGCCTCAATCACCATCTGGACAGTGTCCGAGCCGGGGATCGGGTACTCGCGGTACTCGAGGGTGAGTCCGTTGTCATCGGTGGCGGTGACGTAACGGGTGATGCGGTCGTCCGCAGGAGCGATCGGCGCGAAAGCCACCAGGGCGGCATCGGGCAGGGTTGCAAAACCGACAAGGTTCTCGCTGTTGGCGGGGATGTTCGGGGTGACGAACACGTCCAGACCGGCGATGTGGGTGAGAGCACCCTTGAGCTTGACGTCGGCACCGGCCTGACCCATGGCGTTCCAATTGGCAATGGAAGGATCCTTCAGGAGCGCTCCATGGTAGGTGCTGGAAAGCACAAGGCTACGGTTGGCGACTGGCCAGTAGCTGTTGTTGATCTCGGTGACGATGTCGGCGATGTCCGTGAAATCGAAAGCAGTGGGTGCTCCCGTGGAAACCGCACTTCCGAAGTTGGAAGCGCTGACAACGCTCAGGATGTCCATGACGACGTCATGGGCAAGAGCCTCGGCCTGACGGTCCATCAGCTTCTCCACGGAGAGGTGGGGCTGGCGGGCGAGTTCGTAGCCGGTAATGTTGAGCGCCTGATATTTGCGCTTGTTGACAACGACGTTGCGGCTCTGGACAGTGCCTGCGTCGGCGCTGTACGACCCGTTGAAGTCGCTGGATGCGGTACCCTGAAGCGGGTAGTAGGGAACGGTGACGGTGTCATTACCCTGAAGAGGGATGCCACGATACACGGTGCTGAAAGCGTTAATCGGGGCGAGGGTACGCTTGAAAGCCAAAAGGGCGTTTTCAAGGATAGCCTGTACCTGAAGATCGCTGGCGATGGAATTAGCCATGATGGTGAGGAGTTGGGAGTTGGGTTGGGTTGGTGAGCTTGGGGATTCCTAGCTCGGGGTTATTTCTTGGAACGCTCGGCGTCGTACTTCTGGAGCACGGCCTTGTGTTCGCGGAAAAAGCTGGTTTTTGCGGATCCCTTGAGGGAATTCCACTGGTCGTAGAGCGAAGCCGGGTCATTGGCGGCGGCATCGGCCTCTAGGGGAAGAGCGCTTGCCTCAAAACCAAGGGCGGCTACCTGATCAATGGTTGCGGCGGCGACCTCTTCGTCGATCTGGCGGTCGGTCTCTTCCAGGGCTTCCTTGACCTCGGTGAGCTTGGAAATCTCTTCGGCATGAAGCACCTTGGCGGCTTCAAGGGATGCGGCGTGATCGTTTGCAAGTTGCTCCAACTCGCTGACCTTGAGCGAATGACCTTCGGCGGCGGCTTCCAGTTCGGCAATCAGGCCGTTCTTGGTTTCGATCAGCGCGATGGCCTCGGTCAAGGAGTTTTGCGCGGCGGAAAGCTGGCCAAGGATGGTTTCCTTTTCAGCAAGGGCGGCTTTTAATTGGGAGAAAATGTTCATGTGGTTTCCAGCTAGGTGCGGTGTCAAAGTTTTAAAAAAAGAGGCGGATTACATGCCGTCGTTGTCGTCGTCTTCCTCCCCATCGCCATCCTCATCAATGTCTTGGGAAATCAGTTCGATCACTTCGCCGATCCCGGAGACAATGCGGTCGGCAAGGCCGTTTGCCACGGCTTGTTCCCCGTCGAACCACTGTCCCTGCATGGTCTCGTCGGAAATCTTGTAACCGGCCTGGGCGCGGTTGGTGGTGACGGCTTCAAGGAACCGGCTGTTGGCACGCTCGACTCCATCCTGAAGGAACGAACGCTCTTCCTCGGTGAACGATTTGCCTTCCAGACCGATGGCTTTTAACCGGCCAGCCTTGAAAAGTTCCAGCTTCAGCCCTTCCATTTCGTAAGCGCGGGAGCTGTCGATCATCGCAAGATAAGTTCCGATCGATCCCACATCACTCGATCCGGTGACAAAAATGCCGGAGGTGGCGGCGCTGGCGAGCCAGTAGGCCGCCGAACACATTTGGGAATCGGTGAAAGCGTACAGGGGCTTGGCGGTCTTCCCCAGCGATGCGGCCGCCTCGGGCGTGCCGGTGACCATGCCGCCTGGGCTATTCACATCAAGCAGGATGCTGTGAACGGAAGGATCCATGTCGGCCTTCATGACGGCATTGACGATCTGATCGACGTCGGCACCCCCGCACATCATTTCCAGCATGTTGAGACGCTTTCCGATCACGCCATTCACCGGGACGATGGCGACGCCATTCTCGACATCATAGGACTTCTGTTCCATGTCGTCCTGGTCGCCGTCGTTCTCAGTCGTGAGAATGGAGCTGATCGGTTGGGACTGGTGCGCCTCAAAGAGGGATTGGAGGCGGCGATGAGCCTCGGGAAGGATGTGCCACGGGGTGGCGTAAAGACGGGTGGCGATGCGTGCGAGCTTCATCCACTCAGGCGGATGTCAAAACGGAAGTCAGGGGATATAAACCGACTTTTTCTTTTTCCGAGCGATGTTCTCTTTGATTTCGGCCGAGATTTTCCTGCGGATGTAGGCATGCCAACTGAGTTCTCCAAGATTCTTGCGCTCCCATGCCATGAGTTTTCTGAGCACGGTGGCATTGTCACTCAGATCGGTATATCCGGGATCGGTCTCCACCATGAACCGCATCGGCTTTCCGTTATAGGTTCCCCGACTGTGACCGGCGTCCTGATACAGTTCGTCGGGAAGTTCCATCCATTACTTTCCTGTAAGGTTGCCGGGGGCGCTTACGTCCTCTTCCTCCACAGGGGGTTCGACGATCGGTTGCTCCACTTTCAGCTCCGGGTAGAGATCGCTCATGGAAAGGCCACGGCTTTCCATTTCTTGCTTCCTCCAAACGGCAAAATCCATTTCGCGGGTGACCTCTTCCTTGGCGTCCTGACCCTTGAGATTATAAAGGCGATCGGTTGAGATCAGGCCGGTGCGGTGTTGCTCAAGATAGATGCGACCGTCACGACCGAAATCCACGGTCACCGACTCACAAGGAATCCATGAATGGGAATACCAGGCGGGATCCTTGCACTTGCGAAGGCGTCCGGCCTTCATCTCCTTGGCAATCGTGTAGGTCCAATCACGCGAGAGCCAGGTATCAATAAAGTTGGATTGCTCGGCCTTGATCCATGCCTGGGCGTCGGCCAGAACATACCTGACCCCTGCTCCGCCAAATTTAGAAATCGACCAGCCCAGCGCGTCCGATATGCCCAAACCCCAGCAACAATCACGGATCAGTGAATTCTCGACGAATTCGACGCTGTTCGGGTGGGGACGTTGATCAAGCAATGTCTTGATGTCATAGCCGGGGGGAACTTCCTTGATCTCTCCACCCATGCCAAAAACTTCGCTGGTGCGGATGCTTTGTAAGTTTCCACTGTTATCAGTGCCAACCACTTGATCGGTTTGATATTTGCCAGCCAGGGCATCCATGATCCCCGGGGTGGCATCCTTGTCCTGTGAAGCAAGGTAGTATCCGATCTGGTTGCTGAGTTTGATGCCTTGCATGACCGAGGCGTTCAGCTCGGTGATGTCGATCATCTTGTTGACGGCATGTGCCAGCGAACTGACGCCACGGAACTGGCCGGGGCTTTCCAAGTTGCACATCCAGACGACATTTTCGGCACCGACCCGTGTGGTTTTGGAAAAGTCGTCATCAAGGAAATAAAATGCCTGGGCGCGGCCGAGCCGATCGACGGCGATGCCGTCGTTCATTTTCTTGTCAAGGGTGCCGATCGGTTCACCGACTTGTGTTCCAGAATAGAGGCGGCGAAGCGCTCCACCGCTCTGGCTTTCACTGAATACGATGGCGGCGTCGCCGTCTTTCTTCTGTGTCAAGTAGGCCAGACGTTGCATCTGGACGGCGGTTAATCGACCCGAGACGTCGTAAGTGGCGGCACTCCGGGCGCGGCGGTTATACGCGGCATCTGCCAGGGCATTCCATTCGGCATCCTTGGTGGTCGCTTGCGGGTTGAATCCGTTGCCGACGACCATGTTGGTGATCGAAGTGAGCAGGCGGCGAGCCAGTCCCATGTTGGCCATGAGATAATGCACCTTGCGGGCAATCTCGCGGCGGGTCCAGACGTTGATCTCGTCTCTCGGCGAAAGGGTCGGCCAATAAATGTATCCCCTCTGCATGGAGGGAACGGCGGCGTCGTATCCGTAAGCGGCCTTGATCCGGGCGGGACCCGATCCTCCGGTAGGTTTCCCGACGGAAGGAAGGCGGCGGGTCGGCGTGCTCCCGGTGCGACGGGACGGGCTAATCGTTTTCTTGCGGGCCATAAATTACGTCCTGACGAGGCGGTGAGAGAAATCGGCAATCACGGGACCGGGAATGGGGTCGAGCTTGTTCTCCCCGGTGATGCCGCTGATGGATGCCTCCATGAGGAGTTTCTCAACGGCGTAGCCGATGACGCTCTTTGGAAACGTGATCTGACCGGAACTGTGAACGCCATCGTTCGCCAGGGTGGTGATGGTGACCTCGTCAGTGGCACTCTGAAAGATGCTGTCAGCTAATGCCTCCAAGGCCGCGACGGTCTGGGTGCGCCGAAGGTAGCGCACGCAGTAGGAGATTTGGCCGCCGTTATTGAGTGCCGAATAGTTCAGTGACATTGCTACCGAGGAGCAGTGTCAAAGATTCATTTTCCACTTGTCTTGGCAATCCAATGACTCAGAACGGCAAGTTTCACGCAGTCGCCAAAGTGATCTTCCCTGATTTCTTTCCAATACTTGGTCGTGCCGCGCGGGGTGCGGGTCTCTAATAATTGCTGGCCGGTCAGTCCATGAATGAGCGCGGCCGGGGCGTCATCGGGCAGGTGAAGCAAAGGGGCGAGGCGTTTTTCAATCTTTTCCAGATAGAGCGAAAGTTTCAGCGTGTAATCGACGTAAGTATGCAAAACCAGTCCCCGGTGGGTCTTTACCTGGGAAGTGCTCCAAGTGCCAAATGATGCGACGGATCCTTTGGACGGCCACAATTTGCCACGACTGCGGACACAAAGATCGTAGATGCGATCCGTTTGCCATCCTGAATCGACGATGCCAAAACCAATCGGCCAGTCGGCATCTCCGGTGCCTTTGTAGGTTTTATCCTTGAGCAGGGTGAGAAGATCCTCGGGTGCCAGGACGGTGCCGCAATCCACAACGGCGATTTCCCCATCTCGTGAAACCGCCGAGACGACCCAGTGGGTCTGGTCTTGGCCAGGATCCGCCGTGAGCACAAGGTAGCCGAATTTCTCCAACAGAAAGGACGGGATCTGACCAAGGCGGTAATCTTTGCACCGGAGGGCGTGGATTTTTTCCTCCTTCACATTGACGGTGCTTTCCTGATGCGGAAGCGCCATCCATCCGTTGTTGTAATCCTGAAGTCCGAACAGATCGATCGATTCCAAAAATCGGACGGCAAGATTTCCAAAAGAGCACTGGACGTCGGGAGAATAAAACGAATTCAGGTGATAGGAACGGCGACCGGCCGGTGCCGACGGGTTGCGTGCCACCCATTCACCTTTCAACATCATGGAGGGCTTGTGATGATCCCTGATCTGGAACTCACAAAGCGGACAACGATAGTGGGCGGACTGGCGCACTTTTTCCTTATCCCAGACGCCATCAGTTCCTTTTGCCTCGGCATCCCAAACAAGGGTTTTCTTTTCACCCTGGGCATGTTCAAAGGTAAAACGACCGCCGCATTCCGGGCATGGAATTTCAAAATACCTCTGGTCTCCGGCTTGAAAATCCAACCAAAACTCATGTTCGGCGGTGGTGGGTGTGGACATTTTTACCCTCAACGATCGGGAAAAGGTCTTCGTGCGTTGCTCCGCAAGCTTCATGGCACTCGACTCATCGGTCGAAGCGCGGGCAAATTTGCAACATTCATCCAAAATTAGCGTTTGGACGGGGCGACTACTAAGTTGGCTGGGGGAATTCGACCCGACCACGGTGGTCGTCTGGCGGGCAAATTGCATTTCCAAAGATTTCATGAGGTCTTTGTTTTCCGGCATGTGTACCGATAGCGCGGGGTTATCCTCAATCAACGGAATCCACCGGGTCTGACTCCAAGAGCGACCAAGTGCTTCGGTAGGCATGACGACCAACGTGGGAGAAGGGTCATTTGCCAGTTTGTAAGCCATGCCCATCATGGCCACGGTGGTCTTGGCGCATTGGCTTCCCCAGCAGAGCGTCAAGTCGGTGCATCCGCTCTCGGGGTGGAACTGACTAAGCGGTTCGCGCATGTAGGGACGAAGGAGCGTGGAAAATCGTCCAGGCTGATTCGGCGAGACGCGTGGTGAGAACTCTATGTTCTCCTCACACCACGCAACCGGATCGGGCAACTCAGGCAAACTGAGATCCCCAAGGAACTCTCCCAAGAGATCGGTCATGATTTGATATTGATGCCTTGATTTAACTCGGGGCAGTAATGCCAAAATCCACTTTCAATGACCGGAATGGTGGCGATGAATCGGGATCGGTTGCGGATGAAGATCCTGACAAAGTCGTCATTCCGAATGCGTAGGCGGATTTTTCCTTTGGGAAATCCTTTGAGACCAGGACAAGGAACACATCCGAAAGGGACCGGTTGAGAACCACGTTTCACACCAATCATTTTCATGCGGGGATCGGATCGGAGGTGTCGTACTTGCTGAACTCTTTCTCAACGGCGGCAAGTTGTGGCGTGAACCTGTTGCGTAACCATTCCTGACATGCCTGGATGCCAAATGCGGGGTCGAAGCTGTTAGCTCGAGGTCCCACTTCTGACGGCATGTTTGCCAAAACTGATCTGATCGGTTGGATGAACCGGCGGCGCAGATCGGCAATTTGGGAAGCAGGGACGAGACGACCGGCGGCAATTTCGGCGGTCTCTCTTGCCCGTTTGCTTTTACGATAACTCTCTTGGGCGTCCTTTTCGGCGCGGCTCCATTGCGTTGCGTTGATGTCTCGGGAAGCCAAAAGTTCCCCATAGGTGGCGGCTACGCTTTGCCAGAACTGATAGGCTTCCTTTTCCATGCGGCGAGCCTTTTCCAAATCGTCTCCGGTATCTTCAAAGGAGGATACTGGCGTTGCGTTGAACGATTCAGGTGTAGAAATTTTCCGGACAGGGGCGGCCGCAGTGCGAACGGCGGTGTTGGCCTGACGAGAAAGGAATTCCAAAAATAGCGGATCCCGGCGCTGACGATGGAGTTGGGCGGTACGAAGGGAGATATTTCGAGCCGTGGCATAAGCTTTCACAAGCAGGTGCTGGTCTCTTCCGTGTCGCATTCATCGTTTGCGTCATGTCAAAGCAAACGCAAAGGAATGACACATGACGCAATGGGTGCGTCATGGCGGTGCGTTGCGAAAAATGCGTCTTTGCTCCGTTTTACACTGGGAGACCCAAACAAGGCGACCATCCAAAGCAAAAAAAAGATTCCTTTGCAATAAATTTTACACGGATGCACTGATGTTTGTTGCGTTCCATTATTTTGTTCGATGCTGGTGGTGCAGGCCAGGTGCGTTTCCAACCGGAATTCACTTGATGTAGTTTTTACGGATTTTCCAAAAATTCCAACAAGCCTCCGACTTTACCTGCATTACCTGCATTTCATATCTTTTAAGTAGTTGTGTATAAGAGTAATAGAATTAGTGCAGGTGAGGGCAATGACCTTTGATCTCGGTGCCGGTGACCTGCACTTGATGGGGACATTGATTGTTCCATTCATCAAAACCCCGCCCCTTTCTTTACAATTCCAAACAACATAGTGCCGGTGACCTGCACTTGTGATCGATAAAAAAGGGCGCGGGAACGCAAAGCATGACGACAAGATCAGGACACAAAAAAACCCAATGTCAGCACATGCCGAAATTGGGTTATCTTGTGATGTAAGGATAGATCAATGAGCGATCACGATACCCTGTAAAGTCGAGCATTACGATTGCCCACCCGCTCAAACTTCACCGAAGTCCGAGGCGAATCAAATCGAAAGACTCGGCCATTGTATCCAGCAAAGAGTTTTCCCATTCGACTGCGGGACTTTGGGTAGATCTCAAACTCCCTGGACTCCTTATCAATCTTACCGGCTATACTATCTTCAAAAAGGTTTTCGTTCCTGCAGATCCAGATCAGATCATCAAAGGTGATCCCATCCCTGCACGGGAACTCAATGGCGTCACGGAAATACCCGGCGGCCAGCTTCTCCACCAGAGTCTTCATATCAATGCCATCTGGATCACCAAAGTCATCGGCCTCCGGTCGCCGTAATGGAGAACCAAATCCAGCATGCTCCACAATGCCACCGATCACCCGACTCCAATCCTCAAACCCAACCAACCGACCAGAGCCAACCGGACGGCCAGCAACATCCCAGGCATGAACGAGTGACCACAGCGCCGAAAGAATCGACTGACGCACCTCCGGCCGTTCCAAATACTCATCACCGATAGGATTCTTGATCTCACGGGCTTGGGGATCGGCCTCAAGGTTGAACAAATCCACGAAAAGCATACGCCCGGCAACGTCAGGTGATACCTCGGCCTGATTGGAACTAAAAAGCACCACCATCTGTTTGCGGATCTCAAATCCCTTGTTTCCACCGAGACGACGACCGGCATGGACAGAGGAAGTCGCAAATTGCTCCAAAGCCGACCCCTCCATCTTGTGCTTCACATTGTCGAAGATGAGGCTCGGATATCCCGAGAGAACGGCCGAGTCGAGCACCTTGGCCACCTCCTCCTTTTCCTCTGGAAGCGTCTGCATCTTGCAGTATCCGGCCACAGGGATTTCCACGATTTTGATCAAAAGAGATTTACCGGAGCGCGAGGAATTGGCATTCCAGCAGAAATAAGGAATCTGCGCCGACTTCGGCAACAGAGTGAAAGCAAACCTGCTCACCATCGCGGCAATCTGAACCGAGAGAGAGCGCTCACCATCATCGGCAAAAGGAAACTCCGAAAGCAGATCTCGCAAAAACTTGGTTGCCAATGGCAACGGAACGAGATCGTAGGTCATTTGATCTCCTTGAGTTTCTGGATCTCGTCTCGGAGGTAGTGGATTTCACCAGCAACTTCTTTGTTGATCTCCTCTTGAAGTCTCATCCATGCGTGAAGGTCATCGGGAGCTTTCTCCAGCGGCATCTCCTCCTGCTTTGGGGCATTATTGGGGCATAACGGGCGGCGGGTGCGGTATCGCATAGCCTTTTGATCCCTTGGAGTTGCCCCTATCTCATGGCTCCAGATCCAGATCCACGCTCCTTTTCGATCGTGGTGCTTTGGCTGAACCTGATCCCCTTCGCATATCACCTCGTCAGGGCCAAGCTCTCGCCATTCGGGTTGTTTGAACTTCGCATCGCCATTCCCCTCATGGGAGATTTTTGGTGCATGATCTAAACTGTCGGGTTCCTTGCAATCGCAATGGCTGAACTTGTGCGTGGTGTTGTGACAAGTCGGGTTAGCTGGTTCCTCTGGCGCGGGGGCGAGTGCGGCTTCTGCTTTGAGATCCGCTAGGTCTCTAGCTGTCTGCAAAACCATAGGAAGGTCATCTGCTCGGCTTCGCTGAACGGAACTGAATTTGTCAGCAATCTCAATCGTTCGGTTCAGAAGCTCACGGAGCCTTGCGACCTCGTTGTCATTGTTCGTTGTCATTTGTAAATTGTCTTCGTTCGTTGACATACTATCGGAGTGTAATAATTCGGTTTTATTAGCTTTGAGTAATTGCTTCCTGCGATGTCCTAGATCGTGGTAGATGTCAGATTCCATATTCTCGTATCCCTGCTTGGCAGAGTTCTTCGTGAGCTTTTGCTAATTGGGTTTATAGGTTGTAGATCCACTTGGGATCGACAAAGACCTTTCCTTGTTTTAGCTCGGAGTTCTCCTCACGGAGCCTTGCAACCTCGTTGGTTTTCTCGGTCAGTTCGCGTTCTAGCTGACGGGATGTTTCTACTGGCACTACAAAGGCATTTAAGCCCATGGCCTCGCAAGCCTCATCCGTCCTTGGCGTTGGTGTGCTGTCGGGTTTCATTTGTTTGTGTCTTGGAATTCCTCGATCGCCCATGCTAGGTGGTGAAGTTGTTGAATTAGTGCCTCGGCTTTCTCTGCTCGTTCTTTCCAATGAGCGGCCATCATGTCGCCACGCCTTGAGGCATCCATGAGCATCTCTTTGAGTTTGGTATTTTCCCGCTCTAGCTCACGGGCAAACGAGGTAGGAACAGTGGCACAAGTCCAAAATCCAATAACAGAATTGGAATTACTATCTGTCCTGGGCGTTTCGCTGATTGTTCTCACTTTAGCACCTCCCGCCAGGCATGCACCGTTAGCTGGACGGATACCGAAATGATCGTGATGTAAATGCACACCATGGCCAGATCGACGAGGAAATGGGATTTTTTCATAAGACTCCTGCTCCGGGTTGTGATGATTTTCCTTTAGAATGGGCAATCCTCATCGGCCATATTTGGCACCTCTTGGCGGCGAGTCCCCATCGAGGGAGCGGGAGCGGCCGGAGTATCACGCGGCACATAGACCGTGAAGTTCCCGATGATCGGCATCTGCAGGTCAGGATTGGCCTCGCGTTCCTCCTTGGAGATTGACTGCTTGATGAAGCCATCATATCCGAACTCATCGCGCCCGAATTTGTTCTCAATGAGCACCAGGTCGAGGTAGTTGTGCTTTTTCCCCCGGTGGATCCGGTTCTTATCGATAAGGTTGGTTTTGAGTTTCACAGTGATCATGATTTTTTCGCTTTGTATTCGTTTTGGTTCGGTTTGGTTTGTTTCTTCTTCCAGTTGATCGCCTCATAGTTGGAGCGATACGACCGGCTGAAATTGTTTCGGGGAGAACTCCCCTTTCCGTTGTCGGCGGTTTTTTTGTTTGGATCGGTCATGGGGGGCTTTTTATTCCTTCACTAGGATCTGGCTGTCGTGGTCATAGCCCGGACCCTGCAGGACAAGTTTTCCATCCTTGAAGATCGGAAGCGGGATTCTTGAGATCATCCGCAACGGACGCTGTTGCTTTCGGAACTCATGCGACTGCAGGACGGCCGCGCTGGCCATCTTGCCCATCGACTCATATCCCCGCTCATAAGTCGTCTTTCCATCCTCCCCCTTCTTCTTGATCGTTTTCCAGAAGAGCACATCCTTTTCCACATACGTTCGGAACGAATCAGCCGAAAGATCCTCCATCCGGTCGCTGTGCGGCTGGAGCACCACAGGCACCCCATCAAGCAGGAACACCCCGTTTCGGGAGCAAACAGCACCCACATCGCGGGAGAAATCCGACAGCAAACGATTCACCCTGGGCAATTCGATCTCCTCACGAAGCATCTTGCGTTCACCGGTGAGGGATTCCAGAGCTTCCTTGGCCGCGTCTGCGGTGATATTCCCCTCACCTAGCGACTTGGCAATGGCGGCCTTCTCACGTTCCAGATGACACGACCTGAGAGCTTCCAGAGAACTTGCCACCACCGGCCAGACATCATTGCCCGGAACGACCGTTGCAGGACCACCGACAAAATCCAGCTTACCCGACTCCATCAGAGCCTGGGTGATCGTGATCAGATTTGCCGTGCGACCTTTTTGTTCGATCTCCCGGGCATGGAGAAAAATCTCCGCCGTGATATCCAGCAACCATTGTGGGGAAAAATCCGAAAACTCCTCCACCACCTTCTGCGTCCCATGGGCAACCACCCACCCCCGGACGATCGCATCCGCCTTCTCGTTAAAAAAATGTGCTCCCGCCATCTGAATGATTCCTCCTTAAAGTTGTGCTCTTTTTTTTGACCGACTTGGTAGAGAGAGCGAGCGAGTCAAATGAGCCGCCACACCCTTTCTTGCAGACCTCCCGCCGACCGCTACTGGTGGTGGATGGTTGATTTGTGACTTCTATGGATTGGGTCTGGCACCCTGTTTGAATTTGAGTTGCCGTGCACCGCAGTCCGCCAGGCACAGATCATCCCGTTGCATCAGATAGACCGGCTGGAAGAGTTTCCCCTTGGCCGTTGCGTAGAGATACTGCACCTCAATGATCTCACCGGGATAAGGCATGCGCGTCGTGCCAGGGATCGTCACCGATCCGACTGCAAAAGAGCGCCCATTTTCCCAAATGCCGATTTCGACCGACCGCTTGGCGGCATGGCGTGCATGCACGACGACCGAGGCCGAAGTGATGAATTTGCATTTTTGCCAATCCTTTGAGCGGCCTCCGCGATAAGAGGACTCCTTTTTCTTGAAAATCACCCCCTCACCTCCCGATTTCAGAATACGGGTGAAAGCCACCTTTTTTTCATCATCTTCAAGGATTGGGATAATCTGAAGAGGTGAATCAATCCGGCGGAAATCATCCGGTATCGCCGCATGACGGAACCAGAGCGGCTCCTCACTGAGCGATCCCGATTCTCCGAGGAAATCGAAGCACCAGAAAACATCCCCAACCAACTCCCCGTCGGCCGTCCAATCTCCGGTGCAGATATCATTTAGGTACTCCTTCAAAACATCAGGAAGAGACTTTGTGACGTTTTTCCCTTGTCGATTTTCAGCAACAAAACGAAAAGAAAAATTCATCCCCTCGTTTCGGCGATGAATCATAATCCGCTTTCCATCCATTTTTTCCTGAATGATCCATTCGGGATCATTTAACAGACGCTTCACCTGACCCGCCTCCACCTCGCTGGCCAGTTGCGCTTTCAGAGTATCGATGATGAGCGTGCTCATTGGACACCTCCCAGGAGCAGATCGGACTTTTGTGGGGCTTTTTCAATATCGTCCAGTTTTCTCCAGACGCCAACATCCGACCGGGCATGATAAGGCCGAAGACAGACCTCACGGGTCTTCAGATGCACCTGGAGCACCTCGACCATAATCCGATCGGACTTGGTCAGCACCAGATCACCGACAATAGGGATCCACTGAGTGCTCATTTGGAGACCTCCTGAATTGACTGAAATGCTAATTTCAAAATTCCAGAAATTAGATTCGGATCATCTTTCTGATGATAAAATTTGCGATGCGTCCTAAAACGCCCTTCTTTTTGCTGAATTGTGATATTAAAACACTGACTCGGGCTTTCGTTGAAATCGGCATCCGACCATACAATAGCTCTCCCCCTAACAGGAGATCCCTCAACCTCAATCAATACAGAAGAAACCGAACTATAGTATCCTCGGCAAATTCCTATTTTGAGCTTTCTTGAATAGCCTTCAGCGGAACAACCATATCCCATTTTTCGCATGAGATATGATTGAATTTCTAGAATTTCTTTGCTCATTTGGAACCTCCCGAGGTACGGATCGGCATCAGGACATGGGTCCAACGGATCGGATCTGCATCAGTTTGGTTTGGCATCGTCATCACGACCGGCTCACCCGACTTGCCAGGTAGGAAAGCCGCCTTGATCGACGGCGCGGCCTTGAGCGCCTCGAGGAGGTAGCGGGGATTGAGCGTCACTTCCTCGGCATCCGTAGGGGAAACCTCCATCCAGGCACTTCCAATTTCGGGAGCCTCAAGGGAAATCCTGTTTCCGGCAATCGTCAGCTTATTCTCCTCGGATCCGATGGCCAGCACCCCGGCCACGGCCTTCTGCCATTCCTCGACCACGATCACGACCGACTGGCGATCAGCGTAAGAAGGGATCACCTGCTTGTAGTTTGGGAACTCCGCATCTTGGAGTTTGGAACGTAGCCACCAATCACCCCACCAGAGATCCACCCCGCGCTCATCAGCGTAGAGCTGTATCTGCGAATCAGCGGCATCCGAAGCCAACGACTTCATTGCCTTGATAGCCGCCGAGGGAATCAAAAGCGACCCCTTGGAAGCCGAACCACTAGCAAGATCGCGGTCAATGATCGAAAGACGGCGACCATCGGTGGTCACCATACGGATTGCCTTGGGAAAAACTTCCAACTTCACCGAATGAAGGGCAAACCGACCATCATCCTTGCAAAGGGAGAAATCAACCGCTTCGATTGCCGAAGCAAGGAAATTTCCCGTACAGGAAAAGGAAACCGTTCCATCCAGACCCGCAGGGACGGCCGCTGGCTCCGCAGGAAACTCACCTGCAGGAAGCACGGCGAAAGTATAAGAAGCAAATTTACCCTTCAGAGATAAACCCTTTTGAGTCTCTTCCAACGTGATTTCCTCATCCTCAAGCAATCCGACCGCCTTGGAAAAACGATCCGCATTGACCAGGACGCCACCCCCCGAGGAAACATCAGCGGGAAAAGTGACTTTTTGCCACTGGTCGAGATTGGTGAAGTCCAGAGTCAGGTGCCCCTCCTCATCGGCTTCCAGACGCACGGTTTCAAGGACAGGAACCGAGGATCGGCCACCCTTGATGTTTTTCATGACCCTCGTCAGCCATAGCTTTAGAGAGGCGGTTTTGAGTTTAAGTTTCATCTATTCTGCTCCTTTTTTTTGGGTTGTCGTTGTTAGTTGTTGGCCGTCTTTCCGACCTGTCAGCACCCTTCCCAGTCACACCGGGGCGCCCGGCGGTTCCCTTCCCGTCAGGGTTGACTGAGAATTTCCTCCTGGGCAGTTTGGGCATCTGGCCGATTCTTGATCCGGTTATTGTTTCCCATCTGCGCCTCGGCATAAGCCAGGGACGCCGTTTCCGACTTCTGTCCACGGCCACGGATGCCGAATTCCTCGTTGAACTTCACCAGCCGGTGGTGCATCCGTTGCTTTGAGATTCCAAGAATCCGGGCAAGATCGGTCAGGGATCGTCCATCGACCAGGTCGGGATGGATCGCAAAAAGACTCACGAACATGTTCGTCGTCATGTAGAGGCAAAGATCAGAAGGGTTTTTAAACTCCTTCCACTCATTGCAAATCCACTCGATGTATCCCTTCAGACCGGCCGCCGATTCCGATCGGATCATCTTTGGGCAAAACTGGATCGCCTCGCGGAAATCCTGCTCCATTTCCAGCACGATCATTTCCGAAAGCCGGGAACGATCCATCCGGGTATTGCGATCTCGCATGGCCAGCACCCGTTCAATAAGAAGCTGAAGATCGATGTCATCTTCCATGCGCGGCCAGTAAGAAGAGTTTTGGGTGTCGGCGATCATCGGATTCCCATCGCCTCCTGTTTGCGGCGCTCTTGGGAAAGTGCCTTGGATTTGGCGGCGCGATTGCGACCGGCAACAAGGCCGCCGCGACGCCCAAGCACCGAACACGCCTCCCACCACGTTTCCCCGGTGGATTTCATCCGCGCCTGAACCTTGAGAGACCAGAGGGAGTCGGCCGTCTTCATAGACTGTTACCCCCTTTGCGTGCCTGCTCTTCCTCGCGAGACATCGGCCGAAGCCCCAAATGGGCGACCGCCTTGTAAAAAGCATACTCCTCACGGGCATGCAGAACGCACAGATGACGGGCACCGACAACCACCGAAGCGGTCACCTCGCACCCCTCGTCATCACAGCAAGCCATCAGGCCGGTGGCGAGGCGAAGCGTGCCGTTCATCGCCCACCCCCCTTGGATAGGAAATTCCACGAAAGGGCAACGATCACCCCGGCACCCAGGACGACATAAAAGCGGGTCAGATCATTCATCGGATCTTCCCGGATAGCAGGTGGACTGGATCTTCAGACCCGTGCGGGACTGAAGCATCGCCTTCTCATAACCGGTCACCCGGCAATAGCCGTTCCAGAGAGATCGGAGTAAGCGCCTCATCGGAAAAAACGGCTCATGGCCTCGGCTAAAATCTCCGCAAACTCCCTCCGCCCAATAAACAGGACGAAGCCAAGAACTCCGAAGAAAAGCGGGATCATAAAACCCCTCCCGCGCAATTTGCTACTGTGCTACGGTTTTGGCACCCCCCTGATGCCCCTCCATCCCTGATGCCAACAAGCTCTGTTGGCATCGCCACGGGGAATCGAACCCCGATTATGCGGGCGGTCGATTTCGTATGTTTGTTTTTGCGTTTCTCTGTAGGTGTATGCATTTATTTGCGTTTATTTGCGTGTTTTGCTACGGTGTGTACGGAAAAATGGCGACTATATATCGACGTAAGGATTCAAAGTTTTATTGGCTCCGAATTAAACGCGGAGGCCGGTGGAAATGTGAGAAAACCGACTGGCTTATCGGCGACCGCGCCGGTGAGAAAAAAGCCCGTGCTTTGGCCGCCAAACGCACCCTTGAGGAAATGGCAAAAGGCCGCCAGCTTGCCGGTGATTTTGACGATTGGGTGGAAGCCTGGATGATGGAGCGATACGGCGCCCTGACGACCGCCACTTACAGCAATTACCAACTCATGTGGGGATGGCTGAGTAGTTGGATGAAAGAAGTCAATATCTCCCACCCGTGCGATCTCACCCGCGCTCACCTGAGCCAATACCGGCAATGGCGAGCACCAGAAAACCAAAAGGGACACAATCCAGGCGGCAAAAGCGGCACAAGACGCAAAGGTGCCAGACTGAATACGGTCATCAAAGAAATACGCTTTTTGGGACTGGTGCTTGGAGAGGCCAAAGCTCGCGAATATTGCACCGACATTGTCACCTTGAAGCTTGGATGGCGCTCGGAAGAGCGACGCGAATTTGAACCCTGGACGGACGAAGAGGTCACCAAGGCGCTGAAAGCCTCCGAAAACCTTCCCAAAAAAATCCAATGGATCCGTCCGGCGCTCATTCTCGGAACCTTTCAGGCCAGTCGGGGCGCTCAGACGGCCGTTCCCCTCACCGCCTTCAACTTTGAGACCGGCATGATCCATTGGCCACGCCATGTCATGAAAGGAAAGAAACGCGACTGGGTGCAACCCCTTGATCCGCGAGCGGCCGCACTGCTGAAGCCAATCGTGGAGGCTCGACGAGCCGCCGGAAAGAAGACCCTTGCCGATATGCCCACCATTCTCAAAAGTCTCGACATGCGGCATTTCCTCGACGGACTTGGCATTCCCAAAGTCCATCATGGACTCCGAGCGACTTGGATCACCAAGGCCGCCCTTGCCAATGTCCCCCAGGCGGCGGCGATGGCGTTCGTTCATCATGCCAGTGATTCGGTGCATCGGATCTATCAGAGGGTCAAACCGTCGCAGTCTGCAGAGTTTCTGAAACAGATTTCCTTCGGGAATTGATCGGTTTGATTTTGGAAGAAGGCGGATAGGCGTCCGCCATGCGAAAGTCGGGGTTTTTGGCCATCCATTCCATGGCCGCTTTGAGCGTCGTGCGACCACAGGGTACTGGAAATCCTGCCCGGCACATGGCCGAGACATACCCGTTGGAACGACCGAGACGTTCCGCTAGCTGAGACTTATTGAGCAGTTCGCTGTTGTTCATTGGTTAATGTGCTTAGTTTTGTATAAGGGTTTTCCTTATTCGTCAACCGATTTTATCAAAAAAGGTGATAAAATTTGAAAGAGTGTCAAAAGCGGTGGAAATTCCCATTGTGGCAAAGCCTAGAAATCCCAACGCAAAACTCTATACCGTCCAAATCCCGCAAGAACTCATCGGTTATTTGAAGGCACGTTCCTCTGAACTTGACCTCTCCATGCCGCAATATGTGGCACGACTGATCCGCGAGGACAGCATCCACCAGGGAACACCCAGGGTTGATTATCCCATCCACTATTCGGGACCGGTGATGCAACTCAAAGCAACTGATTCGACGCGGTTGATCACACCCAAGAAATCAAAGAAATAATTTTTTTGTTTTGAAAAAGTAAACTGTTGTTCCACTACTAGGGGGTGATCACGCTATTCCGTAACGGCCAGAACGAAGGTCCGTTTTCCCTAGATCAGGTGAAGGCACAAATCAAGGGAGGCGTTTTATCACTCAATGATCCGGCATGGATTGATGCATGGAGCGATTGGAAAACCGTGGCCGATCTCCCCGGACTCCTTGAAACAACTCCCCCACCCGCCACTTCGGTTCCAGCCGTTCATCAAAAACCAAAAATTGATCGCTCTGGATCATGGTGTCCGCATTGCGGAAACCGAAACAGCTTTAGAAAAACCGACGGCGTCGGGTGTTTGATCATGGGCATCCTTTTTATTTCCGTGCTTGGGATTTTATTCATTCCGTTCCTGCCCAAGTCCTGGCATTGCCGATCCTGCGGCAACGTCTGGAAATAAAAATCAGTTTTTCAAATCGGTTTTCGATAGCGGCTTTTTCAGGCCAGCAAGGGCTTTTTTGGTCAGATGATCGACGATGTGTGCCAGAAGTTCGTTTTTTTCATTGTTCTCCTCAATGCCGTGGGCATGACGGATGAATGAAGCGGCGTGGGTCAGCTCATGGACTAAAACGTGGCGGTCGTAATCGTTGTTGCGCCATCGCTTCAAAAAAACCAAAGCTCCTTTTTTTTCGGTATAGACGCAGGATCCCAGCGCTCCGTCTTTGTCGGAAAGAAGTTCCACATCCTTGATTTTTTTCTTTTCCAGCCATTTTTCCGCCGCACTTCTGGAATACGGCCAGAAAATCCAACACCGATCATTGATCAGCGGCACCCTGATATTGAGCACATTCATTCCGGTGACCTTGCGAGAAATCATTTTGTCTCCCGATAATGGGGAACCGGATAAAGACGATCGTGGCGCACCACCATGAATTTCTGTTTTTCCACCAACCCTTCTTTGATGGCCGCGCTTAAAAGATGAAGCGTGTGGGCGGTGGAACAATTCCACTTTTTTTCCAAATCCTCCCTTGAGAACCAACCCCGGGGAACTTTTTCGGCACGCAGGAGTGACGGTTTTTTCATAAAATCATTGGAATTTCGATGCCAGCGACCCAAGCAAGGATTTCCCCTCTAGGATTGGAATGTTGAGGTGAAGGAATTCGCCAGAGCGTGCCACAAGTTGCACTGCGTGTCCGTGGCTCCAAGTCACGGGATTGGTGTTTTGCCACAACGGCTGAAGTTCACAGAGGCAACCCGGATTCCATGCGGCGATCACCCCCGAATGCACCGGCCGACCGGTGGAACTTTGCGCCCTGTGCGTGTGCCCAAAAACCAACGGTGCTCCAAATGCCGAAAGCATGACGGCCGTGGCATTGGCGGCGGTTTTGGATCCGTGCGTGAAATAGCATTTGCCGAGCTTGATCGTGCCCGGAAGTTTCAGGCCGTTGTAAAATTCCGCCTGCCGGTAATAGGGAATGCCGCGACCCTTGAGATCGAGCAGAAACTCGGGAGCGATGGCTTTCCGCAGGAATTCGGCATCTTTGGAATTGCGAAGCGCCATCGTCACACAAAGGGTTTCAGCTCTTTTTTCGTGATTTCCCTCGATGTAATGGATCCGGGAACGCGGTGCCGCAGTCTGCAAAACGTCAAGGAATGCCCGGGTGGCGGCAATATCTTCCTCGTAGGTATAAGCGGTGTCCGCAACATATCCGAGAACATGGTGCTGGGCGAGCAGGCCGCCGCAATCGACATGATCACCCAAGAGCACCACTTCATGCGGATTCAGTGATTTAATGTCCCCCAGGCATGCCGCAAGCGCGGCCTTGTCGGCCTTGGATCCGTGGGTGTCGGGAATAATAACCCTGACAAGGTCATCTGCGGATCCTTTGCTGGGCTTGTGGGGAATGGGAACACGAGCCTTGGGAGTTGCCCTGGCACGCTCCAACGCTGAAGCCAATTTCTCTTTTTGGGTTTCCGAGGCTTTGAGCTGTTCTTTGAGGCGGCGAATTTCGGCATCCGCCGTGAGCAGTTTTACCTTGGAAGCCAGTTTTTTCATTTGATCAGCACATCCAACTGGGCATGAAGCGAAGAAATCTCTTCGTCGTTGTCCAATGTCAGATCAACGTCAAATTCCTGCCCCTCACTGCGATGTGATGATCCGGTGCCAGAGCCGTTGCGACACATCCTGATGATGGTGAACCCCGCTTTTTTTAATCCGACCGCCTCATCGGCAAAGCGCAAATCATCCACCACCACCGGGTGTCCGGCCTGCATTTCCACCTTGTGAAGAAGGATTCTGCGCCAGATGTCCTGGGCAATCAGATCGCGTGCCCATTCCGTGCCAAGTGTTTGCAAAGCGTATCGGGGGCTTTTGCCTGCCAAAAACTCCGTGGGAACTTCCTTGAGTTTGCCATCAACCATTTCCACGGCCTCCATGAGACCGGCTCCGGCTTCGATGAGCATGCACCGCATCATCCGTTTCATCGGTGAGGCATACGAGAGCCGGTGAAACCTGTGCTTGGAGACAAGGTAATCGGCGGCGGTTGATTTTCCAGAACCGGCCAGACCTGTGAATGCAATGCGGCGGGCGGAAAAATTCATAAAATCTTTATGCAAGAAGAGCCTTGGCGGCATTCAAACGATTTTCCCACCCGGATAAGAATTTTGCCTGAGACGGATTGTCGGCCACGATCGCCTCATAGTGGCGTTGCATTTTTTGCAAAAAGCCCATGCAGAGTCCGGTTGTGTCTGAAATGCAAAAGGCAGCGGATCGGGTCTGATCGCCTAACTTTGAATCGGTCAAGAGCCTTGACCCATAATCATTGCAAGCCATCTGAAGGGCTAAAATGGCCGTGCCCATGCCGACATTGACCCCTTCAAAAAAAACCATCTCCTGAACCAGAATTGGAAGACCAATCAGGGGCGACCAATAGGCGCTGAAATAGCGTTGAACTATCCAATGAGGATCGGTAGCAAGCGAAATGGAAATGCCATCATCATTGATCGTGAGACCCGCAAAAGTTGATCCTCCATGATCGGCTGGGTCATTTTCCCAACGGATCGTCTGATGATCGGCCTCATATTCACACTCCCATTCCAAGACAAGTGCCAGCGCCTTGCGGAATCCTGCAGGGAAACCACCCACCAACGCGGCGGTCAAAATGTCGCTTTTGGTCATGAAGTTGGCGTTTTCGGGTTAGCATTATCCGAGCTTTCCCCCCAAATGCGTTGGGCTACCTTGCCAGCACCGGCCGCGACAAAGATGTCACGCAACCCATCGCTAAGATTGCGAGGGAGGTCATAGACGTGTTCCGGGGTGTGGGCGTGCGTCCAGAGCGAGTAGATCAAAGCCGATAGAAAGGAAATACAGGTGGCGATCCCCACCATGAAAAAGATCAGCCGAGACATGGAATCAGCGGTTCCCTCCTGAAGCACCGATCTGAGCCATGATAAAAATCGCTCAATCATTAGATCGGAAGGTGCGGGGTGAAGGCGGCCAGAAACCGGAGCGCCCACCGGGCAATCGTAAATCCAAGGGCGAACCCACCGACAAACACCCCGCCAAGGGCGACGAGTTGCCACGGCATCTGGATCACCTGAAGAGCCGACCGGAATGTGGAAAGCGCCATGCCACCGCAGGCAATCGCAAAAATCCAGACCAGCGCATCACGCTCTTTCTCGGCCTGAACACGGGAAGCCTTGTCCTTGCCATCCTGATCTTGCCACCAGTCCCGCTGACCGATCACCAGATCATACTGCGCTTCGTACCAGGCGATCTTGCCAGTGGCGGTTTCGAGCTTGAGGCCAAGGTCGTTGATGGTCGTCTGTAATTGCTGGACTGCATGACGCGACTCCTCCCCAGTGACCAGTTGGGATAGTCGGGAGACCTGAGAAGCGGCCGATTGTTGGGAAAAGCGCACATCGGAAAGAGCCGCATCCACTTGGGCATGAGGCGAGGAAGAGACCCGAGTCATGACCGGAGAAGAAGCGCAACCGGTCATCCCCATGCAAATAACGGATGCCAAAATTGCCGAAAAAACGGCAAGAATCCAACCTGCGATCAGTTCTTTCTGAAATGGTGTCATCCCTTACGGGATGCAGTCAAAACATCAATATGATTACGGATCGAATTTACTTCCTCGGCAAGGTTATCAAGTTTGTTCACTTTTACCCCGGCGATATAAACCGAACCGATCAGTTGAAGGGCAACAATGGCCATGACGGTGCGGAGTAGGGTCGAGTTGCGATCCGTTGTCCTGGCACGTTCCTCCAAGACCGCTTTGAGCGCCGCGATGTCCTCTCGTAAAATGGAAACATCGTCGGCGCTCATTACGGGTCAAATAATTACACCCCGGCGGCGGCAATGATCGCCTGAAGGGCGGTCACATTAGCGGCTCCAAGAGCGGAAGTAATGTCAGCGGCGGTCACTGCAGGAAGGCTTCCCTGGGCAGGAACGCCCTCAGAAAGGGACTTCTTTGCCTGTGTAGCGACGTTGACGATCCCTGTGAGGATCTGGTTGGCGACGAGAGCGGCGCGGGTGGCCTCGGTTGGTACAAGTGCTGGCATGGTATTGGTGTCCGGTTTTAGCAGTTGGACTCATCTGTATGTCCCTGCTGGAAAGTCGTTGCGTCCGAATAGCGTAGGCTAGGGGATGGCATTGGGTGTTTCATGGCTGGGAAAGTTTTTAAGAAGCCGAAGTGGAGGCCAGTAGGTAATAGGTCGTCCCGTTGATGACGATTTCAACCTTGGAATCAACCGAATTATCCGTAGATGAAGAAACGGAATTGCCTATTGATAAAATTCCGCTTGTGTCTATTGTAGCCGCGCCGCTTGCAAAAGATGCGGAGCCGTCGGGTAGTAATGCAATCGGGGTAAGGGTACTATACCAAAATGAACCAACGGTAATTGCTCCGGACTGGTTAAGAGATGAGACATTTCCATCCCACCCTCCCCATCCGACTACACCGTAAAAATTAGGCCAAGAATTACCGGTTATATACCCAACGTCGTTGTAAAATTCGGAAACATTGTCTCCCGCAGATACGATATTTGTTCCGTTTACTGTAACAGACGCAAAATCCGCATTATCGCCTTGCTTGAAATAGCGATTCCCACCGTTATCTGTGATATAAGTGGCTATTATTGAGGGAGCTTGAATAGCCATCGCATACAAATCCCCAGTTATCGTAATGTCGCCATAAGATCCGCCTGGATTGAATGTAATTCCAGTTAGATCAAGTCCCGCAAAATTGGTACTGGAAACCTGCACCCAACACTCAGGGCGACTATCGGGAGGGTATCCCGCTGAAAGATTTGCAGAAGTGTAGCAATACCAGAGTCCGCCGTTGTAAAGCACTACGTCCGAGGTGTTATACGATACGCCGTTGTCGTAGGCTCCTAGATAAAGCCAGTTGGAAGAAGATGAGCTTCCAGAACCCGATGGAGCATCGAGGTCCAGGGAAAAACCTCCGAGATTCAGTAAGAGTGCCATAAATTACGCCGTCCTCTGAATTCTTCGATTACCGTCTGAAATCGTAACCGTCAGTTGGGCAACTTGGTTTTCAGATTTGTAAAAAGTAATCGTACCACCGGAGGAAGCGGCTCCCTGCGGTGATTCAACCACCGTGTCGTATTCTGGAAGGTCGAATGGGTTGGAAATCAACAACGAACCTTTGTTGGAAAAAGGGATGGTACTCATTGTAAATCGACAAATGTCAAACAAGCCTCTGGGAAGAGGCGCGTAAGACTATTTCGACAGAAATAGCCCGTAGGGCGGCACCGCTTTGTGGGAGCAAAGTGCCGTCAAAAGGGGGACGATCGGCAACCAACAACAAACTCACCTACAGCGCCACAAACGGTTGTTCCCGTTGCCGTAAATGTCCAAAGTGTTCGGGAGTCGTGTCATGCCAAGCGACATGGTGGACGATCTCGTTTTTCCCATTGTGTTCGCGCCGCTTGATATGGTCGCAGGCGACATGGGGAACAGAGGCAATGCGCAGTCCGGCCGGATGGAAGCGGAACCAGCAAAGAAACAGATCCTGAGTGCCCTTGCCGACGTAGCCGTTGAAATCTGCCAGCGCCAAAGCTTTCTTGGACAATAAAGTGCATCCTAATCCGCACCAATCAGAAGGAACCACCGCGCCCAAGCCAATGCCAGGGTAAGCAAAATCCATCCACCCCCTGCGCCTCCACCCATGTTTTGCGGTCACTTCCCAAATCGTGCCATCCGGCGGTGATTTCTTGACCCATTCCCGCAGTCTCCCCATCCGCTTCATTTCCTTTTCCGCAACATTGCGGTCTTTGGTTTCCTTGAGCCGAGACTCACACGCCTCGAGGAGGATCGTCAGCCGGGGCTTGAGCTTGCGTTCTTTGGGCAAGAAATCTTCATTGATTTGGGATTGATACGATCCGAATCCTCCAAGGAAAAGTCCATTGGGATAGGTGGCCGCCGCAATGTGGTAGTAGGGATCACCCAAGGCGTCGGGCATTTGGAGTGTCCATTCCAGCACCCGAAGCGCATCGGCTGGGGGGATCGTGTCGCTTTCGACCGACCAGCAGAGATCGCTCTTGATCCGACGGGCAAACTCAAATGCCGCCCCCTGAAGCTGGGCGATCCGAATCTGAGCCGCTTCCTTGTAGCTTTTCTCATCCTCGGAGATTGGAAGGTTGAGCGTGGTGATTTTCCACCCCTCGGGCAACCTGCCCTTGGCGTATTCCGCCGCCTTCTTGGCTTCCTCGCTCTTGTCGGTGGCAAAAATGAAGTGGGCTTCCTCGTGGTGAGCCGCCGATGTGGCGATGGCCCTGATCAGTTGAGGCCAGACATGGAGATAAGAGCGGGTTGCCGCAATAACTATCGAAATCATGGGATCGTTACCCATGAATTGATGTCAATTTTTACATTTAAAAATATCCTGAATATCCATACACCTCTGCGATAAGCCCTTTGGGACTTGCCACGACATCAATTCCTGGTTCTCCTATGGTCATTGCATGGGTTGAAACTGTATAAAAAGAATTTCCATAGGTGGTGGAAAAATGCGTCGAGGCGGTTGACGTGCCGGTTGAATAGTAAGAAGTAAATCCCCACATTCCAGCCAGGGTGGCTGGAATCGTTCCATTGATGGCTATGGCAGTTGCCCAATTACTTGTGGAATAAGTTACCGCTTCTCCAGCGTATTGATTTTCAAAAGTGGTGCTGGAAACAACAGATTTTGTCGTGTCTGATCCGCTGGTCGTCGTTTGCCAATAAAGCGCCATGCTTTTTTCCAACGCATCATAACTTCCCACGTCATAACTGAACCCGCTTTGAAATCCATATTCGTAGGGAACGCCAAAATAGTTATTGGGAACGATTAACTGAAGTTGCGGGGTAACATTTGCAATTTCGACCCAGTTGTTGGTTGAATCTGAAATCCCAAAAGAAAAACCTTTGTAATTGGAACCATCCAAAACAAACCCCTGGGTAATTGTGGTGGCCGTTGTTGCAACTCCATTTTCAAAAACAAACTTTGCCATGCTATCAGGTACAAGATTTGGCGGATAAATTGGAAGAGTAACTTGATCAAATGTAAACAGTTGGTTGGCCCCTCCTGTATATTTATAGCCCGTTGATTGGTTACCATGTCTCTTATACAATCCATAGAGTTCGGTGTAGGATGAACCAGAAGAATTTGTGGAAAATCCCGTTGTCAATGTCAACGTTTCCATTTGCGGCGCCTGAACAGGAGTCATGTGATATCGATCTTCATTCCTCCAATCACCAGTTTCAGAATAAGGATATTCGGTAAAAATATCCCCCCCAACAAATCCCCCCATCAATTCCACAGAAGATGTCAGATAAATTGTTTCAGCGGGCGGATAAACCGTGACAACAGTTGTTGAATACGAATTGGCCAACCCCACATCCGTATCCCAAATTGTGGCCACGTCATAGCGGGTCACATAAGAATTCCAGTTAGGATCTGAATCATACGAATTGGTAAAAATTACAAATCCCTGTTCCCAGCTTGAATCGGTTGATAGCTCCAAAAGATGTCCCTGAAAATTTGCAGGGATATTTGTAAAATTACCTACATGAGTAATCGGATGCGGAGATGTCTCGGTGTCGGTTTGCGCCGTGAATGTCTCGTAAGATGTGTATGCCCATGACGTTGAGGAACTGCTATCAGATCCGATGGCTAATCCAGTTGCCGTTTGATTGCCGCCGGTCAAATCCTGATACACATACGATCCGGCCTGAACTGTTGGGAACGTCATCGCATACGATCCCGTCACCTCATAGCTCGAGCTTGACGTTACGTTATGTCCGTCCAGATCGTAAAAGGCCGCCATGGATCACCAGGTCCAGATGTAATGTGGCACCGGGGTGTTGGTATCCCCTTCGTAAGTCGTGTAAGCAACCACGGGAACGGGATTGACCCAATTTTTTGCCAGCAGATTCCACGGTTTTCCATCGATAATGACTCCGGCGGGAATCTGAAATTCCCCCGACGGTTCATAAGCAGTTGGAGTTTGTCCCGTAAATGGATCCGTTCCCGCCATGATATTGACGGATGTTACCGATCCATTGGTGGCCGTGACGTTTAAAGAGACATTCACTTGCTGGGTCAAATCAACTGTGATCGGAGTAAAAATGTTAGACGCTAAAAAACCGGATACGGTGCCTGGCATCAACAACATCTGATCTTCACCTGCATTATTGACCGAAAGTATGATATCAAACGGAAGGGTTTTTTTCTGAAATGGGACGTTTGAAGAAACAATAAAACCGCCGGGAGTCTGCGAGACCCTTGTCCCCTCCCCCGCCATTGGCCTTAAGCTTGCCAGGGTATCCACCACTTTGTTGGCCCAGGCCGCAGTAACTTCATCACCCCGCGAAACTTTCGACGGAAGCGTGATCATGGCAAAAACTAAAAAATAAAATCTGGAATCAATCGGCTCACTTGAGCGCCAAAACCAATTTGCCAGCACCCGACGGGGTGATCGACAACGAGAAAAGAGTCAGATCCGAAGCCGTTTTATTTTCAGGAAACGCAATTACCGAAGCGGGGGCGTTTTGCAAAAGCTCCACAAGTCCATTGACCTGATCGGCGCTGATGGACAATGAAACCTGGACGGGTTTGGACGGGATCGTGATCGTGATCGGTGTGGTCATTATAGAAGCCAAGATGTCAATCAAACGTAAATTTTGCTGTTCCAACCGCCAGCTCCACTCAGCATCCAGGATTCGCTCACTTCAAACACGCCAGATCGAGACACAATCTTGGGGGTCAATTTCAACCAATTTCTCCAATCAATCACCGGAATCGTGATCAAATCGTAGGTCGGACCCGAGATTTTGCCGATATTATCAAACAACCCATCCACAGAATCAAGGTTTCCAACGGATTGGTTTTTTCTAAAAGTCGCCGTCATCGCAAGATAACTGGTGCAACCATACAACGGATTGGGGGATCCATCCGGTTTTGTTTTGGCAAAGGAATTGGAGGCCGGATCGTATTTATACACGGCGGCGATGCCCGTATCTTTGGTCAGGAAATTGGGATGGCTCTGGATCGGTTCCTCGTGCATGGAAAAATCCAGTTCCTCGGTGATCATCCCTTGGGCATCCGTGGATCGATATTCGCCAACCCAAAATGCACCACTCTCATCAACCGAGAAATTTGATTCTTCGTAAGCGGCGGCAAAGTTTTCCGCTTCGGTTGGCAATGCGCCATCCTGAGAGGGAAACGCATAGCGGTCGGTCTGTGTAAAAAGCCCCGTCCGATCAAGCGTAAAACTGCCACCGATGATTTCAATACTCATAAATTCCTTAGTTGTCGGAAGTATTCAAAACGCTTAAAGCCACTTGAGAATAGATTTCGGGGATCCATCCAGTGCCAAATCCCGACAACATCCATTCCTGAGTGATTTGAAAAGCATTCCCTCGGGAGGCAATCTTGGGCGCCAAATATAGCCAGGTGCGCTCATCACCTTCCGCAGGATCGGCGATTTTTTGAAACGGCACGTTGTCGTCAATCGTGCCGATATTGTCGAAAATCGTCGAAGGTACCGATTCCAATGTTTGGATCTGACGATAGACGCATGAATAGGAAAGGAAATCGGTTGTTCCAAATACCGGGCTGTCATTTCCACCAGATATCTTTTTGGGAAACGATTGCGTTGCCTCATCCCATCCGTAAGTCGAAACAAGGTTTTGAAAATTGGGGCTTGTTTGAATGGGACTTTGAATCGAGCTGAAATCAAGCTCTTCAATCAATCCAATGTCGTTTGATGTATTTACTTCAGAAGAACCAGCAACCTTTTCGTAATTCCAGTTGCAAACCCAATTTCCGGCCTCATCCCCTTTCCCACCGCCACCCACAAAGAGCGCCCCATCATAGGTGTTGCCGACTTCTGCATACGTTCCTGTCACGGCTGATTCCTTGGATGAAAAAAAGACGTTTCGGGTAATTTTATAAAGACCCGTGCGATCAATGGATCGCTTTTCCCCCAACAAAAATGATCCGTCAATCAGGCTCATGGACGATCGTTATGCAAACCGAGCACCAAAGGGACCAGAACCGATGTCGGGATTTTTTCTTGTTGCCGCATCAGCAATCCGTTGAAGCAGTCCGGTCTGTCGCCTGTTTTCATCCAAAAGGGGGTCCCCTTGGCCACCGGCAAATCCTCCCCCGCCGATTTTCCGCAATGAGTCGGCAAAGGCATTTTTGTTTTTCCCAATGCCCTCCACCTCATCGTCACCGCTCAGGTTTTGAGCATATTTTTTGCGGTTCTTTTCCCGTG
>Ga0208865_1000066_pt1 | contig 35368 bp, 50 predicted proteins | sample CryBogCBE02Aug09_FD_184565 | JGI IMG/M metagenome (GOLD analysis project Ga0208865, IMG submission 184565) | Freshwater microbial communities from Crystal Bog, Wisconsin, USA - CBE02Aug09 (SPAdes) (version 2) | ecosystem: Environmental > Aquatic > Freshwater > Lake | place: Crystal Bog... | reverse complement strand
GTTTTAACAAGTACCTCACGGCCAGGATGCGCGGGCGCACTGACACGTAGATATACAAGATCAATCATAATAGACTCCTAAGTGGTTGAATTGTTATTGTAGCGCAAGTGTCTTTTTGGCACAAATCTACTGTTGCGTTTTTGCAACACGGGGCTTGCGGGCTGTTCGTGGCTTTTTTACAACAGGTTCACTTGGTGGTGCGTTGAGCCAAGTTATGCCCAGTGCAGTATAACCTGGGTTCAAGAGTTCTGCTTGACGTTCTGCTGTGATGGCATTGGCAGCTTCAACTTCACATGTGATCGTAAAGTTCTTGATCAGTTGTATCCTGTATTGATTCATAATGATTTGTTGTGCGAGGTCTACCAGGTGGGCGTCGTCGTAGGCTGGGCCATTCAGGCGCGCCACCAAGACACTCATGGTCCTTGTTGCTCACTGTGGTAAGGATTTTGCCGCAGCCTGGACAGGGGTATTTGGGCCTAAGTCTGTTTGGAATCTCTGCATCCACTGCCCAATCCTTAAAAAACTTATAGTACTCTTTGACCACTGTCCAGCCTGTGGGCCGCTTTTGATAGATGGTTACTTTCACCCAGTATTTACTGGGTAAACAACTGGCTGTAATTGTTTGTGGGCTTGGGTGCCTGTCCTGCTGCGTTGGGCAAGTCAATGCCTGCACAGCGATTGTAAGTCTCGCGCATGGTCATGATGGCGGCCCAAGCATGGCGTTTGGTTTCACGCTTGTCAAGACTGCGTGGCTTGCTCATGTCAAGGTTCAAGCGTGCCTGTCTAATGTTGGCACTGTCATGTGAACGAAATGCACCAGGTTCCATGTCTTGCATTTCTTCAAGTGCTGTCAACATGTTGTCCCAATCCTCATTGGAGAACACATGCAGGTACTCACCCCATATCTGTTTGTTGTTGATGTTGATGGGCTCGTTGGTATCAGTGATCACTGAGTTCAACATGCGTGCCACATCAAATACCTGTTCTAGTCCTTTAACTGCGTTTGCCATTTTATTTGCCTTTCTTTAAGTTGTTGAGTAAATCTTTGAGTCTGGTTGTTGGTGTTTGCTGGTGTTGAGATTTGATACTGGCCAATATATCCTCAGCCCTAGAGGGTATATCTTGTACATCTACACCTCTGAGATGTTCAAGATTTTGATTAAGTCGTATGACTTGTTCAAGTAGTAGTTCAAGTAGTTTAGTTTTTTTCATACATTTCCTTTGTGGTTGATTGAGAGATCTCTTAACAGAGATCTAATTAACTTCTTGCGAAGTTAATTTGTTTTCTTATTTAATACATCTTGTTGGAGCCGTAGGAACGGCTAACGCAAAGTTCTTAAAAAAAAGAGAAGTTGCGTGAACCGTTTCCTATAACTCCAACTGAACTGCATCTTGCGTCCCCATAAGGGGCGGCCTTTCAGCGAGGTTACTTACGCCAGGTAATTATTGGGGAGACCTGTCTCATAGTCTACTCCCCGCCACATTGCTGTGACACCTGATGGCACCCCTGTTGTTCCCGTTTCGCGTAAGTTACTTTGGGCAGGTCTGGATTCGTTAGCCGTTATCATCTTAATCCAAGTTTTAAGGGTTCTGTCTCAATGCCTTGATGCGTGTTCTATTTTGTGCCATAATGTGTTCCCGTGAGTCAATTGCCATAACGATGTTGTTAAACTTTTTCCAAAACTTTTTATTCAATGGATAGCCTTTTTTATAGACTATATTCCAGTAAGCACCCCATGTGGCCTGCTCACTGAGATTCATTCTATGCCAAAGATCATCACGTATGTTGATCAGTATAATCACATCCGTGATTTGTGTGTGCCCATCCAAGTCATCCAAGTTGATGCCTTTGGTGCGTAACCATAGACCCACATTCCATTCTTGTCGTTGGGCATTAAGTTCATTGCTGTTGGCAGAACTCAATTTATTATATTTTAGTGATGTATTGTTGCTCATAAGTTGTTTGCCTATTTTGCTACCCCAGGAAAAGGTAGTGTGCTAGTTGATTCACGCAACCCCAACTAGCAAAAGTCTCCTACAGGGCTTTTGGCCAAACAACCCGTATCGTTGCGATACTGATAAAAACAAAGGCCCTGTGCGTATAAAGTATTTAGCTATTATTGCAAAAGACTGTGTTTTTTGCAATCATTTTGGTTAAATATTTAGGCTCGCTGATCAAGTGGCTGCAAGAGAGATGCTGGTGATCTGGTTTTGCCACTTTCCCCACCTAGGCTTACCTCTGGCGAGCACTGATAGTTTCACCATTGAGACCCACAATGCCCACTTGTGGTTCCTCAGCCTGCTTACGCATTTCAATAGCCTGATTGGCCAGTTGAATGTATTCTGGTGTAAGTTCACCCTCACGCACAAAACCACGCAGGATCATGTTGACAAGACTAAAAATGTCTTGCTCAGTCATGCCTTGTGATTCCATGGCCAGTACCACATCTTCCAACACATGGATTAGACTTTTGTGTTGATGTTGTGGTTTGATAAACTTGTTGTCGTATTTGTTGTATTTTGTTTTCATAATTTCAGTCAAAAAAAGAGCCTAAGAAATGGCTGTAACTTAGGCTCAACCCCAGTGACGGGGATGTGTAGTTAAAGGACAGCGTTTTAAGCTGGGAAAGGAACCTACACATTGTATTTACTTGAGCCATTTATAACCATTTACAAAAGTCCACTTGATGCGGCTTGCTATGGTCTTGTTGGTGTTGTACTTGACAGCAATGTCTGCTGTGCTGGCTGTGCGAATCCATTTGATTTCTTCATCAGTGTATTTGTACTTGCGATTTTGTTTGGCTGGTACACGTGGTCTTGGACCAGTCTTGCCACAACTTTGTGTGCCCTTCTCACGCATGAGTCTGTTGCGATCATACAGTGTGCCAATGGTTAAATGATCTGGATTGACACAGCTGGGGTGACATGCAACTTGATGCATCACGCATTCTTTTGGGTCTAAGGGCAGTCCAGTTTTGATACGCATGGCCACACGGTGTGCTGTTGCCATGATGTCTTTGTTGTCTTTGATACGCACAGCACCAATCATACCATAACCTTGTGGATGTTTGGCACCAACAAAGTGTATGCAGCCATTTGATTGTGTTTCCAACTTGCTTTCGTAGAAATTGAGATCTACCAACAAGTCGCCAACTTTGGTAAATTCTTTTGAACTACGCTTTGGCATAATGTCTCCTTTTGTTTATTTATAGTTGTTGTACAATACAACTAAATAAACTTATAGGACGTACAAAATGGCAACATACATTCACAACGCAACTGATCCTTGGACTTGGCGCACAGCAGGTCACGAGGATGTGCCAGACATATTGGATCTGGTGGCACTAAACTATCAAAATGAAATTACTGGCATACTTACTGCTGACAGACCACGCATGGCCATGCACCTACACAAGGCCATACTGAATCAAATATTTGAACCACACAGCAACCTTGTCAGCGTGTGCAGAAACAATGCCACAAACGAACTGTTGGCATGGGGTTGGTTGGAACGTGGCAAGTACACTGTCTATGCTCCAGAAGAAATGAGCTGTGCTGAATTTTTACATTTGGATCTAGGCCTCAGCGCCCGCAACAAGATCACATTGGTGGCACAGATGTTAAACATTTGGCAAGATTGGACACGCCAAATGAACATACCAGTTATGGTTAGTACCAGCATACGCACAGAGCAAGGTGCCTTCATGCGCCTACATGAGAAACTGGGCTTTACACTACGTGGCAGTTTTGCCTATAAGAGAATCATATGATGGGCGGCACATTACCAGGACAAGCGGCAGCGCAAATTCCTGCGCTAACATCACAACAGATAGCCAGCATGTATAATAATTACAATGGACAGCAAGCGCAACTGGCCGCACAACAAGCCAACACTGCTTATTATAGTCAATTGAGTCAGCAGAATGCCGCGGCTCAACATGCAGCTTGGATGAATGTGCAAGCCACCGCTGAACGTATGAAAAAGCGTTGGATGTTTGATGGTGAAGCAATGGATCTCGTAACTTTTGCTAATACGGTGTTTGGAGAAGACACACCTGAAGCAACACATTTTGTATTAAAACACAGCAAATGAAAGGCAATACAATGATAGAAGCAACAAACAAAAATTACATTATCAAGTCACTGGGCTTGGAAAAAGAAGAAACCACCAGCAGTGGTCTTATTATCAAAGCACAAGGCGAAACTGAACTGGCAGAGATTCTCAGTGTTGGACCAGACATAGAGAATCCACTTGCTGTTGGCACTAAGGTTGCGGTGATATGGCAAAATGCTATTCCCATCGTTCTAAACAAAGAACGCAGTTATGTTATCAACAAAGAAAACATCATAGGAGTTGTCAATGATGCCAGCAATTGATGTTTTCAGTGTGCGTATTGTTGAAGATGCTGACTATCCAGACAAAGTTGAAATCCACATGTTGGATGAACTAGGTGAGATAGTTGAAGGTGGTCAGTTTGACAAAGCGGCTTTTATGCAAAGCGTTTTGGAATTTTACAACAAGAATTATTAACTGTCGTACTCAGGATAATGAGCAGGTTGGAGTAGGATGGTTTTTATATCAAGCATGAGCAGTTCAAGACGAACCATCCTGCTATCCAAGGTATCAAGACGTGTAATAACGCCTTGGTACCTTTTTTCACATTCGTCTAGATGTTGTTCTAGTGTGACTGTGTCATTCACTACGGCGTCCTCTGTTGGTGTGACGTCCTGGAATTTCTAGTGTGGCTTCAATCTTCCAGCAGAAGGTAGCAATCTTTTGTATGTGGTCAGCTGCCATGTTGCACACATCAGGATAATTGGCATCTTTGCCTGCTTCATCCATTTCATGATACAGATCAATCATGACATATAAATTGTCTAGCGTGTCGTGCAACAAATCATCAGCATCCATTTTGGGCATGGTGTCTTTGATATCGCTGGTGAGCAAAATCATTTCAATGGTTTCTGGCACACGACCAACACCGCAAGCCTGTATCTCTTCACCCAACACATCCACATTGTCTTCAAGATATTGATAGATATGCTTGAGCAATTTATGATCACTCATAAAATTGCGTCCACGAATGTTCATGTGGCTGGCGTGGGCACGTTGATATGCAACAAAGTTGGTTGCGTACACACGTTCTAATACTTCATATAGTTTGGTTAGTTCCATTTATTTTCCTTGCCTTGCTGGTGCGTATAGTGTGCTAAGTGCTGCCATGCGTTGTATAAAGTTTTGCGGAGTTGGAGGTTGTGCTGCCGCTTGACGCACAGGCGCCTTAGCAATGTTATTTAACGCTGCTCTACCACCAAAGGCTGCAATATCTCTTTCATTGCCGCTTGCCAAAATGTTTTGTGCTTGGTCAGGTGGAATGTTTTGATTGAAGGTAGGACCATAAGGCACATTCATATTGTGGTATGCGTGTTGCGCTTGCTGTCCTTGACCTTGTGCTAGACGTTTGCCCAATTCAGCTGCCTGTGCGTATTGTGCGGCATCATAGGCATTCAATGCCAAGCCTGCTGGTCCCAACACTTTGCCTGCCATACGTGCCACTGGCATAACTGCTCTACCAATTTGTGTACCAACGCCAGGCACGCCACTGATGAATGCCTGTGCTGCATCACGTGTGGCAGGATTGTTTAGAATCTTTTGTCCTTGAGCACTTGTTAAAACATTCTTAACGCCTTGTGGTCCACTCTTGGCAAATGCTTCCTGTATTGGTTGTAACATTTCTGGATGCTCTGCTACAACTGCTCGCTTCAATGGATCATAAAGAGTGTTTAAACTTTTTGCTTGATCAAACTTGCTGGTGTTTTTGGCAGCAATGGCAGCAGCATCTTTGGCAGTTTGGTATGTGTCATATGCGCTTTTGGCAGCAGCCACAGGAGGTACACCCATGTGTGCCAATGCCACGTCAGCCACCACGTTCAATGGATTCTTAACATAGTTCATTGTGGCAGCACCTGCGCCTTTGGCCAATGCTCCTGCTGTGTCTGCAACTGCTTGTCCATTGAAGCCTGTTGGTCCTGACATCATAAACTGTGGCGCCACTGGACCTTCTGGTTGTGGCGTTGTAGTTGCTTGTGCTTGTTGTGCTTGTTCAGTTTGTCCAGACAGGAACGCATCAGGATCAAAACCTGATGTATCTGAAGCAGCAGCCTGTTGTGTTGCCACTTCAGGTTGCTTGTCTTCTGTGGTTTTTGTTTTCTCTACTTTGGTTTCTTGGCCAGCTAAGAAAGCATCTGGATCAAATTCTGCCATTATTGTAGTCCTAAACTTGTCATGATTTGGCGTGCTTTTGGATCATTGGCATGTGTCTTGGCCCAATTGTATGCTTGGACTTTGGCATCATCGCTTTGACTACCCAACATGTATTTGGCATCTGGTTCTTGTCCAGATTTAATACGCATACGGTTGGCACCTTTCTTAACTGTGTCAGTTAAAATTTGTGAGTTGCGTTTGAATTCTTCCTCGCTGATGCCAGGATCATTCAATGCTGCCATAGCACTGGTTGCTGCCTTACCTTCAGTGTCACTGATTGATCCACCACCACGTAGGCTATTGAATGCGCTCAAGAACTCTTGTCCTTTTAGTTGCTCATACTTGGCTTTCCAACCACGTGCTTGTGTGCCAGGTAATTGTAGTATGCCAGTAATGCCTGGAACACCAACGTTGGTGCTGAAGCCAGGATGGTTGATAACATCACCAACTGTTTGCAATACTTGGTCCGCGTTGGCTTGATAGTCAGCAAGACCTTCTTTGCTCTTGGCACGGTTCTCAGCAAGTTTGGCATCTTCTTCAGCTTTGGATTTCTTGTAAGCCTCATACTCTGCCGCTGTGGCAAAATCACTGCGTGGACGCATTGGTGCTTGTTGGTTAGCAGTAGCAGGACTTACTGGATTGGTAATGTTCATACCACCAGTGCTTGGTGCCGCGCCACCATGCTCAACTTGTTGTTGTGCATCTCTCCAACGTTTTTGTTCTGATGGACTTAGTTGGCTATATGATTTGTTCATAGTAGCATCATCAAATCCAGTTAGACGTTTCATGCTGGCTGTGTAAGCGGCAGGATTGTTATCACCATGACCAGCAGGTGCCCATGTGTATGGCACTTGGTTCAATGGCATGTTGTTGTATCTATCGCCAGACAATAGATTGTGTTGCGCTGCTTCGCCATGTTCTGGTGTATCAAACACAGCAGTACCATTTGGTGCTACGCCTTGATATCCTGGTTGGCTTTGAGCAAAGCGTCCGCTCATGATGTTGCCTGGATTGTTATTGTCGTTACTTGGTCCGCCTGCGTTTTGTCCAGGTGCTACAGGACCTTGTGGTGCTGCGCCTTGTGGGGTAGCAGCAGTTCCAGGAGCAACTGGCGTAACCATACCAGGAGCTGCGTTGCCAGGCAATGCGCCACCAGTTTGAGTGTTTGTAAATCCGCCATATGCACCACTTGTACCTTGTGCTGTGCCCAACAGTGATTTTTTGACTGCTGGATCCATTGGTCCATTTTTGGTTTCATCTTCAGCAATAATTTTGAGTGCTTGCTCCATTGGCACGCCAGCAATCTTGTTGCGTATTCTGTTGAGGTCAATTTGGTTCTTGACATCAATGTCGCTGCCAATACCATAAGCATACAGGTTGGCGCTGTCACCAGCAAACACTTTGCCATTGGCGCCAACATAACGTGGTCCCAAAGGTGTTGTTTGCAAGTTGTACAATTCACCAGTCATACGATCTTTGTATGCTTGTGTATGTGTTTGTGCGCCTTTCATGCCAATGCTGTTGATCAGTTCATTGCCTGTTAGTTCGCCATCGCTGGTATAACCTTTGACAGGTGCGCCTTGTCCATTGTATTTGATCCAGGCTGGTTTGCCATCAACAAGAGTTTGTTGCCATTGATCACCAGCACCAAGTTTTTGTTGTTCATTTTTAGCAAGATCGCTTAGGCCAAGTCTATGAAACAAATAGGCTTTTAGGTAACTGCCTTCTTCGCTTTTGTCACCAAGAGCACGTTGTAGGCCAGCACCACCACCTTGAATCATTTCATTGACTTTTTTCTGTGCAGCTTCTGCTTTGCGCTTTTGATCTAGACGTGCAGCAAATTCATCATTGTAGGCTTTCTTGGTGGCAGCATCAATATTGTCACCACCAGCATAAGCACCCATGCCCAATGCGTTTAAGTTACCGTCATTGACAGGACTATTCAATACCAAATGGTGAATAGCATTTTCTTCTGGAGTGTGGTTTGGATTAACATTTGGATCAGATCCAAACGATGCCAATGTGCTGTTCACAGCATCAGGATGCAGTGCTACATTGTTTGATGTAGGTTGTGGCTGTGTCTCAGGAGTGGCCTGTGGTTGTACAGCACCTTGTGCTGCTTGTGCTGCCTGTGCTGCTTGTGCTGCTTGTGCAACACCAGCACCTGGTTGATTACTTGCTACTTGTACACCTGGTCCAGCTTGTGGCATTTCTGGTGCTACTGGAGCAGCAGGTGCCTGTGCTTGTGGCGCAGGTTGCCCTTGCTGTCCACCAGTAATAGCACTCAGTACGTTTTGCTGTGTTTGCTGCATTGGATTTGGTGCAGCCGCAGGAGCCACAGGCATTGGTGGTGCTTGGAACTCGCTAGGAGTCAGTTGCAAAGCAGCAGGCGTTTGTGGTGTCATTTCAGGGGCATTTTGCGCTGTATTGGCGTCTATTTTCTGCTCATGTGTGACTGTAACACCGCCATCTGGATCTTGCTGTATCGTAGTAGTCTTAGGGGCTGTATTGCCACGATTTCCAAGATAACTAGACAACATGTCACCAGTGCTGGCTGGATTGCTACTGAATGCGTTTGATAGTAAAGAGTCTAAAATTGCCATGTGTGGTCCTTAAACTTGGATGCCAGAACTTGTAGATCCTGTGGTGCCTTGCGTACCAACCATGCCGCTGAAGTTTGGAGTACCATAACCACCAGCTGCCAATTGATTGTTGAGACCAATATATTGTTGTAGCATGTTCAATGGGATTTGACTTGCAGTAACGCCTGCTTGTCCTGCTTGTAATCCCAACTGTCCGCCTTGTAGGCCAGCGCCTGTTAGGCCTTGACCCGCTGCCAATTGTTGTTGTGCAATGTTGTTCAACACGCCAGCTGTGGCCTGTTGTTGTTGTTGCTGTGTTAGTCCAGCAAGTTGTTGGTTTGCCAATGCGCTACGTGCTGAACCAATTTGTCCTGCGCCACCAAAACCTGCGTTTTGTGCTGTCAAGTTTTGTTGGTATTGTTGTTCTGCAGGGATCATTGCAGCATTGATTTCTGCTTGTTGATAAGCAGGACTTGCAATATTGCTTAGTGCGTTAATGCCTGTTGAATAGGCTTGTGCGCCACCTTGCCCTGCGTTTTGTTCCAAGCTGTTGGCAGTGCTGGCCAAATTGGTTGCTGCATTGTTGGCACCTGTTGCGCTTTGATTGTACAAGCTAGGCAATGAACCAGCAGCACCTGACAAATTATTCATTGCTTGTGTTCCCAAACCAGCTTGGTTAGCAACATATTGTTTTTGTAGATCGCTAACTACTGGTGCGCTACTGCTTGATCCACTTTGTTTTCCGTAACTCATATTTTTTTATCCTATCAAGTATTTACTTGTCTGTATTTTAGAAGAAGTCGCTAAGGTCTGAAAAGTCACTTTCCAAACTGCTTGGGTCAAAACTGCTAGTATCAAAACTGCTCATGTCTGGCGCAACAGCACCAAAATCAGTTCCTGCGTTACCAAAGTCTCCGCTGGTAAAATCATAATTGCCAGTGTCAGGTGGCATCGTAACATCAAAGCCACCATTGTTCATATCTAACCCACCTGAATAATCAGCACCGCCACCAAAGCCTGCGCCGCTTATTGTTCCGCCACCTGTGTTAACACTAAATGGACTAGTGCCACCTCCGCCCATGCCCATCATGTTTTTTGCCATTGATTGCAACTGTGGACTCATGCCACTAAACAATCCACCGCCGCCTGCGGCTGCTGGATGTTGTGCTGGTGTTTGTGGTACACCAAGTGCTTGGCCAATGCCACTGGTCAATGCACCTGACAATGCGCTGGTCACTGGATCGCTAGAAGCAGCATGTTGACTTGATGCCATTGGATTTGCACCACTTGCACCACTTGCACTAGACCCTGGATAAGATCCATAATAGTAATAATTGTTTGTTGCTGGACTTGCTCCACCACCTGTTGGGCCTCCAGTGCCTGCTTTACCAAAACTCATGATGTTTTTCCTGTACTAGTTGGGGCAACAGGTCCTTGCGGTAATGTAATCTGTTGCGGTGTTATCAGCGAACCTAAACCTGTATTGGCTGGCGCTACTGGCGCTACTGGCGTACCCATAACACTACCTGGATTTGGTCCAGGATTTACCAATTGTGTTGGACTTAGATTGCTGCTGGGAAACGCTACTGGGTTTACTGTTTGTCCGCCACCGCTAGATTTGCCACCAAGCAATTGGCTTAACAATAAACCTGCTCCGCCTGCCAACAGCAATGGTCCTGCATTGTTTAACAAACTTGAACCTGTACTGCTGGTTCCTTGACCAATACCAAGACTTTTGCCAATGCTGCTTAATACGCCACTACCACTGGATCCATTGCTGCCGCCAAATAGATTGTCCCACCAGTTGCCACTGCTGCTGGTTCCTGATGCTGGAGTGTTGATACCACCAGTGTAATCGCCACCACTGGTATCGCCCATATTGACTGCACCACCACCATTATCAGTAGAAGAAGTATCAGTACTGCTATTGTCTGTGGGAGCCACTGGGTTTCCGCTGTCGTCTATTGGGTTGCCAAATTCATCGTAATCCATGTTCTTATTCTTTCTTATATGTATTTACCCAATTATAACCAAGCGGGTTTGGTAGGCCAGGTTATGTTTGTTGGGAACCCTGATTGTTGGGGCACGTCTAACAATGCTGTTCTATATGTTCTAAATTCTTGTTGCTGATCAGGACTTAAATTGGTGTACCAGACAGCATTTACTTTGTCTACAGTGTCTTTTAGCAATTTATTTCTTTGAGCACGCATCAAGGCTGGCACTGCGCTGTTGTCAACTGTCCAAGTTTTAGTGTTCCAATCAAAGCGAACTCTTGTACCTAAACTGGTAGCAGGACGAGCTGGCATCTCAACAGGTGCACCATTGCTGATATAATACATGTGAGGATTGATGTCTCCTTCAATGTAGCTTTTATTGGCCAAATTGGCTTGTATCATCTCAGCTGTTGATGCTGTTAGACTGCCAGTAATCTGTCCTGTTGTGCTGTCGTAAATTGTATATGTTATCATATGTTATCCTACGTATGGTGCCAAGATACCAGTTATGATTGCTGGATATGTGAATTGTGGAGTATAAGATATTCCATCATAAAAATTTAGATTTAAGTAAGCAGGAGCAGGAGAGCCTGCAATATTGGTGTCATACCCATACACCATACCAAACGTATAAGATCCTGATTGAGTTGCAGTAAATCCAAAATTCACAGTGGTTGCAGGAAAATTAAGAACGTTATTGGCTGTGTCAAATACTTGATACCAGCTTGATCCTATTTGACTGTATTGAATACTTGAATCAGGTAACTGGATACCAACTTGAAGATTGATTGTATATTCTGTGTCAGCAGTGGCAGGACCTGTAAAACTCAACTGTCCATAGACGGTAGCTGTTATATAAATTACATCGCCCACATTCATGTTGGCAATAAGAGTGTTACCAACGCCATATAGACTACCAGCAGTAGGAGGACTTGGTGCAGTATCAGCTGTTGACGATACTGTCAACACTCGTGTGCTTGCTCCTGGTGTCAATGCTGTTGCTGGCACACAGTTGCTGGTAAACATTCTAGACAGAATAGAAGCAGATTGTATTGCGGCTGCTGCAACGCTTGCTGGAGCCATTTGGCTGGCAGTGATAGCATTGTAGACAATGTTGGTTGTGTTGACAACGTTTGAACGCAGGTTGCCGCCAGATACCAAACCAAGAATAGTCAAGTTGCCGCCAATGACTGCATTATTACCAACAACCAAATTGCTGGCAATGCTGGCGCTGTTACCTATCAATAGGTTGTTGCCAATGACCATGTTGTTGCCAACCAAAGCATTGTTACCAATAACTAGATTGTTGCCAATGGCCAAATTGCTGCCAATAGTTCCGTTGCTGCCAATGGCTAAGTTATTTCCTATAGTGGCGTTGTTGCCAACCAATAGACTATTGGCAATTACAGCATTGTTGCCAATGGCCAAATTGTTGCCAATGGCTGCACTACTACCAACAGTAAGATTGTTGCCAATAACCGCATTATTACCTACTGCCAAATTATTACCAATACTGGTTGTGCCAGCAAGGCGTGCGTTACCTGAACTGGCTTGCAACCAAAACCCAGGACTTGCAAAACTACCAATTGTGGCATTTTGACTTACAATGTTTAATGGATAAACATCTGTTGTGATCAACGCACTGGCTGTGACACTGTTGCTGACAAACAAGTTACCACTAATGACTTGCGTGTTGGCACTGAGCCATTGATTGATGTTGGCATAAAATGTTTTGGTGACAACTGTATTTGTTGGACGATATGTAAATGATGCAGTGTCACCTGTCAATGGAGTATAGCCTGTACCAATAGGAGGCGTTGCCGCAGTGCGAGGTGCTTCAAATGCTGTAGTGTAATCACTGGCAGAATAAAAAGTAGGATCGCTGGCAGTGACCACATAAGCGCTGGTGAATACACCACGCTGTCCAGTAGGACCATTTAACTGTTGTGGAGTTGACCAAGTTAGATTGCCAGCAATGCCTGTATTGCCTTGTATTTGTGCGTAGGCTTGTGCAACATATAGATTGCCATATCCAGGATTGGCAGGTATTGTAGTACTCCAAGTAGCTACATTGGCACCTTGCGAATACTGCAAAGATCTAAAAATTATTATACCAGCACTACCGTTGCCATCATTGCTGCCAGCACCTAAACTAATATTTTCTCCTGATCCGCCACCGCCGCCCCAAATACCGCCAGTTGGCGCCAATGCTATATTGCCTTGATATCCAGTTCCGCCACCGCCAATACCACCTGAATCTCCATATTTTCCACTGCTGCCGCCGCCACCACCGCCACCAAAATAAGCAACGCCATTGGATTGTATAGCGCCAGCCCAAGTAATTTGATTCCACGGGTCTGCTACACCAGCACCGCCAGGAAATTTATAACCATTGGCAACACCTTGAGAATAAGTTGTGCCTGTACCAACTGCACCATTGCCACCATAAATGTTTGATAAAAAGTTTTGATAACCTGATTTACCAGCAGCAGCAGTATAGATTGGACTTATACTTGTTCCAGAACCGTACCCAAATACAGTGTCAGCAGTATAACCAGCAGTAATGGCATAATTGGTTGTGTTTGATAAAAACACACCAGGAGTGTATAGATATGATCCGCCACTGCCACCTTGGCCAGCTGCCCCTAATGTACCATATGTGTATTGTTTGCCTGCTCCTGGTCCACCGCCACCAACCATGAATACATCGTAATTGCCGCTGTTGCCGTTGATGTTGACTGTAACAAAGTTAGTACCACCAGATTGAACATAAACAGTTCCAGTACCAGGATAAATCCAATTGTTGTTGGAACCAATATTATAACTGCCAGCAACGTTGGCTGTTGAATATACAGTGGTAAATGTCCAGTTGTATGTGCTGTTGGCTGCAATCACATTTATTTGACTATTCAAATAAGTTGAATCAACTGCCACGCTCACATTACCTGGACTATTTGCTGCAAAGGCAAGTCCTGGATCTGAAGGCGGTGTACCTACACCTGTTGTAAAATTCCATGAACCAGTATTGGCTTGTGGAGTTGCAGGTGCAATGTTTGCCCAAGTATAAACTGGAAAATTATAATTGCTGCTGCCAGGAATACCATTGGCACCTGGTGCACCATTGGCACCTGTTGTACCTGTAACAACATCCAAATTGATTGGAGTGTTATCTTGCACAGGAACAAAATAAGTTGGTGCTGTGGTATTAACGTTGAAACTGATTTGTCTACCACCAAGTGTTTGATAGTATAGATGTTTGGTTGTGCCAAATCCGCCAGCTACCTGTGTCCATTGATAGTCAGCAGGATTGGTGTCTACTACATTGGCAGTAGTGTTATGAATACCATAATAACTGGTGTATGCACTATTGCTGGTGAACCCTGAACCTGTGGCACTGTTACCATAGGCCACATTCATGTATTGATACAAATAGGACACAGTATTGCCACCTGTGCTGATTGCGCCCGTTTGAACGTTGGCAGTCAACACATTACCAGTTGCGTTGATATTGTTGTTGCCCAAGTTGGCCAAGGCATAGTTCAAACTTGAAACTATATCGCCTTGACTGCTGTTTGTATCTAATGCAAAATTTGACATTAACGAGTATCCTGAACTACAGTGATTTGCCAGTTGGCTTCTGTCATCTGCCAACTATTTACTGCGCTGTTAGCACCTACTTGTAAAGTTACAACGCGAGCTTCGTTTTGATCAATTTGTGCCCATGGATTGCTGGTCTGTATTGGTATTGTGACATTGGGTTTGAATACCACAACATTGCCCACACTGTCTGCGCCACCAACTGTGATTGTGATATTGCCTGTGCCATAGACTTCTGGCAACACGCGATGCACTTGTACGCTGGCACTGTATGGTTGACCAAAGCTGATATTGTCACGTTGGAAATAACTGTTGATACTAGTGTTGCCAACAAAACTTGTGCCAGTATCTTTTTGTATGATGTTGGCATTGGTTGTGTAAGTGCTATAGTCAACGCCACGTGTGCTTAAATTGATGTTGCCATTGATGATTCTTGGCGCTTCTGTTGCCATTGTGGCAGCGGTAACTTGACGTGGAGCTTGCCAAACATCTAGATCATAACGATAAGCAATCATTTGATTGCATTGTCCAGTTGATGTCAAGTCTGGATAATAAATCTCTACTTGATACTTTTCAGTATTGTTAATCATAAAGATTTGATTTGTGTATGCGTTGTTTAAATTATTGTAGAAATAATTTTTGATCCGTTGGTTGCCAATAGGAGTAAAAGTCCCACCATCAAACTTCCAAATATCGCGAGCATCAACGCCATAAGCAACAGTGTCAACCACTGCCCAACAATTTTCATTTATTAGTCCCCTTCCTTGGCTAACAATCTTAATACCAAACACAGGAGCATAACTGCTTTGGTAAGCAATAGGACTCATTAGACATGTGTCCCAATAGCTGCAAATATAGAAGTTACCATTGAGACTAAAGCCATCTTTGATTGGTCCACGCACAGGCATTTCAACCTGGTTGGCAATATTGTATACAGTAGGTGCCCAAGTTGTTGGACCTGAGTTGATGCCAAAGTTTTGACTCCAACGCACACTGGTTGGCAAGTTTTGTACAGTACCACCGCCAGGTACAACGTTGGCATTGATGTTGCCAGTTAAATTACCTGCAACCAACAGCGATCCCAAATTGGGACTGTTGTACACACGCACAAAGCCTGCTGTTAGGCTTGAATACAATGGTACAATATTGCCCGTGCTGTTGTAACCTACATCATAGTTCCATGTGTAGTTGTCTGGTGCGTTGTCATACAGGCGTATCTGTCCATAATTGCCTGGACTAAAATACATGGGTGGATTGGTTTCATCATTTAAGAATACAACTGTGCCATTCCAACTGGCTGTAATAACAGTGTTAACGCTGTAACCAGTAAAGTTACCAACACCAGGTGTTATAGAAGTGATACCACCTGTTTGGTCAATTTCATACCATTGGCCTTGTGCAGTGGCAACTATCCAATAGTAGATACCATTAGATCCAAAACCACTTGTAACAAAAATTTGATTACCAGGTACTTGTGCCAAAATATATTGATCACCTGCTACACTGTTTACACCACGCACATTGGTTTCAATATTTTGACCAGCATTGTATTCATTGGCAGTCAACGCACTTGATGGAACATCAGGCGTAAAACTCATGTTGCTAAAAGGTGTCTTGACTGGATTGACTGCCATTATTGTGCGTCCCAGGTTTGAGTTGTTTCATTCCATTTATAGGCTTTGCCATCTTTTGGCATTGCCACAGGAGGCTCCCATAACCATTCAGTTGTATTCAATGTCCAGCTTGGAAATGGTTGTGGTAGATAGAACGCATCGCGAACTGCATCATATACATAACCAATACCAGCATAATTACCACGTAGTGGAGTACCACCTTGTGTGTGAACTCCATTGCGTGTGTTATAGCTGGTCTGAATCCATTCACCTGGACTTGTATCTACAAATGTGTTGAAGAAATCAGCTTCAGCTACTATAACATTTACGACTCTACCATTTAATACTTTTGCGTAATGACTCATTTTATTTCCTTATGCTGTGTAGCTACCACTTGTTGTAAAGGTCATAATGGTGTTGCTACCACTTGTTGTGACTGTTGGGCCACCAGTTGTTACGCCTGTGTAACTTGCAGTTGGCACGCTGACAATAACAACGCCTGAACCGCCATTACCACCACCACCACCACTAGTGCTGTAGCCTTCGTTGTCGCCACCGCCTGCACCACCGCCTGTGTTTGCAGTACCTGGGAAACCAGTTTGGTCCATTGTAGGCCAACCATAACCACCATTACCGCCACCACCTAGGCCGCCAGTTCCTGCAGGAACAACGTATGAACCGCCACCGCCACCGCCACCTGCATAGTATGTAGCTGTTCCTGTAATGCTGTTTTGCAAACCAACACCGCCGTTACCACCAGTAGTGCCATCAGAACCAACACCACCTGCGGCTCCAGCTCCACCACCACCACCACTGGCTCTATCACCACTAGCTGTACCACCAGCGTTACCTTGTCCGCTTGTGCCTGAACCAGGACTTGTTCCATAGTTGGCTGCTGCACGACATCCAATACCGCCACCTGAACCACCGTTCATGTTTGACAAGCTACCAGTGTTGAACGAACCGCCACCACCGCCACCAATCATGGTCAAACTAAAGCCAGTTGAGTTTGAACCTGGTGTACCGCAAGTGTTATAAACTGATGAAGCGCCAGGAGCACCTGCACCGCCAGCACCAACTGTAAATGAATAAGTTGTGCCAAGTGTTAATGAGATGTTACCAACATTGTAACCGCCAGCACCGCCGCCAGCACCTGAAGTGTTAGAGCTTTGACCAGCACCGCCGCCGCCGCCGCCAGCTACAATCAAATAACTTGCAGTGTATGGTCCGCCTACTGGAGCTGGGGTAGAAGTGTTAAATCCGCTGTATGGGATCCAACCTTGTGTTGAATCAATGTAAACAAATGCTACAGTTTCTCTTTGGTTAACAATAGCCACGTTGCTAGAAGTACCATCAATGTTTGCACCATTGCCATATATTTTAACTCCAGCGGTATTCCAATTGCCGCTGTAGTCAGTAAAGCTGACTGCTTGTCCAGCAGTTGGAGAACTTGGTAATGTAACAGTTATATTACCACTTGTGGTATTGACAGGGTATGCGCTACCAGCTACCGCAGTAAAATTACTGGTTTGTACTGATTGCCACGATAAGCCGCCACCGCTAGAACTTGGTGCAGTTGTTAAACTTGTACCATCACTAAACACAATGGCTTTGCCAGAACCTGGTGCCAACACAATGTTGGCATTGGTTTGAATTAGACTGTTGGCGTCTTCGTTCAAGATAGCATAACGGTTTGCAATGTTAAGACCACCTGTTGCTCCAGGAGCTGTTACCCAACCACTTGGAGTATGGAAACCAACAGCATTGGTGATTGCAACACTGTTTGATGCTGGTGCAACTTGTGGCAAGAAACCACGAGCATAAATCACGTTGGCAGTGTTGGTAGCGCCGTAAGTGGTCTGACTTTGGATCTGACCTATTACACCAGTAACATAGTTCACATTGGCAACCAGGCCGCTACCAAGAGCAGTTCCTTCAGGTATGATATACACAGTGCCACTAACTGCACTGCCTGTGCCTAAAGTTCCGTTACCATATATGCTTAAAAAGTTTTGCTGTGTGGCCACAGTGTTTTGCAATTGAGACTGGCTACTGGCCCAACTGATACCATTCAAGTTAACTTCAAGCACGTTATCAGTATGACGATAACGATCAGTGTTTTGCATCACGTTGGCAGTCACTGGCCATAGACCCTGGTAATTGGTAATACCACTAGTAAATCTTGTGGTGCTGGTCTGATAGCTAGACTGTAAGCCTACGTTGCCAGAGGTCTGCATCAAATAACTGTTGATGTTGATCAAACCGTTGATGTTGTTGCCAGCAGCTGGTTGCAATACTCCGTTTACATAAACTGGAGGATTGTTTTTCATATTTTGCCACAAGGGAGGTGCTGTGCCAGGATCGCTTTGTGGATAAGCATTGGCCAAGATACGACCGTTTACGCTGTCAAACAAGGTTGATCCAGCCAAATTGCCTGTGAATGAACTGCCTGTTGAATAAGCTGTGCCGTTGGCCCAGAATACACCAGCACTTGTTACCAAGTTACCAGTTGTGAGTTTGCTGGTTGTGACCAAGTTGCCACCAATTGTGACTGTGCCTGTTGCTGTGCCAATTGTGCCATTATAAGTTGGCAAGTAAGCAGCCACATTGCTGTTGCCGTAAGCGCCAGCAGTGGTCTGATATGTAGCGTTTGCGTAGGTATAGAAACTACCAATGTTGGCATTGATTGTGTTGATCTCGCTTTGCAATACCGCAGCATTGGCAATAGTACTGTAGGTAGCATTAGCATAAGTGTAAAAACTACCAACGTTGGCATTTAGAGTTTGAATAACAGCATTGGCCGCTGTGATATTGCCACGAAGACTTGTGATCTCGCTTTCTTGGCTTGCTGCATTGGCAATGGTACTATAAGTAGCATTGGCATAAGTGTAAAAGCCACCAACATTGGCATTTAGAGTTTGAATAGCAGCATTGGCTGCTGTAATGTTGGCATTGATAGCATTGATAGTTGCATCTGTGCCACTTGACAAATAGGCAGCTACGTTTGTATTGCTATAAGTTGTGCCGCCTGTGCCAGTTAAAATACTGACACCGTTGGGATAGATAAAATGTGCAGCAACAATATTACCACCAGTGCTTTGAATATTACCTGTGGCAACAATGGTTGTTACTAGGCCAGTTGACAAATAGGCATTGACGTTGCTGTTGCCATAACTGCTTCCGCCACCAGTTTGGAATGTGCTGTTGGCATAAACTTCAAATGCTGTCAAATTGCTTTGAACAGTTACAATGGCAGCATTGGCCGCAGTTAGTCCGCTGTTCAATGTGTTGATTTGTGTGCTTTGAATTGTATTGGCTGCATCAACATAGCCTTTCATTGCTGTGTTGGCAGTTACAATGGCAGCATTAGCTGCTGTAATTTCGCTTTGTAGTGTTGCAGCATTGGCAATGGTACTGTAAGTAGCATTGGCATAAGTTTCAAAGCTGCTTAGAGTTGCTTGTGTTGCATAAGTGGCATTGGCATAAGTTTCAAACGCTGCCACGTTGGCATTAATACCAATAATGGTACTGCTGTTGTTTAATGTGCCAGCATAAGTTGGCAAGTAAGCAGCCACGTTGGCGTTACCATAGATGCTACCACTACCTGAACTATAAGGTTGGCCATTGCTCCAAAATATACCAGCAGTGGTAATCAAGTTACCAACTGTGACTGTGCCAGTTAGATATGCTGCCACGTTGGCATTGCTGTATGTGCCAGTTTGTGTTGGAATAGCAACAGTGGTAATGTTGGTCACGCGGCCATCAGATCCCACTGTGACAATTGGAATGTCTGCATTGTCTCCGTATGTGCCAGGACTAACGCCTGTGCTGAGTGTTGTTGCAGTGACATCAGTATTTGAATTGGTTAGATAAAAACCAACGCTACTACTATTGGCCAACAATGTTAATAATTGTTGTGCATTGTTTAAAATGTTTGCACTGCCAGAGCCAATATACAGCCCGTTTGTGTTACCTACTGGTGTTCCCATGTCTTAATCCTTATCGTGTAGTGTAGCGTTGATCTCTGCGTGGCTGGAATATACTTGTTAACTTATTGTGGCCACCACTCCACTTACCTTTGTTGTTTTGATCCTCAACAATATCCCATGCTGCTTGATATTTGGCATCCCAAGTTGCAGCATCTTCTGGCATCTTACGTTTCAAATAGTATTCGCGTAGTGCGCCATACACATAACCTTCAGGCCATGATTGCAACACCACATTGGTCAATACTTCACTGCCATCAGTGTTGAGAGTAAACAGTTGTGGCCAAGTTTTGAAATAGTACAAGTTGATTTGTGCGCCTGCACTTAGTCCAGGCAAGAATTCATAGTTCTGTCCAACTTCACTGAACTTGCCACGATACACTTGTGGCACGTTGATGGGTTTAAGATACAAGTTCTCAATCAGTTGGTCAGCAATCATATCGCGATCACCAATACGATCGTAGACAATCCATGGTCCGCCACCTGCGCCATTAATGGTTGCACCTGGTCCTTGGTTAAAGAACAAGATGGGTCTGTTCATGTCAGCTGGAATAGGCACATAGCCATTTGAATCTGCTGTGCCATATGTGTTATAAGGATCAGATCTCAGTGCTGGTAATTCAATGTTACGCATACCAAGTTCAGCCATGTAGATACAGTCTTGTATTTCTTGTGCGTTTGTACTACCTGTCCAGTTTTGAATAAAAGTGACAAGTGCATTAGCATCTGCGATAAAAGTTGACATTAGTGTTTTCCTGCAAAATTGGCACCTTCAAAAAATGCCTTTTGTCCAACTGCTGCTGGATATGGCACATCAATAGGTATTGGTAAACGACCACCTGGATAGCAAACAAAAGGATTGTACTCCTTTTCTACTACTTTGTAAAACTGTGCCTTGAGTGAACGATCACGTTTGATAGCTGCCCATGGCATACCACCAAAGTATTTGTTACAGATTTCAAAAGCAATGACTTCAGGTAGTTCCATCCATTTGTAACCTAACTTGCCATCTGGTGTTAGGGGTGCTAGTGGATCCATCCAACCTTGTTCTGCTCTTGCGCGATATTCCTTGCAGTGTTGTAGTATTGCAGGAATGTTAAATTGTTCTCTTGTCAAATACATCTTGCCATCTTGACGGCCAGTTGTAGTTTTGATGTTTTTGCTTAGGTTAAAGTCTTCTCTAGTCCAATCACTCTTGAGAGTGTTGTATAGTTTGTCATTTTGTAACAAGCGATCAGCAATGCCGTTGTCACTTGTAACTAATCCGCCTTTGTCCCAACGGTGTGCGTCTTGGTCAAACTCTGGATCTTCATCCTCAAGTTGACTTTTGTCATGATAATTTGCAAATTCGTCCATATAGTATTTAGTATCAAAGAGAAAGGGGCCGTAGCCCCTTGTCCTTTTCTAATTTTTAAGATTAGAAGCTGTTGCCGTCCCATGCGTTTAGGCGTTGGACATACGCTGTTGGGCGTAGTGTACCAGAAGCACCAGTGCTTGGGTTTACACCAACATAAGTTCCGTTAGGACTAATGTCGTGCAATACTGCAACACCAGCTGGGTTACGAACAATCAATGTACCTTCAAGAATGAACTGGTCCAAACTTGCGTCAGCGTTTGAGAACACTTCGTTGTTTGGTCCTAGGTCACGCAATGAACCCCATTGTAAAACTTCTTCGTTCAAGAAGTAGATGCTGTTACCTGCACCAACTTGATCCATGATCCAAGAATCAAAAATCTCGTATGTGTAGTTGAAGTCACCTTCGTATGTAGCGATAGTGTCACCACGTTCGCTGTTCACACGGTTGATGCTACGGCTTGTAGGCATTGTGTCGCTCAAATGTGTACGCAAGCTAGTTGGGCAAACGATTGTGCGGATTTTAGCGTTGAAACGTTGTTCAGCAGTTGTAACCAATTGCTTGTACAAGCTAGGTGCAAATTGTTGCAACTGACCTGTATAAGAGTAGAAGTTACTACCTAGGTATTCACCGTTGTTGGCGTTAGAAACACCAGAACCAATTGTCAATACGTTGGCTGTACCAGCTGTTGTAACGTCACTGTTTTCGTTGTTGAACACAGTGTAGAAGTTGCTGTTAGGAGCAACAGAGAAGCTGTGTGTGCCAGCAAAGCTGTTCAACGAACCCATACGACGACCAGTTTGTGGACCGTAAGTTGTTACAGAACCAGATACTGGGCTGACAGGAGGTGTGCTAGAAACTGCTGCGTAGCTGCTGTTAGCAACGTATTGAACGTTACCACCTTGGTTACCAGTTACGGAACCACCTAGGAATGCTGCTGTTGCGCCTGCGCTGGTCAATTCAACGATACCAGCGTTGTTTGTCAATGTACCAGTAGTAATACCAGTAGTTGTACCAACAACGTTACCTGCGAAACCAACTGCACTACCAGCTTGTCCGCTGTATTTTGTACCAATTTGGTCATTACGAACGATTTGTGCTTCAACGTCAAACATCAATTCAATCAATTGCTTGACTTCTTGATATGCTTGAGGATCACCACCAGATTGTTCAACGGCACGTGCTGTACCAGTTGCACCAACCACTGTGCTGAAAATCTGAGTGTAGTTACCCAAGTTAGCACGGCTTTGTTGTTCAACAAGTCCAGAGCTTACTGCTTGGCCTTCTTGGTTAGCTTGGATTTGTGGTAGACGGTAAACGTCGTTTGTCCACAATGGTAAAGTGCTAACAACTTTACGCTTTTTAGCCATACACATGTTTAATACAGGTGTGTCATCCTTAACGCGGTTGCTTACGTCTAAGTCTAAGTCTTTAACAACGATGTCAGTTTGATAGCCTGAGGTACCATTGCCAATGACTGCGGTTGAGTTATAACCTTGTGCTGCCATAATATTCTCCTATTTTATATTGGCGTTATCTTCTTGTGCCACGTGCGGATCTTAATGCACTTAATTGGGCTACAAGTAAATTGTCTGCGGCTTTTTTATCGCCGCCCCTGGCTTTTTCACGAAGGCTAGACACTTGATCTTGTTGACGTCCACTTGGCACGGAACTACGTGTATTGCGTGTGGTCAATGCAGCAATGCTTCCGCCAGCTGCTTTTGCTTTGGGTCTGTCGCGATACTTAAGTCCATCACGCAACAAGGATAAGATGTGCTCATCACTTGCAACTAGGTCTATGTTATCAACGCCTGGCACAATTTGTGTTTTGGCGCCTTGCCAACCCTTGGCAACTTTTTCACGAACTTCTTCATAAATGGCCGCATTTCGTAATTCCTTATCTTGGAATGACTTGCGGTTATTATCAAGCACTTCGCGAACTTGATTACTACGCATTTGGTAAAACTGATCCACATTGGGTTTAAGAGTATTGACAGTTTGGGCCATACGTTGTAGGTAGGCTTCATTCTGTTGCATGTTAGCTTGAATCTGAGCCTGTTGTACAGGATCTTGAGTTCTTGCTAGTTGTTGCTTAAACACATTTTGGTATTGTTGTACCTTAATAATTTCGTCATAAGCCTTTTGCAGCTGAGGACGAACTGTAAATTCCATTGCCAACATAAGACCATCAGTTTCAGCTTTCTTAGTTTGAAGATATTCATCAAACTCTGCTTTCTGGACCTTAAGTTGTCTTGCTTCTTCGCTAATTGCGGCTCCTTGGCCCAATATGGCGGCTGCTTTCTTTGCATCAATTTCAATTTCTTTACCATTACGCATAAATTTGAATTTAGCGTCTGGGTGATTCTCAGCGAACTCTAAGAAATCAATAACTTCTGCTTGGGTTGAATCTGGTTGGCTTACCTGATCGTCTTGATCTGGGGCGTCTCCTTCATCAATGCTGCCTGCATCATACTCTGCTTCTGGCTCTGCAACTTCTGGCTCAATCAAATTGGCATCGCTGTCAGGTGTTTCTTCTCTGACTGCTGCTCCTTGTGGTGCCACGGGGGCTTCTGCCTTTGCCTCAGCAGTAGTACCCGTCCCAGGTTGTATGGTAGCTGCCGCTTGGTTACGCATTGCGGCCATCTTTGCAGCTATTACATCCAGTCCAACACTGGCTTCTTTGACAGGGACCGTCTCTGGTTGGAGATTAGGTGTGTCAGTTACAATGTTCTCCATTGTTTCTCCTTAGTTAAGCGTTGGGGTCTTCAGTAGCCATTTGGCCTGTCTGTTGACTTACCACGCGATTCTTGTAATACACCGCTCTTTTGAGCGATTTAATAAATTCATCTATTCCCGCCAGCTGATTGCCTAGTGCTATCCGCTCTGCGTTGCTGTCTGCTGTGTGATTACTGATCTCAGCAAGCACTTCCATGCGTTCAAACTTGAATATGTGTATAAAGTAAGCAAAGTCTCTGTTACGCAACAGGTTCTCTGCTTGTGTTCCTACTTCTTTGACGCGATCCAATTGGCTTGGCGTCATTTTCTTAATATTATTGGGGTCTACATTGACACGTTTATTAAACGCATCAATGACGTCATCATTGATTAACATACATTACCTTAATACAGTAAAGTTATTTATGTTCAAAATGCTCTGGCTTTGTGTTCACCAATAAGACTGACTCCATCCAATTGCATCTTGGCACTTGCGCCGCTGACATCAGCCATGACTTGTTGTGTCTTGGCTTGATCCAATGCTGCGCTGGCTTTGTCTTTGAGTTCAGCTGCTGGCGGATTGGCTTTGGCTGCTTCTGCTGCTGCTTGTGCTTTCTGTGCTGCTTGTTGTGCCATTTTAGCGGCTTCTTCCAACGTGACAAGATACACATCTGCTTCTTTGACACTGAGTGCATACAACATGTCTTCGTATGGCTTGCGTATTTTCTTAAACAGTGTAGGATCATCAATACCATTGACAATCATTTGTTGTAGTTCAGCGTTGAATTGTGTTTGTGCCTGTTTGATCAACTGTATACGTTGCAAACTGTTTTCTTCACTGTTCATGCCCATGGCTAAATCAATGTGAATTGTTTTACGTTCATTGAAGTCATAGTTTTCAAAGCGTTCACCATCCATAAAAACGGGTTTGCCTTCTGGGTGGAACTCTTGTGCCAGTTTACGCACACCCCAATCATCTGCATGTGCAACCAGTGTACGCCAAATTAACCAAATGGCATCCTTCAAGCCTTCAGCACAATTTTTAACTGTGTTGTCTTGAATAATTTGGTTTGGACTTAGAGCCAAGTTTAGTTTGGCACCTGAATTACCTGGATCCATAACTTCTGGATTGAATACGTCTTGTGGCGTGGTCATGCCCACCATGGCCATTTGGTCTTGCTGCATACGTTGCAGTGTATTGTCCATAAACGTTGGATTACCTTGTGGTGTTGGCAATGCGTAGATGTCTTTGGTAGGATCAAACTTGCTGTCCAAAATAAAGATAGCAGCTTCACCGTCTTGAATCATTTCAAAGTCCACACGATCTGGCTTGACACCAATACGTGGAGTTGACTGTAGCAAGCCCATCATTAGTTCTGCGCGATATCCTGATGTCATGTACTCTTGCATTGGAGTCACAGATTCAGCAATACTCATACCATAGAAGTTTTGTGGCAGTGGTTTTGGTACCATGTTGGCCACAGGAATAAATTCTACTTCACGTGCGCTGATAACATACTGACCACTATAGATCAATTCAACAAGTTCCAACTCGCCGTCGCCGTCAATATCGTAGCGGTTCCAAACAGTAAGCACAGTAACTTGACGTGCTTCTGGTTCTTGTGCTGCATAGCCTTGTGCTGGCAATCCATTAATAGGCACGCTATCACGAGCATGGATGGCCAAATTGTTGAGCAAGCTACCAGCCTGATAGCTGCCCACGTTTGAGTATTCCGCATAGATCTTGAACTCCTCTAGATCAATGTCTGGATACAACTCAGTTGCTTCTTGAATACTCATTGGTTTGTAGAAACCGCAGAAAGGTTGCTCTTGAATTTCTATCACAGTGGGGTCACACATCCAATAGTGTTGCGCTATAGGACGGAACTTGACGTTCACTGTGTAACCAGTCAGCTTATACTCTGCATCATAAATGGTGTTACGAGCAATAGCTTCGCTTAGGGCGTCTTCGCCTTCTTGTAGTTGTACATTGTTTTCGTCTGTGTGATCTTCAAATGGCTGTTCCTCAAAATCACCACCAGCAATGGCCTTACTGCGGTCAATACGCTCTTGAATTAGTTGTTGTGCCTGCTTGTCATCTGCGGCGTGTAGAAACTGTTGTGTTTCTGCTGCTACCTTGGCTAGGTCAACACCTTTTTTACGACGACTGTTGCGTTTTACTTTTAGGCCTGATTCTTCTGCTTGTTGTTCAAATGCTTTTAGTTGGTCTTCTGTACCGCTTGTGGTTACATAACGAACAACCTGCTCGCGCATGGGAGCAATCAACATCTCGCCGTTTTTGTGTAGGCAAGCATCCATGGTCCAGTGTTGTAGAATAAAGTGAGGATCATTGTTTTGGTTAATAATCTTGTGAACCATTTCTGTGGCTTGACGTGCTGCTGCCTCGTCATCTTCATTGTCCGCTACAAATTCAAAATTGATCTCACCATTTTGTGCAAGTCCTTTGACAATGACTGCACTGCTGTAATCAACTACGGGTTTTACTGTGGGATGGATATAGTCAATGCCATTAACTGGTTCTGTTGACTGTGTCATGGCCAGAACCAAATAGTGATAATCGCTGGTTCTGTTGATGTTGTTCTTTGTTGCTAATAAGCGCAAGTTGGCCGCACATTTTTGGTCCAACAAACTCTTCATTTTTACAAAACGAGCGAGACTGCCGCTGTTTGTGTTTAAGTTGCTTACAACAACATTCTTTAGGTTAAGCATTCTGAGATTACCTTTTACAATATAGTATTTAGTGACTATTCATCCGCGCTGTACACACGCTTCCAAGGTGGGCGTTCTATGGCTGCTTGTTGTGCTTGACGCACACGCAAGTTATGAGCAGCGTCTCTAAAACGCTGTTGGGGACTGCGACTATCCCAGGGTTCTGCCCAGCCATTTAGGCATCCAAGTAGGGCATAACGTGCTGAGTCAATGCAGTCATCAGGATCGCTAAAGCGTCCTTTGTCATCTACGTAGTAGTTTTGGCATTCACGCAGGAATTCTACACAATTTTCATTGATATGGAATGTGCCCAACTCCATCATTTGGCGCATCATGTTTATACCAAAGCTCTTGTGGTTTGTGACACGTCCTTGTTCATCTGCGGGATTGTGTATGGGCTCTGGATACACATTGAGTTCGTATTGTTCAAACAGTTGTCTAATGCTGAGTGCGCTCATGGTGTAGCGTCCCACAGTGCCCGCATCTGGAGGCAGCACAATAGGAGTGCCAAACACTTCTGGACGCATGAGATGCTGCACATAATTGATGGGGTTGGCTTCTTCTGTGCCTTTGACCACTATTTGCTTATCCAGCCATGCTTCTTGTTCGTTAGGCATCCAGTAGATTAGGCTCAACACTGTCTTGTCATTGACAAGTCCTAGGTCAAGAGCAATAAGCCTATAAATGCCGCTAGTATTACGGAAGTCATAATCACCAGTTTTATAAGTGGGCCAGTTTCTAATTTGAAACACAGCTCCCTTGCCCATAACAGGAACGCCATTACGACGAGCATCGCGTTCATGAGGTAGATAATCTCGTTCAAGTTGTAGCCTTGTTGAATTTAATAGGAATGGTTCGCCCCAGGGATCATATTCAGGTACATCATCCCAGCTGACACGTATGTGTTCATAACCATCTTCATGGTTCCAAAACTTACTTACCAGTCCATTTAGACCTTTCAATGGTGTGAACGAGCAAAGAACTTGGCCTTGCGTTGTGGCAGTACGTGTTACAATTTCACTGAAGAAGTCATCAGGTGGTTGTTCGTCAAATATGGCCAAGTTCAGTTTGAAACCTTGCATCTGACGTACTTCCTGTGTGTAGTTGGCAAACAACAAATAACTGTTGCTACCACTACGGTGTTTGATCTCAACACCAATACAGTTGGCACCATCGCCACGCATGGTATCAAACACAATACATTCTCTGGGAATGGCACCTGTGCCAATGGCATCACGGATTTTGACATCATTGGTGCCTAATAATTCTGCTTGCAATACCAGCGCAACCTGACTCCAACCTTCACCAGCAACCATGGCTGTGACAGGTTTGTCAAAGCGTTTACCATCCCACCATTCAGGATAACGTCCAGTCAAGTGACATGCTGTTTCAAAACAGGTTGACACTGTTTTACCAATACGGTTGGCAGCAAGGATACCCCTACGTGGACTAGCACCAGTTCTAAAAAACTTGCGCTGATGTTCAAAGGGCCTAAAGTACTTGAGTTGGTTATAGCGCATGTCCTCTGCAATGGCAATGGCATATTCCTGTAGGCTGGCCTTGGCTCCAGGAGGCAATTGATCAATGATGTGTAGGGGTACGTTTTGTTGTTCGCAACAATAGCGTACCGCACGCCGCATGAGCACAGCAGTATCAATCATTAAAGACCTTTACTGATTTGTTCTAAGTAATAGGCAGCACGGGCAAGGTCAGCAAGTTCGCTGGTGTTGAGTCTCCATGTACTAGGTTGTCCAGGATCTTCTTCACCTTGCTTTTCAAAACTGCGCTGTAGACGTTCCATTGTGAGACGTAGGCAATGACGCACCTGTCTTGGATAACGTTGTTCAAACGCATCAAGATGTGCGCCGTTGACCTTTTGCATGATCTTTGTGTCAGCCACTGCCAAGGCCTCTAAGTCACCAGCAAGTCCTGTCGCGATGTGTGCGTTAGGATCTGGCGCTGACTTAACAGGCTTGGTAAGTATGGGACGTCTTGGAACGAAACTCGTCATTACATGTTCCAAGGATTGTCAATGGCTTGACTTGCATCACCACCTATAACAAAGTCACGGTCAATCCAGGTTTCCCATTGTGTCTTGTTGCCAATTTTCATTTTGCTCATGAAGTTTTTTAGGCGTGTGCCCATGGGAGTGATCTCACCACTTGGCCAACGAATAACCTGTTCACCTGTGCGTGGATCAACCCATTCATACTTTTCTGGTACCTTCTGTCCAAACTTGTTTACACGCTCACCAACTGCACGTTGTGCGATGGGTCCCATGACTTCATAGGTAATGGTGTTGTCAATGTACTTCTTGAACAGTACGCTACACTTTTGTCCTGTAGCTGCCCACGAAGGATCTGGATGAGGAAATGTGTCACATTGGAATTGGCTAACTGGAATGTGACTACGAATGTGATAGGGACGTGCGGGAATTGGTTTCATTGCGTCCACAGGCACAATGTCATTCTTGTCTAGGTAGGGATTTTCTCCACCAACCAGGGCTGGGTCTGGTTCACCGCCGTTGAGAATGTGCATGGCAGTTTCATATTTGAACTTGTTGCTGCGACCCTTGAGGTTCACAGTATAACCAGTTTGATCAAATACAAACTTTTCTAATTCACGGGCTGTGGGGAAGTCTGTTTGCAAGCCCTCTAGATCATATAAGGGTTCGCTGTGTGCGGGCGCTGCCGCTGTGGTTGTTGTTTTTTTCATAATAATACCTTTAATTAATATGCCGCCAGTATAGCAAAACGGACTATGACAACAGTGCTGGCGGCACCCACTGCTGAGTATTTACACGTTTAATCTTTGTATTTGTTTTTACGTGCTGTAAAGCGTTGGTGCTGATTGTCTTCAATTGATCCACCTTCAGGAACTTCATGTTCTCCAGGATTGGCTTCAAGCTGTCTAGCACGACCCTCAAACGCTCTAGAGATGTGGTCACTCAATTCATAGCGTTCTGATTTGGCATCTAGGAAGTTGCCACGCTTGGCACGGTGTGCGCCTTCATTGCCTGTGCGTGGACCCTGTGCCACGTTGACATTGTCACGTGCATGTGGATTGCGTCCAAACGACTCGTCACGTGTGTCAGCACGGTCTGCTGTGCTGTTTTTCTCAATATAGACTTTGCCTGTGTATTCTCTCATGATCATTTACCTTTGTGCATGTGCTTTAGCGTTTCAGCTAGGTGGGCACGTCGTGCCAGTGCGGGGTTCTTGCTGTGTTCAGCGCGAGCCAATTTAGCTGCTGGAATAGTTTTGCCTGCTGCCACATGTAGTTCTTTGTGTAGCACGCCTGGATGTTTAATGGCCTGTGCGATCCAGTGTCGCCCTTTTGTAGAATGTTCCATAGCTGCTCCTTAGTATGGCAATGTGGAGATTGGTACAATGTACACGTTGCCGCTGCCGTAAATGGCTGTGGTTAGAATAGTTAAGTTGCTGGCCACTAGCGGTGGAGCTAGAGGAGCAGTGACTTTGCTTTCACCAGGTTGTACAACAATGTTGGCAAAGCTGGTGCCACCTGTGGGAAACACTGCAACTTTAACTGGTGTGCCGCCTGTGGGCACTACAACGTCAAAGCTGGCACTACCGCCTGCTGTGTGATATGTTAGTGTGCTTGTGGTTGTTGCTGTGACAGCAATGGGTTCACCACGTGCGATATAGTGTGCGCTCATGATTAACGGCTAGCCTTTGTGATATAGATAGCGTCAGAGTTAGCGTATGCTGGACGTTTACCAAATGGTTCAATGGGATGTCCTTGTGCTGCTGTGCTAACAGTACGACGATTAGGATCTTTGGTAACGCTGGGTCCAATTGACTCCATACGATCCGCATGACTGTCTGAGGCATTGCCCTTACGGTTAGATTCCATGAGTCCATGATTGATCATGTCTGGATTCTTTACCATGTGTGCCATTGGATTCGCGCATAGGTGTTCACGACCATGTGTCTTGTTAACGCCATCGCCCATCTGTCCGTTAAAGGCAAACGCCTTGCCATCGCCCTGTTGCGTCTTAGCAGTGCGTGGAGCATACATGCCTTCACCCTTGTGTAAGCCTGTTGCTGTCTTACGGTTTAATGTTGTGTTTTTCATTTTACATTCCCTTTAGTTTACGCACTGCGTGATGGTCGTCTTCATGTTTGCGTCCATCTGTGTGTTTCATGTTTGCTGGATGACTGTGGCGTGTTTGCATTGCAGGATGTGCTGTGTGATGCACTTGCTCCTCAACGCCACCCGCTTGTTCAAAGTCAGCATGTTCATCATCAGAGTGCAAGGCACGTTGACCCATGCGACCTGGTCCCGCCTTGTTGTGTTCCATACGGGCTTGTTCACTGCCCTGCTTCATAACCATGCTTGTTGGGTTTAGGTTATACACACCCTTTGTTAGTTTTGACATTAGTCCATTCCCTTTGTTGAGACCTGTTCGCCCACGTCCTCTAGACTTTGTGGTGCGTTGTTTAGTTTAGCAGCCATTGTGTCTGAATGACGTACTGTGTTTGGCGCAATAGCTTTATGGTAGTGCAGACTACGTGCGCTTGAATGTTCGCTGTGATGAGCAGTTTTATGAGCAGCCGCACGCTTTTCACTGTATGCGATTGCCACTGCTTGAGGTTGTGGCTTGCCAGCAGCTAGCTCGCGTTTGATGTTTTCTCCAAACGCTTGTTTGCTGGTGCTTTTAATTAGTGGCATTGCGATATCCTTTATTATTATTTAGTCTCATTGTTACGGGATCAATTGGCCAAGCCTGGGTAACGTCTCGCGCTGGCACCATAGTTACCTGGGTTTAGGCGCTCCGTGGCCTTGTCTCCAAACGCACCAGTATCCATGGGACGAGCACTGGCACTCACAATGACCTTGTGATAGTGTTCGCTGCGTTTAGCAACATGCTCGCTGTGGTTGTTGTCACCCACGTCATGTGTGCTCACACCACTTGGTCTTTGTACGCGGGCCTTGATCTGATTGAGAGGTTTGACTGTCACGACTTGATGTTCCTTAGTTTGGCAACAGCGTCAGCAAAGGCCTCAGCTTTGGCTTGAGCCACATCTTCTGACTCCACAGTTTCAACGTGTTGACGATCAGCTATGACCTTGCCCAGCAGCACCTTGTCATAGTCTCTCACACCCGTATGGTCTCCACGCGTCAATGCTTCCACATAGTTTAGTGCAATCTGTTCAGCATAGTCTTTACCAAGGTGACGACCCAGGCTTTGCAACAAGCCATCCATTGTGATCTTGTTGGTTGATCCTTTGGGACGTCCAGCACCAGCACGTGCGCCTCCACGACTTGGCGTCTTAGATTTATAACTGCCACGCACTTTGACTGTGCCAGGCATGGCGATGACGTTGGTGTCTTGGGTGGGTTTGTCAGAACTGTTCATACAGTTATTTAGCTTAAGATTTTTCAGAATCCTTTTCCGTTAGCGCGGGTTTGGCGTAGCAGATCGTTTGGTCACAAAAAAGCCCACACCAAGGTGGGCCAAAACCTATAAACGGGGAGGCTTTAGGTTTTAATAGAAAAATGTTTTTGATTCGTAATCATCCAGGATGTTTTTATCAACAAACAATCCTATTAATACAATATTAGGATGTGATGGATCAACAAAAAACCATTCAAAGTTGGTCCAAGGATCAGACTGTTGCTGTTGATATTCTGGATATTCATCCAGGAGATCTTTTAAATGCGGATTCTGTTCTAGTTGTAGTTGAGTAATAATCATTAATGATTCTCATTGAGGCTTTAGGGTAAGCCTCCTAATGTTTAACAATGTGTGTTTATTATACTAATTTTATTCATTTATGTCAAATCAACCGCATGTCTGGTGGCTGTAGCGGAGCCAGTCAACAAACTTCACAGGACCCGCATCATCATCATACCAATCATGTTGACTCAACTTCATTAAGATAAAAGCAATGTTTGGATGGCTTTCTTTAACCAAAAACACATTTTTATGATAGATGTAGTTGTACTCTAGTGTGGCATCTTCAGGCCAAATCAGTTCATAGAGGTTGTTTCCCCTGTTAACCAAGTCATCAGGTATTTGTAGATAACGCATTTACCAGTTTTCAATCCATTCAACATCTACACACTTGCTAGGGCTTGCCAAAAACAGTTCATGTTCTCCCCAAGGCAAAGTATATCTAAAACCCAAATTCACATAATAGTCAGTATTGTCATCTAACTTTGCCAAATCAATCACAATGATTTCTATACCTTGTGTTCTTAGTTTTAGCAGAGTATTGCGTAGCACTCCTTTGCCGCGTGATCTAGGTTCTACATAGACATCTTCTACGCACCAAACGGGCTGTGCTGATGTGTGATCTTTGCCAATACTGGGGCGAATCATTGTCACATAACCAATAGTGCGTCCTTTGTGTTTAATCCAAAGACATTTGCTGGTGTTTTCAAATGTTGCGTCCCAATGCTGTTTGGGCACACCTGCTACCACTTGATAGCCTTGTCGCCATTGTGTGCTAGAATTGTATTCAGCTACATAACGTTGTTGCCAAACATTAAAAATAGCATGATCAGACAGTTTTGCAGGTATGAGATCAAAGTTCATAGTGTGCTTTCATTTGTAACGGGTACAGACATGTGTGATCAATGCCCATTGTACAGTGTCAGGCCAGGCATACTGCCAAGTAGCATTTGGTGTGTTGGCTTGATATGTAACGTCCGTGGCTACAATTCTTGTTTCATATGTGACTCTGTAGCTGTGGCTTGGGCAGTGACATTCAACACGCTGTACAGTTTGAGCGTTGTCATCATGTCTGCGGGTCCAAGCCACTAGAACTAGTCCTTGTGCCGCATGATGTGTCACGCTGGAGCTGTCATACTCATAGTCATAGTCGCTTTGATCTACAGCATAAGGCACCCATGTGGCAGCTGGCGCTGAAAGACTCAGTGTTAACGCTAAGACGCCAAGTGTGCGTTTCATACCAGTCCTGAGTAGTCCTGTTTGAAACTGTTGACAAACTCTGCCACATCCCTGTTTAGGTTGTCACGCATCCACAAGTGCAAGTAGTCGCCCAGTTCAGGCAAGTAGACCACAAGCTCTTCAGGAGTAAAACTTTTGAATACTGCCAGTTTAAATTCAAGTTGTGTCATAGTGCTGCCTCCAAATAGTTTGCTCTGCGAAACAATACATCATCATAGCATAATCCTATCTGTTGCTTTTCCCAACCTTCAGCACGAAGTTGATCAAAAAATTTGGATTTTTCTTCAGCATTCATATCAACCACATGGTCTTGAATTTCGCTTACAGTCATTGTGTCATAACTTTCTACAATTTGTACAGGCATGGGTTTACCAAACATTTTTTCATAGTGATTCATTCTGCGGCCTCCAACTCTTTGCGAAGTTGGCGATGTTCTTCAACATCAAGATATTGTTCTGCTATGTTCCATTTTACAAAGTTTAAATCATCTTCAAACCAATCCCAAGCATCATCTAAACTGTTGTATGTCTTACACAGATATGTTGCCTTGCCTTTGACCATTTTGGGTTTATTGGCAATCATAGCCAGGCATATTCTCTTTAGGGTGGCTTCTGGTGATAATACGCAATAGGTCATTTGGGGTCCTTGTGTGTTTGTGTAGTGTTATTATAGCGCACTTGTCATTTTTGACAAAATGCGCTGTTGTGTTTATGCAACAGTATCTTGTGCGTAAGCGTTGTAGATTTCAACGTATTGGCGGATAGCTGTGTTGGCTCTGCGTTCAGCACAGTATTCAAAGTCCTTAAATGCTTCAAAAGCCGCGTCAAGTTCTTCCATATCTCTTGTGCGGCGTGCCAAGAACTCATAGATGTGTTGAGCCAAATCTGTTTCCAGTGTTGCCAGCTCTTGTTCGTTAAGTTTGATTGTGTGTGTCATTTGCTGTCCTTTTGTGTTAAAGTAGTTCAATTATAGCGCACTTGTCTTTTTGGCACAAATGCCGTGTTGCATTTAAGCAACACCTTGCTTGACAAAGTAGGCTGCTTGACGTGCCATAGATCCATAGCGTACAGCGCCTGCACGTGCCATTGTGCGGGCCTGTTCTTGATCTACGCCAGACTGTGTCAAAAACTCATAGATTACAAGTTCAATGTCTGCAGGTGTGATTTTTTGCTGTGCCATTTTCAGTTCCTTTTGTGTTAAAGTAGTTCAATTATAGCGCACTTGTCTTTTTGGCACAAATGCCGTGTTGCATTTACGCAACAGCCAATAGTGTTGTGCGGCTTGCTTGCCACAAGTCATCTAGGGGCTCAATCAACTCTATGTGTGTGGTCTCGCCAGCAAACGCACGCCAACGGGCAAACTTTTGTTTACGTAGGTCGCCAAGTACAGCACGACAGCGTTGTTTATAGCGATCGCGTGTTGTTTTAACAAGTACCTCACGGCCAGGATGCGCGGGCGCACTGACACGTAGATATACAAGATCAATCATAATAGACTCCTAAGTGGTTGAATTGTTATTGTAGCGCAAGTGTCTTTTTGGCACAAATGCTGTGTTGTTTTAATGCAACACCGTGTCAGACAGTTCTTTGATGTA